>Ga0105239_10006086_pt1 | contig 14047 bp, 9 predicted proteins | sample KBSC44metaG_FD_92761 | JGI IMG/M metagenome (GOLD analysis project Ga0105239, IMG submission 92761) | Corn rhizosphere microbial communities from Kellogg Biological Station, Michigan, USA - KBS C4-4 metaG | ecosystem: Host-associated > Plants > Roots > Rhizosphere > Soil | place: Michigan, USA... | reverse complement strand
CTGATAGACTATTGTTTGATTGAACGGACTCAAAAGGGCTACGTGATGCACGCTTGTATCCATGACTGGACACTGGGTGAGCTTAATGACCCCGTGGACCCAGCCTATGCAATTGCTGTCATTTATACTCTGGGTGAATTCGTGCCTCTCGATACGAAGTCCGAGCGCTGGTCGCTGATTCAAAGACTTCTCCCCCATGCTCGACGCCTTAAACATCCAACCTTCACCGCTCTACAATCATTGTTCGACACGTCACTCTGGACGTTGAAAGGACTCACGATGACAGCTTATATGTATTCAATATGTTATGACTTCGATTCCGCACAGGCTCTCTATGAGCGAGCGATCGCGGGTTTCAAAACTATGCGGGGACCGATGGACAATGAGACGATGTCCTGTGAACGTCATTTAGGACAACTGTACCTGAACATGGGGCGCCCAGTAGAAGCCAAAGAGATTCTCCAGGATGTGCTCGCAAGAGCGGAAGCTAGCTTTGGTTACTATTCTTGGACAACAATTGATACCGTGTGGAATCTTGAACAAGTATATGATCGGAATGATTATCTCGAGGAATCGGGGGAGTTATATCTCCGAATTAAGCAGATATATGACGAAATGTTCGCCTTGGGCTGGGCCGTTAATAGCAAGGAACGCGCTCCCGTGGCGGAAGCGATAGAAGTTGACATCACTCTTGGGCTGTTCTACAGCCGGTGGGGCAAGAACGAAAAAGCAAGAACCGTTCTTCTACAGGCAAAACTTGACGCTGAGACCAAACTCGGCCGTACAAATCAATTGACATGTTCCGCGTGGCTCGCGCTTGGAAAACACTTCCTGCAGGAAGGAAATTCTGAGGAGGCCGAGGAGCTCATCAACTCCGCCGTCGCGTGGGAAACTGAGGTGTTTGGAGCAGATGATCCGAACACGTGGATGTCCAGTTATGCAATGCTCGGGGAGCTATTTTTCCGTCAGGGGAAGATTGCGGAAGCGGAATCCATCCTCCAGCGCGCCGTCACGGCGTTCAACGCAGTTTACCGCAAGGATAGTAGGGATTGTGTTCCGCTGGAAACTTTGCTCGCCAACATTTATACTTATCAGGGCAAGCTCGAAGATGCTGAAAGTGTTTTAGATCGCCTGATCGCTAAGTGCCGGGGTGTAAGTGGCTCCGACGGCACAAACGGCGACCTAGGCTTTTGTTTAGCCACGATCGCCAGGCTTTATATGAAACAAGAGCGCTGGGAGAAGGCAGAAGCTGCTTATAAAGAATCATTGGCTGTTTATGCGCAGCGTGGCATGCAGGATAATGCGTCGGCGATCTGGCCTCTTATTGAACTGGGCCGATTTTACCAGCAGAAAGGCCGCCTGAGCGAAGCAAAGGAGACGGTATTCCGTGCCTTGAGCAAATATCGAGGAAATGGCCTAGCTGACACAGTTCGGGTTTTCCAGTGCCTGTACGAGCTCGGCGATATCTGCTGGGAACGGGAAGAATGGGAAGAGAGCGGGCAGAGGTACGCTGAGGCGCTCGCCGGCTACGATCGGCTCAAAGGCCCGGACCATGAGGCAACGAGATTTGTGGCTTCAAAGTTCGAATCCTTCAAAAGGGCGCGAGATGAGACTCTGAATACCGCCGATGTTGATGCACTAGAAATGTGAAGATTTAATCGGTGTTGGACTGTGTTAGCACGTCCTATCAATGTTACGGCAAGAGGGATTCGAGATCAGGAGTATATCATCAACAATATTCATGCCAGAGCTTGAAGTTGCTTGAGCTACAATAATGGTTCTCTCAGCGGCTAAGACAAGGAACAACATTAGCATTATTAACGTCCTCGATGGAGATTTGGCGAGTATTATTTCTAACTGGGTGGGTGGAAATATAAAACCTACCCATTAAGTACCTTCAGTAGATTATTAAAGTGGGTTGGCTCCTGGTTTGGAAATAGCATTCAAGTATCAATGGAGTACTGTTGAAGACTAAACGGCTGTCCCCTGGTTGAATGGGGCGACCACCTTAAAGCAGCCACATTGATTCATGAGTATTGTGCTGAAGGACTTCGTACACACATCTAGGTAGGTAGGCATGTCGAGGTCTGCTCACCACGCAGCCTTACGACAACTTCTCCTTAAGATCTCCAATCTCTGCATGAATCCTAACCAGCTGGGCGATAAACGGGCCCCAGTCTTCCCTCATGCGCGTGATCTTCTGTTCATCCGCCACCGCATGCTGTTCAGAATCAGTCGAGGCCGTCAACGACAGCAAAGAAAACTCCAAAGTCCTGCTCGACGCCGACTCCCAGGTAGCAGAAAGCTCAGGCAACACCATGGAAATCCAGTCCGTGCCCTCAGACAGTTCTCCAAGCTTTCTGGGGAAAGATTCCATTCCGTCCATGCGCCACACAAATCCACCAGCCGCGACGTACGCCACGAAGTGGAATCCCTTGTTGTCGTCGTCGTACTCCTCTTCGATCTTGGCCTTCTTGCGTGGGCGTTGGCCGTTTGCTGCTGCGGCTGCGGTTGCAGCTGCAGCTTCCCTTCTCTCCTTCTCTGCAGCTGCCTTGTCTTGTTTCAGGCGAAGATCGACGATCATGCGGTCGAGATCGGTCGAGAATGAATTGTGGACGTCTCGGACGTGGTCGAACTCGTCTAGGGCACGGCCCCGATCCATCGGACTCATGTCTCTTGTTTGGGAGCGGAATGCGTTCAGCTTCTCGCCTAGATCGAGATTGTCGGGATTGTTGATGATGTTCATGAGCGCTACTGTCGCGCAGGAGAACGCAGAGGTCTGGAAGGGCTGTTAGAAATGTCGCGCAAATGATATTTGGGGCGTCAGTACCTGATTGGCAAACCATACACCCTTTGGGGCCTCGGTCACGCTGTTTTCGGTTTCTGGAGCTGCCCAGGGAGACAGGAAGATCAATCCGTAGGTTTCATCACTGAGAGCTAGTCAATAGACAAGAAAGGAACGGGACGGATCCTTTGCTCACGCTGAATGGTTGAAAACACTTTCGAGGGGAACGACTTCGTTGACCTGAACATTGGTAACACCCCATTCTTTTAAAAGGGTAGCAAAGATGAGAGGGTCATTCTCTAGTTCTGCCCATCCAGTCCAGGAGGAAACTGTGGTGTCTGTGCCTTGTCGATCTCCGGTGTCGGGTGTCGAGAGATCGTCCCCAGTGTTTGACGACGCTGTGACAGAGCTATCCTGTTTGGTCACATTCGTTTTAGCTAGATCGTCCGCACGACTTTTGGAGCGGGTACTGCGTCTGAGAGACATATTTGCCGTGGGACAAGTTCAACTTGGTGGGCAGCAATTTTTGGTGTGTGGAACGGCAACCCCCATAGGGCGTGCGAGCGATTTGGCTTTGTCGCGACAACACCAATGTGTAGTTTTCTTGAATCAGGGGTAGAGAGTCTGGGTAGACGAGGAAATGAGGAAACAATGGACGACGAAGCAAGATTAGTCGTAGAGCAACAAGAGGACTGGCTCTCCGATCTGAAAGAAGTGTTGAAGGTGGGTGAGGGTTAGATCCTCCATTGGGACAGTGTAGTAGAACCGTGTGAGAGAGCCTTCACCGCCTTTGGGAAGGTATGCCGGCTTGTTTGGACATGAATGTCAAGTCTAGTCGAGGCTTCTTGTGTCAAATGTGAAGATGAATGCCAGTGATATCTAGAATCTAGAATTGAGATGTGAGGGAACAACTCGGATAAGGCTGAACGATAATCCGTCGAATAAACACGGAGCACGGAGTACTCCGTATATTGCCGTTATTGGTGGCGGTGACGTGGTTACCCCGAAGTTTAACCCCACCCTTTTCCCACCTCCCACCTCTCGCATCGTTTGGACTTGGGACTAGAAGCTACATAATTTATCAATTTATCATCGATCTTGCCTTTCTCCCTATCCTCCATCTCTCAACATTATGATCAATCGCTTGGATTCCAAGTCGAGTTTCATTTGAGATGGCCATAACCTTGGATGCTTTACCAGATGAGGTAATACACCTGATTTTGACACACTTAACGCCAACCACAACGGTCGCCCTTCAGCGCACAAGCAAGAGATTTGTGAATATTTCCAACGAGCCACTTTTGTGGAAATCCTACTGTCAAACCTCTTTCAGATGGTGGGATAGACAATGGCATTTTCATCAAAACTCTTCAGATCCGTCATTTGTCGATTGGAAGGTCCTGTTTGGCAGTCGCTACCGCTCAAATCTTCATACAAGACGCCACCTTGATAAAATCGTCACCAATGGCATTGGCCGTCTCCGCGAGATCCAAAACATTCTAAGCACAGGTTATGATGCCAAAGATGCGCTGTTAGACCTCTTCTGGACCTGCTCGTCCTCTCCAAACCACTTAGCCCAAAGGTATGACTGTCATCCATGGCACCATCCACATTTGCCTGACCAAAACAGATATTGGAGCCATGCCGTCCTCGGTTGCTTACATCGTCTTATCGCTGTCGAGGAATGGCTAGCCATAAAGCAGGCATGCATGCCGCACGTTCAAGAAAGCTCGCTGCCGTACGAAAGACCTCTTGCAGCACTTGACCTGTTCGTTCTAGAGGACCGTAGAGATGGCGATCTTGATGATGTAAGCGAAACACCCCGGCAAAACCGCCGCATTATGGAGCTCACTCTTATAGATATTCGCTCGCCTAAATTCCTACGTTGAATCAGTGCGCCGCAGCTGCCCACTGATCGATGAAATGACACCACGACAAAAAGCCGTTGCCATTGCTGATCACCTACTTGAGAAGAAGTGGATAGGCATCCACGATGATCGCCACTATCACAGCCTGGACCATATGTTCTTGGGAGTTGCACTCTTCAGCTCGAACAGAAACTCTGTTCCGTTGATCACATGTATCATATTTTGCTATGTCGCACGTGCATTCGACCTTCGCGCCGCTCCCTGCAGCTATCCCATGCATGTGCACGCGCTCATTCAACCACCGCACGGAATGGATCTGGATGGGAACCCACTCCCAGAAGGCGAGAACCAGGAGCCCTCAAGCCAAACACACCTCTATATGGACCCTTTCAACAACTCCGATCCAATCTCTCGGTCTACGCTCGAAAACCGGATTCGATTTATCGGCCCCACCAGCTCGTCACAGACTGAATCTTACCTGTCAGCCGCTTCACCTCGCGACCTCACAATCCGTACAGCCCATAATATCCTCTCTTCACCATCCCACTACGCAGGCCCGCCCATACACCCAGTCAACCCAAATCTGGCAACCTATGCTGCTCTCTTCTCTCTGGTTCTTCTACCACCACTTCCAACCACACATCCAGCTCAATTACGCCAACATCTCGCTGTCTTGACACAACATTTCCTGGAGTTCTTCGAATTAGATGTTCATCTCTTTGAAACGCGGATTTTGCCGCTGACAAACTCCCTACCAGACGCTCGTGCCTACCGAAATCTAATCCACTCACTCCGAGATTCAGACCTTGAATCTCGAGCACCGAAATACCGCACCACTGATCCACGAAACCAAGAGGTCCAGTTCAAAGTTGGTCAAGTCTTCCGTCACCGGCGCCGTAGGTACCTTGCTATTGTCTACGGCTGGGATCCATATTGCAAAATGCAAGAGCAATGGATCACGATGAACCAAGTCGATACTTTACCAAACGGCCGTCGTCAACCATTTTACAATGTCATCGTTGAAGATGAATCGACACGCTATGTTGCAGAGGAGAATGTTGTGCCGCTCGAGCCCGGTGAGATTTCAAAGGAAGAACTGATAAATTCGTTTCCCATCGAGATTGGAAAATGGTTCAAACGCTATGATGAAGAGACGGGCACATTCGTGAGTAATGTCAGACAGGAGTATCCGGAAGACTGAGTTCAATCATATCGGCAGCTGTCCTTGGATGTTAGGGGCAATGAGGAGGTTTAGGATGAAAATTGGTTTGCTTGACCCTATCGTTCAAGTTGGACGTGGAATTGGCCATAGATCTACCCAAAATACCGGATTAATAGTCCTTCCAACGAGGCTGCGCGTTGGCTGAAGTCTTTCGGTAACGCCCAGTTTCATCCAATGCCAAGGCCAATTAGCGTCCATGTAAACTTTCTCTCAGAAACCTGAGTTCGTACTTGGAGCATGTATTATGTATCGCAAACTTGTCATCATCTCAAGTTTCTCTGCGATATCGCACCGACTTCGCGAAAGCATGAACCCGCCCTACCATGATCGTCAAGCCGACCGAACTCTTGACGACCACCTCGTCAAGCCAATAAGCAGCCTCAATCCATGACCATTCCTGACCTTGGCAGCACTCGCGTTGAGAAGTGCTTAAGTAGTTCTGGTGTTCCTCTCCCCACATCTTGGGAGATACCAAAGCTCCGCAGCAATTCTTGATCCCAAACTCACCACATTGCCGGATTGGTGATGGGCTCTAGAGCCACAGGGCCACCCTGAATCTGGTGTTGAAACATGTCCGTGTCAGCGGACAAAGGCACAATGGGAGCGTTGAAGCTCCCAGCATGCGAGAGGTGTCGACTTCGAAAGGTGAAATGTGATGGCCGCCCCCCTAAGTGCTCCGCGTGTGGAAGAGGCGGTACTGCCTGCATAATCGTTGATCCAGTCACCAACGAGCGGTACACCCGAGACGGACTAGATCAGCTTGAGCGCAAGCTCAGGGCTCTGGAGGCTGCTAGCGCCAATGCCAAAGATCCGTCTACTACGCCCTCTGTGAAAAGCCCGTCGGGTTCGGGACAGCACAGAGGATCGAAGACCCATTTCGTGGGCGATGGAAGTGGGCTGAATTATTTCAAGCAGCTATCAAAATCCGCTGCCACTGCCCTGCCAAACACTGGTGAGCTGGCGACGGCTGTCTTCCGCTCGCCAAATGAGAATTCGGCAATCCCAGCACACGGGCTCCCAGCACTACCGGTCGCTCAAACGCTAGCCGAGCATTTCTCATCGCATGTACACCTGCACCATCCACTATTGCCCTACTACGAAGTCTCGAACCTGCTTGAACGCGTATATAGCCCCGAGGCGGAGCCGCCTGTGCCGGAGGATATGTTTCGCATATTCATGGTGTTCGCTGTTAGCTCCGTGACTACCTATCGGCGAGGACAGACTCCTGAGCATCCATATGGCTACTTTCGTGCTGCACAGCCATATCTCTCAAAGGTGCAACTCATTGGGAGTCTTGGTGGTGTTCAAAATTCTCTTCTCATCGCCCGATTCGCGATGTACTACCATATAAATTGCTCAATCTGGGATATTGCCAGGCTCGCTATGCGCCAATGCATCGCTCTAGGCCTCCATCGTCCACCAACACGAAGTTTAGCGCCAATGGACGAGCAGCTGCAGCGCAATATCTTTTGGGACTGCTATGTCCACGATAGATACAGCTCAGGAATTCTCGGACGTCCTTTTGCAGTTGCAGAGGAGGATATCACAGTCAAACTACCGGTGGAAGTAAGTGATGAGGACCTCTTATTCGCCCAGGCTACCTCACTCAACGACCCAAGCTTACAATACTCTACCAAGCCTAACTCAGCATCCGTTTTCCGGTTTGTCGTAACACTTCGAAGGCTTACTACAAGGATCTCGAATTGTTTTTTCAGCTCTAGACCTCAGATACAAACCAGTCGGAGATCTATAGCTGATGCTGGTCGTGTCAAGATGGAGTTCAACAGCTTCATGGACGCTCTTGCACAGTCCAGGAGTCAGGCCCCCGTCTTTCAAGAGCCGAAGAGCTTGTATGAGCGCCCGGAGTGGTACGACTTTTTGGTAGAGAAAGACCGCCTTACACTGATTCGCGGCGCCATTGCCCAAATGCCGGTCGACGGGCTTCATCCACCTCGCGGACTACTTCAAATGTGTCTTGATTGCGCCGTGGCAGTTATCGAGCTCTACACTAAGTTGTTCTCCCGTGGCCAGATCACATGGACACGCTCATACTTCCAGATTCTATTTACCTCCGGCTTGTCTATCATGTATGCAATGTCGATCCTTAAACACGAAAGGCCCTTGGATCAGGGTCAATTGAATGGTTTTGCTCGTGCGTCACAAGCCCTATCTTCGGCAAGCGATACTATGAAGATCTTTGTGGGGGAAATGCCCGACGCAGGCCGCTTCGCGGTTGTCTTCGAAGCCCTGATGAAGCAACACGCTGGCACTGGAACTCGGACTCGTCCTAGCCGGGCTCCGACGCCACCAGTTCAAGATGGCGGTCAACAGCAGCCCAGTAGTGGTGTAGGCTATCTTCAGCACGAGTCGTCTGTTCTGCCACTGCTTCCACACAACGCAGAGCCCGCTGGGCAACTCAGTATCCCATTTACGGACACTCGGCCGGCACAGCCCCGGCCCGACTACAGCTTTGGCCTTGAGCTTGGCATTGACGACTTCCAAGACTGGTCTGTCTTTCCCTTCAATCCCGATAATGTAATCGGTCAGGTAGAGGCTAGCCTAGGCGAATACGCCTGGGGCATGCCTCAGGATGACAGTGTTTTTGATCAATGGGATGTCTTTCGAGGTCCTGCCTGATGTAGAACTCTGTGCACATCCTTGCACCTCGAGAACACGAGTTATGCCTCCGAATCCGCAATACCATCGTCACTGGTTGTCTTCTTGTTGTGTAACAACTCAATCATTTATTGAATGAAGCACACACCACCATCTATGGCAAGTATAGTGATGGCGACCTATATTGGTAATGTTCTTCAAACGCCGATAAATGCTTCCACATAACCCGAAAACTAATACGCTTTGATCATATCTTCACAAGCTCTACACCCCCACGTCAGTAATATCTGGCTCCCCACTACTCTGGGCATAATCATACAGTCTCTGGACAGCTGCACACGCTGTCTCCATTTGCGTCTGTGCCGTGGCGGCACCGACATGCGGCAGACTGATGACGTTATCATGTTTCCACAGCTTCTCGTACCGCTCTTTTGTGGGTGGCTCCTGTTCATGGCAATCCAAACCCGCGCCCCAGATAAAGCCTTCATCCAGCGCTCTCACCAACGCATCTTCATCCACAATACCGCCTCTTGCGGTGTTGATCAAAAGCGCATTTTTCTTCATAATCTTCATATCCTCGTAGCCAATCAGACCCCTTGTCTCAGGTGTCAACGGTACATGCACTGTAACAACATCACTGACCTCCAGTAACTGCCTCAGTGATTTTACACGCTTGTGGTCCAGGTCTCCCCAGGCACCTTCCGCTATGTACGGGTCATATGCCACAATATCGCTCTCATAGCCTCCCTTGAAAATCTTGGCCACCGTCTTTCCAATGTTGCCCATCCCGATCACTCCAACGGTAGCTTTGTGGAGTATCAGCCCATTACACTGCTCCTTGCGCACCACCTCCCCTCGCTCAATCCTGACGGAGACCCCCCGAAATTGCCTTGCCAGCCCGGTTGTCAATGCCACCACCAGCTCCGCCACGGCTCGAGCATTTACTCCCGGCGTGTTCAGGATCTTGATGCCCCGGGCCCGACATGCTGCGGCGTCAATCTTGTCAGTGCCGACGCCTTGCTTGCCGATAGCTTTTAGGCGAGGCGCAGAGGCGATGTCTTCGGCTGTCACACAGGAGCCACGTACGAGAAGATATCGTGCATTCTCGCGCCAGGAGCTGTATTGAGGGTCGGAAGGGTGGATGCAGTTGAAGAGAGTATTGGCTAGAGAAAGGGCGGTTGGGTGGAAAGCATCAAGGACGTAGACTGTTGGTTTGTGGGGGGGTGACGATGAAGGTGTTGTAGGCGGCGTGACCGCTGAAGGGGCCATAGTGGATAGACTGAATTATAGTATAGGTGAGAATGCTCCGTGTGAGATGAGGAGATTGCTTTCGAGAGAATGGCTAGCGAGCGCACGTGTATTGTATAGAATAAGGGAAACGCTTCACGCAGGTCGAGATACATTTGTAGTATACCTGTGCCGTATGTATCGGCCCAACATCCCGGGCCTTTCATCCAGTACGGACAGCACCCGATTGAGGGATATACAACATCCTATTCGCCCTTCATTATGGAATTCTTCAAACTAGTCAATATGACAGAGGATGAAACGCTTCGGCTCTGGTCCGACATGCCAAAACTGGGCCGAAGGGACCGAGCGAATCGGACATGCCACCACAAGCAATGATCTGCAAGGTCGAACTCCACAAACATCAATAAACTCCGCTCTTTTGTAGGTTCGGCAAAGCATTTTCAAACCCCACTATCCTGGCCTACCGAGAGCATCTTCCGCAGGCCACGATTATTCGTTGCCGACCGTCAACTACGATGATCCCAGAGGCAGACACGAGGAAGATGTGGCAAATACATTGAGACCCTCCAGCGGCTCCTCGTCAAGGATGGAAATTGCCCGCATAGGTAGATTAAGAGCAGGACTAGTATCCAAGTTCCTCAACGAGTTTTTGATCCTGGAAAGGCAAGTATTCAGCCATACATTGCTGTGTTTGAAATTCCCTGGGAATTCAGTTTTGCAGCTGCCAGAGGCACGAAGTAGCCCCGAGCTTTCCGTGTAGGTATTAACATTAAGCAGCGACCTAATTGATTAGCTTCGGAGGCCCTCCGACGAGAATGATGTGAATCCTTCGTCGCCACCGGCCTTCCAAGTTGCCAGGCCGAAGGCTCCGTGACCTGGTTGCAATAATCGTGAAAGGCCAAGGCCCATGCCTGTACATATGCCGATTTCAGAAAACCTTTTGGAATGCTATCTCACGCTTCTTCTTAGATTCAATTCAATTAGAATTGCTATAATATATACAGCTTTCTTAGGGGCTTTGTACCTGAGTAACATAGACGTTGAACTCAACATTGGAACGCCAGAGCCTTGTCTTGCATACTTTGCGGGTAATCATTCGCCATCAGCCGGGTAGCACAAGTCTTCCAGTATGAGCACATCAAACTTCACAGTCTCCAATCCATGGAGGGATCGCATCCTGCGAGGAGAGATCTGCTCTGTGATGAGCGTCAAGTACGCAATCAGCAACGAGATCGCAATGATGACAAAAATGGCCGGCATGGATGGAATGTTCATCGACATGGAGCATTCGGTGCTGACAATTCGAGAAGTATCGCAATTGATAACGGCATGCAACTATGTCGGTGTCAGCCCAATCGTCCGGATACCTTCAAAGGCACACTGGCATCTAAGCCGCATTTTAGATGCCGGCGCCGCGGCAGTGGTCATTCCCCACTGCGAGACTGTTGAACAAGTCCACAAAATTGTTAAGGATTCGAAATATGCGCCCTTGGGCCGCCGGGGCTGTGCGGGCAATCAACCTATCCTTAACTTCCAAGCCGTGCCCACCTTGCTCCAAAACGACCTCCTGAACAGAGAAACCATGGTGATTCCAATGATCGAGACTCCTGGGGCAGTTGAGCTCACTGATGAGTTCTTTGCCATCGAAGGGGTTGACGGAATATTGGTCGGGTCGAACGATCTCTGCACAGATCTGGGAATCCCCGGGCAATATGATAATCGAAAATACCTCGATTCCATAACCAAGGTTATTCAAGCGGGTGTAAAAGCAGGCAAGCCGATCGGTATCGGTGGCATTGGAGGGCGACTCGATCTCTTGGAGAAATTCTTCCAAATGGGTGCAACGTGGTCCCTTAGCGGCGCAGACGGCGCTATGTTGCAGGCAGGCATGAAAAAGTTAGGCTCAGCCTATGCTGAGATCAATAGCCGGGTCCAGGCGTCAAAGAAGGTCCCTCAGCTTCCTCGGGCGACTCCTGTCGTTGAGAATGGAATTGATGGCGCTCAGCCCAGTGGGCCTAATGGCACAAAAGCAGGGCATTCGACGGTTCAGGTCGCCGAGGTGAAAGTGTCATAGGTGTACTGCGTCAAGTGCGGCATCTCAGGAGTTCATACCTATTGTATAATTATTGATAGATGATGGAGGATACGATTGGTGTAAAGAAGGCAACTTAAGCGAGTCAGTGAGGATATGGATGAGATCTCTATTTTCTTCCACTCTATAGTTTCTATTCTAGTTTATATAGAGAAATACTAGGTAAATGATCTCTAGGAGCCTCTTTTCCATAATTTTAAAGCATTCTAAATACTAAAGCATTAGTGCCGTAATCGTTCGATATAGGAGGTATTCTAGCCTATACCGTATAGTTTTAGTACTTAGCGTTTAGCGCGTTATATATTTATATCTTTAGTACGCATTAGTTATATTAACGCTAATATACTCCCCTAGGAATAGCTATATAAAAGTACCTCTACTAGAGAATACTTACTCTTTTTTTATTTTAGGCGGAATTATCCTACTTATACTAGCCTATCTAGTATAAGTAGAATATATCTTAAGAGCACTACTACTATAGGTAAGCCCCGTATACGCCGATATTAGTAAATAAGATTCGATGAGGATAGTGTTTAAGTATCGGATAAGGAGTATTAATAACGTAGTAAATTTTAGGTATAGAGAGTATACTAGTTATAATATTAATTAATATATAGCGAATAGAATAAATAAATATAGTATACCGCTAAATTTTAGTAGTAGGGCTATAAAAATAATACTACTAGTATTTATAAGTAAGTAGATAGTACTTAAAGTTCTAGTTACTTATATTAATATTAATATACTATAGGCCCACTACCTTTATAAAGTCTATATATTTATCTATTAAGAGCGCCTTAATAAGTCCATTAGCGCGTATATTATTAGTTTTAACTTAGTCGACTTTTATATAGTTATCCTAGACCTTTTTATATAGTTAATAATTATATATATCTATATAGCGTAGCTTAGTAACTAGTTTAGCTATTAGTTTAGTAAGTAAATAAATAGTTTAGCTATTATTATAGAGTAGTTTAATATTAGTTAAGAGGTTAATATACTCTTAATTTACTAGTAAATACGCCTTAAGATAAGTTAATAACCTTTCTTAGCGTATTACCTTACTTACTCTATTACTAAGAGCTAATAGTTCCGCCTTAGTACTAAATATAGTAATTATCTTTTACTTACTTACTTTCTAGTTAATTATATTATCTCCTAGGTATATAAGATAGCCTTAAGAGCTCTTCTAGTTACTTAGATTAGTGAAAGATACGTCTATATATATATATAGGTCTATTTCTTACTATCCTATAAGCTATAGCGTATATATCCTTATATTTATAAGGTATTTAATAACTTATTAAGTAGCGGCTAGATATAAGTTACTTAGATTTAGTAGGTTCTATAATAGACTTAACGTTATATACTCTATATTAAGTTAAATTATATATATAGTAAAGTTAATTAATCTAATTATTTACTAAAAGAGTAGTATATCCTCTACTATTACCTAGTCCTCATTAAAGAATAGTCTTTAGACTAATAGAGGCGTAGTAATTACCTTTCCTCCTATATAATAAAACTTAGTAAATATCTTATTAATATATAAGTCCTAATATAGCTAAATTTACTTAGTTTAGTAATTCTTAATAATCTATACGCCTAGGAACTAATTTACCTTTAGTATTACTTAGAGAAGGTACTTTACTTATAATTTAGTAAGTAGTTTATTAACCTACTCTACTTTTACTTTATTATAGAGTAATATAATATTATTAACGTAGAAGAAGATAATTATAGCGTTTCCTACTATTACGTAGTTTATTCCGTTAATCTTCTCGAGACCTAAGTCTTAAAGTATACTAATAAGCTCTTAATACTATAAGAGCGGTAATCTTTTAAGGCTATAAAGTACTCTAATAAGGTATAGTGTTATAACCCGATTACGGATAAGGTTACTAGGATAGACGCCCCGCGTTCTAAGGAGGGTTTTAAGGAAGGTTAGCCGATAGAGGATAAGGCTATATTACGTAACTAGGAGAGGCTCCGTTAAGGTTAGCGACTCTATATAGAGCACCTATAGAGCTAGAGAGCTAAGGTTATAATAAATTAGTCTACTTAGCGAGAGCTAGAACGGATTCATTAAAGCTACTAGTAATATATATATATACGCTCCTTATCCTAAATAGGACTATTCGTAGTTAACTTCGTTAATAATCCTATACCTATATTTAGGATACTTAAACTAGGAATAGTTCCCTTTATCTATT
>Ga0105239_10006085_pt1 | contig 14049 bp, 13 predicted proteins | sample KBSC44metaG_FD_92761 | JGI IMG/M metagenome (GOLD analysis project Ga0105239, IMG submission 92761) | Corn rhizosphere microbial communities from Kellogg Biological Station, Michigan, USA - KBS C4-4 metaG | ecosystem: Host-associated > Plants > Roots > Rhizosphere > Soil | place: Michigan, USA... | reverse complement strand
TGGATATTTGTGCCGTTAATGTATGATGCCTTGTCTGACAGCAGGAACTCAATTGTATCCGCCACATCATCAACCCTTCCAAATCGTTTAGCCGGTATCATATTAAAATATTTCTGTTTGATAGCTTCAGGTATGCCTGCGGTCATATCGGTTTCTATAAAGCCGGGCGACAAGCTTAATACCCTTATCTTGTGCTCAGTATTTGTGGCTGCAGCCTCCTGCGCCAGCGAGCGCGATAGCGCTGCCAGGCCCGCTTTTGTAGCCGCATAAACCGACTGAAACGCATTGCCGCTTTCGCCTACTACTGAGCTAATGTTAATAATCACCCCCTCCTGCGTAAGACTGAATATTTTCATAGCCGTTTTGCAAATCAATATCGGTGCCTTTAAATTAACATTCAGCATGGCGTCAATTTCGCGCTCGGGCTGATAGTTTAGGGGTTTATCATAAGTAACCCCGGCATTGTTAATTACACCATAAAGGTCGCCATGCTCTTTTTTTAGCTGCTTACAAAAGGTATTGATGGCTTCTGCGTCCGAAAAATCGGCGCATAAAATATGGCTGCCCGGGATGGTTTCAGTAAAACTTTCGGGTTTTGATGCATGTAATATTAAAGTATATTGGCCTGATAGCTTTTTCGAAATGGCCAGCCCTAAACCCTTACTGGCACCGGTAATTAAAATTTTTCTTTTCTCCATCAGGAAGTGTTAGTGATTAGAGGTTGAAGATTAGAGATTAGTTAGCAACTACTGAACTTTTGTCTGAATCTTTACAGCAAATATGTTGATTTATAATAATAATTTCGGCAAGTTGTTTTAATATTTGGCACATCATTAAGTGCATAAAGGATTTACAAAACTTTATAATCTTAGTGAGTCCTTTTTTATATTTTAAATATGTTACGTAAGTCTATTATTTTCAGTGGTTTACTATTGTTCTTGTTGCCGGTTTTGGGATTCGCGCAGCAAAAAAAGTCTTTTAAAATTGTGCCGCTCGGAGTAAAAGGTGGTGCTGACGAAAGCAATCTCTCAGCCTATATGGTGGCTGCAACTGAAACCAACGACTATATCTGCCTTGATGCCGGTACGCTGCATGTTGGTATCGAAAAAGCAATCAGTAATAAAGTATTCAATATCCCCGTCGAGCAGGTGCTTCGGAAATACATCAAAGGTTACTTTATTTCGCATGCGCATCTCGACCATCTCGCCGGGCTGATTATTAATTCGCCAGATGACACGGCCAAGACTATCTACGGACTGGCAAGCACGCTGCAAACCATCAAAACACATTATTTTACCTGGGAAAGCTGGGCCAATTTTACCGATGAAGGCGATGCACCATTGTTAAAAAAATATCATTATCAGCCGTTAATTCCAGATAGCAGCATTACTATAAAAAATACAGCAATGACGGTTATCGCTTACCCGTTAAGCCATTCCAATCTTACCAGTACCGCTTTTTTAGTAAAAAGCAATGGCGCTTATATTTTGTATTTAGGCGACACCGGTCCGGATGAGATTGAAAAAAGCGCCAAGCTGCATAAACTATGGGAAGTGGTTGCCCGGTTGATAAAAAGCAAAAAGCTGAAAGCTATAATGATTGAAACATCGTTCCCTAATTCGCAGCCGGACAAAACGCTGTTCGGTCATTTTACTCCAAACTGGCTAATGAAGGAAATGAATAACCTGGCAGTTTTAACTGGCGCAGATGCGATTAAAGGATTTAATTTGATAGTAACTCATGTAAAACCGCCGCAGGCTAATATTGATAAAATAAAAACAGAGGTAAAGGCGGCGAATAAATTGGGATTTAATTTGATATTCCCGGAGCAGGGGAAGGAGATTGATTTATAGGAACTAATTCTTCTTCCCTTCCACAATCTCCATCAATCCATTCTCATTTACCAATTTGAAACTTTTTCCATCCACCTCAATTAAGCCGCCCTGCAAAAACTCCTGGGTTACTTTAAAAAAGGTTTCATAGGCCACCCCCGCGTACGAAGCTATGTCCTGCTTCGGTAATTCGATATCAATGTGGCCGCCGGCATTAACGCCAAATTGCTTTTTTAATGACAGCAGCGCCTGGGCAATGCGTTCTTTCACGGGCATATGCGCCAGGTTTCGCATCCTGTTTTCCGACTCCTGCAGTGCATTTGCAAAAAGCTTCATCAGCTTAATGGTAAATTGAGGGTTAACACTGAGCGACGATTCAAAAAAAACCTTTTTTACAAAGCAAACTACAGTATTCTCAACCGCGGTCGCCGAGATGGGGTAAACCGGGTTATCGCCAAGGCCCAGGTGACCCAAAATATCGCCGTTTTTTGCGAAGCGCAGTATCAGTTCCTTTTCTTCGTCCCATCGCTTGTGCACTTTTACTTTGCCTGTGTAAACAAAAAATACTCCTTCAACCGTGTCGCCGTCTTTAAATATTTCCTGCCCTTTTTTAAAAAGGATATTTGTTTTGTTTGCTGCCACAGCCGGAAGCCAATCGGGTATGCAGGCCGAGCATAAAAAACAGCTTTTTAAATCGCACTGATGTTTCAATTCCTTCAAATGATGTTAAATATCGGCAAGTATACTTATAAGCTTCAACATATCACTCAATGGTATTGCGAATTTGTTGCGCATCTGTGATTATTTATTGCTTAAGCAATGTAAATTGCTAGTATTTTATATTAAATACAAAATATAAATTGTATATGCAATATTAAATTACAATGAATTGTTGCTTTTGCGGCGAATTGTCTCTACTTTTGCGCCATTATTTAAAAACAATATTTCCACGGTTTTCATGACGAACAAAGTTTACGATAGCGGCATACCTATTTCACCATTATTAAGCAAGTTAGAGGATAAAGAAGGCAATTCAAAAAAGGCATTATTGCAAAAAGGACGGCTTATAAAAATCTGTTTGATGTGTATTGCAGTAGCCGTTGCCATCAGCCTTATTGCCAGGTTTTTGGTTACGCTGATAAACGTTGTTACCAATATTGCCTTTTACGGGAAATTTGATCTCGGTTTTAACAGCCCGGCAAATAATCATTTGGGTATTTGGGTGGTGTTGATACCTGCCATAGGCGGTATAATAGTAGGCTTTATGGCATTGTATGGATCAAAAGCCATCCGCGGGCATGGCATACCCGAAGCTATGGAACAAATATTGGTGAACGAGAGCCGTATAAAGCCATCGATAACTTTTTTAAAGCCAATATCATCTGCAATAGCAATAGGCACAGGTGGACCTTTTGGCGCCGAAGGGCCCATTATTGCCACCGGTGGCGCGCTGGGCTCAACCCTGGGGCAACTGTTTAAAATAAGCGCCAACGAGCGCAAGGTAATCCTTGCGGCTGGGGCAACTGCCGGTATGTCGGCAATATTCGGTACGCCTATAGCGGCGGTATTCCTTGCTATCGAATTGTTGCTGTTTGAATTTTCACCGCGATCCATTCTTCCTGTTGCTTTAGCTTGTATTACCGGGGCAGCCGGACACCATTTATTATTTGGCGCAGGCCCGGTTTTTGAAATGCCCGATTTGGTTACCCCGTCAAACATTGCCCTGGCTACTTACAGTTTTATAGGGTTACTTATTAGTTTTTTGTCGATGGGAATAACCAAAATAGTGTATGTCATAGAAGATTATTTTGAAAAGATACCTATTCACTGGATGTGGTACCCGGCTATAGGTGGTTTGGTGGTTGGCCTTATTGGCTTTTTTTCGCCACACTCCCTGGGGGTTGGGTACGATAATATAACAGGTATCCTTTCTGGCAGCTGGCCTATTGGCTTGCTTTGCAGCCTGGTGTTTTTTAAATTCCTGTCGTGGGCTATCGCATTGGGCAGTGGTACATCGGGTGGTACGCTGGCTCCGTTGTTAACCATAGGCGGCGCGGCAGGAGCTATCATCGGTTCACTTTTAATAAGCTGGTTTCCTGAACTGGGAATTACTATGCCAATGGCTGCATTAATTGGCATGTCCGCCATGTTTGCCGGGGCGTCAAGGGCTTATTTAACCAGTATTACCTTTGCGTTGGAAGCAACCATGCAGTCGCATGCGTTACTGCCATTGTTGGGTGCCTGTACAGCTGCTTACATTGTCTCTTTCTTCCTGATGGAAAATACTATCATGACCGAAAAAATTGCTCGCCGCGGTGTTATCACTCCCGACTCATACGAACCGGATATTTTGCAAAAAACAAAAGTATCAGAGGTGCTCAACAAGAAAGACATAATTTTAAAGGCAAGCAACACTATAAGCGAGGTAAGGCAATTGTTGGCATCAAAAAATATACAGGATAGTTATTTGATAACTGTTAATGATGATTTTAGCTACGCGGGCACAGTAAAACTTGCAGATATTTATAAGGAGCCCATTCATGGTGATGTGAAACTTAAAAAAATTATCCAGCCGGATTATCTATTGGTGCACAATAGCGACACCTTACGCACTGCAGTTGAGTTAATGTCGAAACAACAAGGCGATGTACTGCCGGTTATTAATGCCGATGACCACAGGATAATAGGCGTATTATCATACCGTAACATCATTACAGGATACAACGACCACCTGAATGACAACGAAGACGCGCGCACGCAAATATCATTAAGGAGACGCCGCCTTAAACTAATGCTAAAGCGGAAACTCCGTTGAGCCGGGATTAAGAGTCAAGAATCAAGAGCCAAGAATCAAGATAGGACTTAAAAATAGAGGAATATCTGCCGTCAAGACCAATTATTCTCTTTTTGTCTTGATTCTTGATTCTTGGCTCCTGGTTCTAAAATTGGTAACTTTAAAACATGAATGGATTATTAATCAAACGTATTTATGACCCCGCAAATACGGCAGACGGGTTTAGGATATTAGTTGACCGTTTATGGCCGCGCGGCATGAAAAAAGAAGACGCCGGTATTGACCTTTGGTTAAAGGCTGTTGCCCCAACAGATGCATTGCGCAAATGGTACCACCATGATGGCGGCGGGTGGGACGAGTTCAGGCATAAATACTTGTTGGAACTGAAAGATAACCCGGCAATCGATGAATTGCTATCGCTAATAAAGATCCATAAAACAGTTACCTTGCTATATGCAGCAAGGGATGCAGAACAAAATCATGCGCTTGTTTTGCTGGAATTTTTGCAAAATCAATAATCGGACGGGTTTTGAACTTTGCTGCAAAGCGTTCCATTTTTCTACGCGGAACACCCGGAACGCTGTGAAACATGCTGATTATCAATGTGTTTAATTTTATGAATGTTTCGAACTTGTTAGTGAAAGCACTAACAATTGCTGAAATAGTTTTTATATCAAATAGGAATAAACTACTTACCTCTAATATTTTTTATATTTTGCATGCTCCAGGAATGAAAATATTTACTACGCTTCAAATCGGGGAGTACCATATCAACAATTGCGAAGATTATTTATTAACTGCTGAAATAGGAAAAAATAAAATACTTTGCGCTGTTATGGATGGGTGCACAATGGGTATCGACAGCTATTTTGTAGCAACTTTAACAGGTAAGATTTTAAGAAAAATAGCTAAGGAGTATGGATTTTTAGAATTTGCAGAGAAGCAACAAAAGGGCATAGCGGAGTTATTAAAAATGGTGCTGAAAAACCTGTTTGAAAACCTTCGGGATTTTAAAAATCAGCTTCAGTTAGAACGGGAAGAAGTATTAAGTACTTTATTGCTTGCAATTGTCGATACCTATAACAAGGACGTTGAATTTATATGTATTGGAGATGGCCTGATTTGCATTGATGATGTTTTATTTGAATTTGAGCAAGGAGATAGGCCTGACTATTTCGGGTACCATTTGGCCGAAGATTTTGAATCCTGGTATGTTAGTCAGACGCAAAAAATATCCCGAAATGAAATCAGTAACTTTAGTTTAGCGACAGATGGTATTTTTACATTTCAGAAATTTGACACGGCAGTATATAACGAGCCAAAGGATGTTTTAGATTTTTTATTAAAGGATGAAGAGGGGAAAGATAATTTGAACATGCTTAACAAAAAAATGATAGAGATTAAAAGAAACTGGGGATTAAAACCAACAGATGATCTAGCAATCGTTAGGGTTATAATTGATTAGTAAATCTTTTTTTTCAAAGGAAAGTCCTATTTTCAGTCATATTCAAAGATCAGCTAGGCCTAATTTCATGCTGTTTTTCAAACAGCAACAACAGCTAATGGATAACTTATTGTTCATAAATTATATCCTCTTTAGGCACACCCAAACCTTTCAGTGAATCAATCATATCGGCGGTAAACTTATCCGGGCCGCATACATAATAGTTTGCAAATTTGCCGGCATAAGTACTCAGCATGGTTTTATCAATGGTTTTTCCGTCCGGAACTTTAATCACATTAATAAAATTTTCGCCCAGCAATTCCGTCAGCTCATCCTTCAAAATAATATCGGCAAGGGAGTGGTTGGCAAATAACAAGGTGTTGCCTGCCAGCTTTCCGTCTATTTTTAATTGCCTTAATATCGATATAAACGGGGTAATGCCTGCACCGCCTGCAATAAACAAACCGGGCTGATGGTAAGCAATGGCGCCAAATACTTCGTGAACAATCAATTCGTCACCGGCATTAATGTCGGCCAGTTTTTCGGTAACGCCATTATGCCCTTTGTAAATTTTAATTGTAAACTCCAGGTGGTCGTCGGTATTGACTGATGTAAATGTAAAGGGCCGTAATTCATCCTCGAGGCCTGGTTTGTTTATGGACACATCAGTAGCCTGGCCGGATACGAAAGTGTATCCGGCTGGTTTTTCTACTTTAAATTGTTTAACATTATGAGTGACATATCCTGTTTCCCAAACTTTCACCGGGTGCTTTTCCATTATATTGTTTTTTGAGATAGTCTTGAAAGTGAGAACGCACCGATAGCCATAGCCAGATCACGAACGGCAACATCGTAATAGTTACCGGCCGCTATTAAATTCAAAGCTATTAATACTAACCAGGCGCTTACCAATAAACCTCCTTTTTGCGGGGTTATAAATACTAATATACCAGCAATAATTTCAATTACGCCAACAATCGACATAAAAACGTGGTCGCTTACCGGCAATGCCGATTTTAATGCCGGACTTAGATAGTGTGCCCAATCGGTAAGCAGGTTAGTGAATTTATCGGCTCCGGCAACAATGGGAATAAGCCCGTAGGTAAACTTTAAAATAGTTTGTACCTGTGTTGTGTTACTTGTGTTTTGCTCCATTTTATTGATTTTTTAAACATTAGAGAGAGGCTGTTTAAAAAGGGTTACAAAATGGATTGTGGGGAGTGGTTGATTAGGTTAGATTAGATTGTGTTGATTTAGCTTGCAGGCACCGGTAAGCGTTTATCTGCCAATTCTAAAACGTATGTTAAAATCCAGCGGAATTCATCTATCAGAAAGGGATAATTTAACCGGGCTCTGCCGGTTTGTTTGAAGCCGTACGATTCGTAGAATAACTTTGCAGGGCTGCTCTCCATAACCTGTAATAACAGTGTGTTGCATTGTTTTTTGTCTGCAACGTCGAAAATGAAGTTCATAACAGTTTTGCCTATGCCTTTGCCGGTGGCCGACTGTAGTAAATAAAGCTTTTCTATTTCCAGGTATTTTTTTTCGGAATTAAGTGAGCTTAGGTTTTCTTTTAATTTGAAATAACCAACCAGTTCGTCATCATCGTAAACAAAAAAATAATAAACGCCGGTTTTAGCCATATCTTCCTTGCAATCAGCCTTATCATAAAATTTTTTAAGGTAAGCTTCGGCTTCATCGAGCCATAAATAGTTGTAGGTTTGTTTGTAGGATGTTATGGCTATTTCAGCTAATAAGTCAAGCTGGCTTATAGCACACGGCGTTATAGTTATCAAATTTATTGGTAGTGGTTTATGTGATTTTCTCTTTTAGCGACTCCTGAAAGGCGGCAAATTGTAAAAACAATTTGATACAAACAACAATTAATAGATGGTGGAGCAGCTACCACCAACAAAAACGGGCGAACCGAAAAGCCAAACGAGTAGGAATAAAAAAAAGTAATTTTATGTCAGACAACAAAGTTTCATTGCACAGAGTTATCAAGGCCTCGCCTGAAAAGGTTTATCGCGCCTTTACCGAATCCCTCGCAATCGCTTCGTGGTTGCCGCCTTATGGTTTTCTTTGTACTGTACACAGTATGGATGTTAAGGTAGGTGGTACTTATAAAATGTCATTCCAGAACTTTACAACAGGCCACAGCCATTCATTTGGCGGGGAGTATATCGAAATCAAACCCAACGAATTTCTGAAATATACCGACCAATTTGACGATCCTAACCTGCCTGGTGTAATGACTACAACCGTTTGGCTTAAAAAAACATTTGTAGGAACAGACCTAAGAGTAACCCAGGAAGGAATACCCTCAATGATACCAGCCGAAATGTGTTACCTGGGCTGGCAGGAATCGCTGGAAAAACTGATTAAGCTGGTAGAACCTGAGATACCGGACGCTTGATCTGTTCTTGTTTCGTCGCTTTTTGGCAAAATTGACCATCGTAAAATGCATTTGAGGTGGAAAAACCACCGCTTAATAAGGTATTCTATATTTTTTGTAACCCTTTTGCACCAGGATACACTATAGTATAATAAAGCCCTGTTTTAATGATTACAGCCAATGATACTTTCAATTTAAAAATGAGCGACGAAGAAATTGTTGATAGGGTAGTTAAAGGTGAGCAGCATTTGTATGAGCATTTGATGCGCAAGTATAACCAACGAATGTACCGCATCAGCATGTCGATTATTAATGATGACAAGGAGGCTGAAGATATTATGCAGACGGCGTACATTAATGCTTACCAGCAATTAAAAAGTTTCCAGGGCCGCAGCAGCTTTGGGACGTGGCTGACCCGGATACTGATATACGAAAGCCTGCTGCATAAAAAAAGAAAATTAAAACTTCAAAAAGTGCTGATGGAAAAGCCCGGTAACGATTATCATAACGATACCCCACTAAAGGGACTGATGAATAAGGAACTGAAAGGACTGCTTGAAAGAGCGGTTGCCCGATTGCCCGAAAAATACAGGCTGGTATTTGTAATGCGCGAGGTGCAGGAAATGAGCACCAATGAAACAATGGAAGCGCTTAATATTGGTGAATCGAACGTGAAAATCCGCCTGAGTCGTGCTAAAGAAATGCTGCGCGACGAATTGGATAGTTACTGGCGGCCGCAACAATTATTTGACTTTAACTTAGTAAGATGCGATGTAGTGGTTGATTTTGTGATGCAGCGCATCAGATCCAGGATCGAAAGCAATTAGGTTTACGAAGTTTTACAACCTCGTAAACCTTTTAAATGCTTTATTTCGTCGCTTTTTTTACAGGCGCAGCTTTTGCAGCTGTCTCCTTTTTTACAGTTTTTGGTGCAGCTGCAGCAGGCTTGCTATCAACGGCAACAAGTTTTGGGGCTTTTGCAGCGGTCACAGCATTGGTTTCAGCTTTTACCTTTGTGGCTTTAATTTGTTCGTTTTTCACTGGTTTTGCAAGTTTTTTTGCCAATTGTTTCGCCGCTTTCTCAATGTCTTTTTCAATCTTTTTGGTAGTATGGCCAAGTTTTGTGGCAAATACCCTCAATTCTATTATTAAATTTTCTTTAATAGTTTTCTTTTCTGCTGCGTGTGCAGCTTTTGCGGCCGATTTTGAATTTTCTTTTTTCATGGTTTATGGATTGCGGCAAAGGTAAGTTATATTAAAGTTAGTTCAATGTTATCATTATGTTAACAGTGTTTGTATGCATTAATATTAAGTTATTAATGTGTTAGTAATCAGGCGATTGTTGCTTAAATCGCCTTTTTGCCGCCTAAATACTGCCCGCAATTGCACATTTTATGGGTAGCAACTTGTATAAATGACATTACATATTTGTTTAAAACAAATTAAAAATGTATTTCTGTTGTATAAACCGCTGCCATCAGCTTAAATATCCCCGATGAGAAAACTATTGCTGCTACTGTTGCTTTGCCTGCCAGTATTTTTAAGGGCGCAAAGCAGTATCCGCCCCCAAAACCTGCGTTGCGAATACCTGGTAAACCCGGAAGGCATTGATGAACCGACACCACGATTAAGCTGGACCTTAGACGCAACCAACCCTCATGCCTTTGCCCAGCGGCAAACATCCTATCGGGTATTAGTTAGTTCCTCGGCAGAGGTTTTAAATGCTGGTAAAGGTGATGTTTGGGATTCGGGTTGGGTAAAGTCTGATGAAATGCAGCATGTGGTTTATGGAGGAAATTCGTTGATATCTGATAAATTATACTGTTGGAAAGTTTGCGTCAAGGATGAGTTGGGAAAGACTTCAGCCTGGAGTTCGATGGCACATTGGAGCACCGGTTTATTTAATCATGCAGAATGGTCCGCCGCATGGATCGGTACAGGCGATGTGAACGACCCCATCCAGGTAGATTGCACCATCGCCGACCCCTGGTTGCGCAAAACTATTGAATTGACTACAAAGCCCACAAAAGCGATGATGTTTGTTGCTTCGATTGGCTACCACGAGTTGTATGTAAATGGCAAAAAAATAGGAGAGGACGTACTTTCGCCCTGCGTGAGCGATAATACCAAACGTGCAAGATATGTGGCCTATGATATAAGTGCAGAATTAAAACCAGGCAAAAATGTAGTAGCGCTATGGCTGGGTGCCTCGTGGTCGATATACGCATCGTATCATACTGACGATAAACCCCTGGCGCCGATTGTAAGCGCACAGGTCGACTTATATAATGCAGTTGGCGACAAACAGCCGGCGATGCGCATAAAAACTGATGAAACCTGGAAAACCCACCCAAGCCCCAATAAGCTTTTAGAACAATGGAAATTCCTGAACATGGGTGGCGAACTTTGGGATGCTTCAAAAGAAATACCCGACTGGAACCTTGCCACTTGCGATGAATCTACCTGGAAACAAGCGGTAGTATATCATCCGCGGTTAACGCTGTCGGCTCAAATGGTTGAGCCCAATCGCTTGTATCACGAAATTCACCCGGTAGGGATAGAGCAACGCGCTGATGGAACTTACCGGGTTGATATGGGCATAAACTTTTCCGGCTGGACGGAGATTAAACTAAAAGGCCAGCCGGGACAGCGTATCGATATTAAGTTTTCGGAACGGGAAAAAGAGGATATGACCTTCAGAATCCATAGCGCCTATATTTTAGGCGCAGGCGGTGAGGGCACGTTTAAAAATCGCTTTAACTACAGTTCAGGACGATGGATAACCATTAGCGGGTTGACAGAAAAACCAGCGCTAACCGATATAAAAGGATGGGTAGTGCGCACCGCTTATGATAACGCGGCCACATTCGCCTGTTCTGATTCATTACAAAACTGGATATACGATAAAGTGCGCTGGAATTTTGAAAACTTGTCGTTAGGTGGTTATGTGGTTGACTGCCCGCAACGCGAACGCATGGGTTACGGCGGCGACTCACACGCAACATCCGAATCGGGCTTATATAACTACCAGCTTGGTGCTTTCTATACCAAATGGATGGAAGACTGGCGCGATGTGCAGGGAACCCGCTCGATGGACGCATCAAACTATGGCGGCAGTGCCGATTACGGCATATTGCCGCACACTGCACCAACTTATTGGGGTGGCGGCGGACCGGGCTGGGGCGGTATAGTAATATCGTTACCATGGCTGCTCTACCAGCAACAGGGCGATACCCGTGTGCTTGAAAAGAATTTCGATTTGATAAAAAACTGGCTGGCGTTTTTAAACTCGCATGCGCAGAATAATATGCTGGTACGCTTTGGCGGCGACTGGGATTTTTTAGGCGACTGGCTTTGGCCCAACGCAGGTGTTGAAGGAATGAATAACGGCAAGCCGCAAAATATATGCTTTAACAACTGCTACTGGGTTTATAACTTGCGTACTGCTGCCAAAATTGCCCGGCAAATAGGCCGTAAAGAAGAAGCGGCTCAATGGGAAAAACAAGCCACAATAACAAGCGCCGCTATACAGGCAACCTATTATCATGAAGATGACCATAGTTACGCCGATAGTTCGATGGGAGATTTAGCCGCGGCGTTATTGGCAGAGGTGCCGCCGCCCGCGTTACGTGACCTGGTAATCAAAAGGCTGGAAAAAGAAATATTAGTAGTACGCAAAGGGCATATCCATGTAGGTATTACCGGCGGGGCCATGCTATTTAAACTGTTACGCAGTTTGGGTCGCGATGATTTGATTTATTCCATGACGTCACAAACAGATTACCCGGGCTGGGGGTATATGAAGGCAAACGGGGCTACCAGTCTTTGGGAAATGTGGGAAAAAGATTTGCCCGGCCATTCGCTGCTGCATAGTTCGTACCTATATCCGGGCGCATGGTATATTGATGGCGTTGCCGGCATCCGCCGTGACCCTGATGTACCGGGCTTTAAGAAGTTTGTCATCCATCCGCCTAAATTAACCGAACAGCAGATGACATGGGCAAAAGCCAGCTACGATTCGCCGGCAGGCCTGATAAAATCCGCATGGGAACGCAAAAACGGAAGACTTTACTTATCCATAACCGTGCCGCCGGGCACAACGGCGACCGCATATTTTCCTGCGCTTAATACAGGCGGCGTTAAGGTGTCTTCGGCTTATGCAAGATATATCGGCAGTAAAAATGGATATTTGGAATATCAGTTGCCCGCTGGCGAATACACGCTATCCGGAAAGGAAACGCTTCAATAAAAAGCTAATGTTATGACCATTAATAAATCAATATCTAACCGCATCATTGTTGACCCTGGTAAACCGCCGGTTGAACTGGACTTGTCAGGCTTTTTATACGAAGCTATTGATACCGATCAATTTATGGACGTGAGCGGCTGGAAGCCTGTTTTTGATGAAATTCCGGTCGATCCTTATATTAATGAAGGCTATCGCTATAAATCAATAGGCTGGTTCAGGGTAAAGCATCAAATGGCTGGTGTGGTACCAGAAATTGATGAGCATATAAAAACGGTGAATGAGCTAAGTGGTTTGAATGATGTTGAAAGCAGTTGCTACCTAAGTACAAGCAAACCCAGCTGGCATTCTGATGAAACAGGGTATAGCTGTTGGCACTTGCCGCAATACGCTATGCAACAATCCGTTTTATACAACCCGGTTCACGGTGGCATGCGCCGGGAGTATCCGCCTATAGGTAGTGATATAACTGACAGTGCCGACTTTCACAAGCTGTTAATTAAATATGCCACATTTTTTGGCTGGGGCGATGCAATTGTGCTGGTGCAATTTCAAAGGGTTGATTGCAATACCAGTCGCACCGGCTTGCCCGCTGTTGAAGGCTTTCACCAGGATGGCAACCGCCATGTAGGCATGCTGGTGGTTAACCGCAATAACATAGCTGCGGATTCAGGTGTAAGCCAGTATGTGATGGATGACAATGGCAAAAAAACGGACGAATTGATATTTAATGCCGTGGTACCTGCAGGGCAACTGATATTTTGGAACGACAAAAGGGTATGGCATTATGGCACCGAGATTAAAGTTGCGGACGCCAATGCAAATGGGGGCAGGGGCACCAGGGATATTATCATTATGAGTGCCAAAATACCGCCGGCAAATATGCCTATGGGGCCGGTGCCTGCTCAGTTTAAATAAAATAGCATTTGAAAATTCAGGTGTAAACCATTAAATTGCTTTGCTATTATACCAAGCGTTACCTAAAACCCTTTGAACATATGGTTTTGATTTATGGCTTTAAACGGGTTTTAATTTGTTTTTTGATCATATCTGTCAACTACACCGTTTGGGCACAGGATAAGCCAACTTCAGGCGACACAATAAAAAAACTGATAAACGCCACATTTGCAAATGAAACCGCCAAACTTTTTGTTCATTATGATAAAACGGTTTATCTCCCTAATGAGACTATTTGGTTTACTGCCTATCTACTGAACAATGATACGCTTACCAATAGAGCAAACATTCTTTCCGTGGCGATGGTGAAAAATAATGACCGCACCATCACAATACAAAAAAAGTTCGTTATAACTGGGGCCACATCTTCCGGAAGCGTAT
>Ga0105239_10006082_pt1 | contig 14051 bp, 14 predicted proteins | sample KBSC44metaG_FD_92761 | JGI IMG/M metagenome (GOLD analysis project Ga0105239, IMG submission 92761) | Corn rhizosphere microbial communities from Kellogg Biological Station, Michigan, USA - KBS C4-4 metaG | ecosystem: Host-associated > Plants > Roots > Rhizosphere > Soil | place: Michigan, USA... | reverse complement strand
TAGAATTTGTTTAGCGATGATAGGCGCGGCGAGCATGCTCGTCACCTGCGGCGTGATCGTGGCTCAAATTTATTTTTTAACTATGCGGGGTCAATCGCTGGGGAAGATGGCCTTAAAAATTCGTATCGTCGATATAAAGACATCCCACTTTATGGGCTCATCGACATCCTTTTTATTTTTCGCGATGACAAACGTTGTATCCATGATCACCTGGCCAGCACTCGCGTTATGAATGCCGCTTAGACGGTCTTGCATTGTGCGTCCTAGAGAGCTAGGATCGAAAACAGCCATTAAAAAATAGGAGGACTTATGCCGAATATTCTACAGAAAGCCGAGCTCAAAAGTTTCGCGAAACCCGATGAAGTCCGGTCATTTCCTAAAGGCAAAGTTGAAATCGTTAAGATTGGCGGCGCCACGGTAGGCCGCGCTATTTTTGAACCTGGCTGGAAATGGTCAACGTCCGTCCAACCTCTCGCCAAAACCAAAAGCTGTGAAGCTCCTCATTTCCAATACCAGATTGCTGGAACTATTGAAATTGTGATGGACGATGGAACGCATTTGACCAGTCGTCCCGGAGACGTTTCTTTATTACCCATGGGCCATGATGCCTGGGTGGTGGGAAATGAGCAAGCCATTATCGTCGATTTTCAAGGCATGATCGACTACGCTAAGAAAAAATAGCCTACAGGTATTTACGCAGTAACTTTGGGATGTCTTCTTCGGTGACTCCGGAATGGAGGTTACCTTCGGGGTAAACCATCACGTTAGGACCTTTTTCACAGAGGTCCATGCAGCCGGATTTTAGGGCACGGATTTTTCCTTTGAGGCCGCGGGATTTGACTTCACTTTTGATGGCCTCACAAATCATCGGGCTGCCGCGGAGGCCACAGGCAGGACGACCGTCCTTTACCTCGGCATTGGTACAAATAAAAATCATTCGTCGATAAGGAACCGGTTCCTGTTTCATAGCACGACTTTGGGGTCAGACACCAAAACGTCCAAGTTGGGACTGGAACTTTGACATGTTGGTGTCTGACCCCAAAGATGTTCTTCGGGAGCATGTACACGAATAATGTCGTAGAGCGTCGTGCGTTGCGCGGGAATAAAGCCCGCCTCGCGAATCATTTGTAAGGTTAGGTCTAGCGTGGTGGTATTGATATGCCCCGTAGCTTTATGGACGTTTTCATCAATCAGCGTGCCGCCAAAATCATCCACACCAAAATGCAGCGACAAGGTTCCAACCTTTTTACCTTCCGAAAACCATGAACCCTGAATATGGGGGATATTATCTAAGTAAAGTCGCGAAGCCGCTAACATGCGTAAGTAGGTGCTTGGTCCTTTACCGACGGGGACTTTCTTTTCAAGCGCGGAATTGCCCGGTTTAAAACTCCACGGAATAAAGGCGGTGAAGCGACCGGGCTTATCCTTAGCTTCATCCTGCATATCGCGGACGAGATTAAAATGCTCGACCCAATCTTGCGGGCGATCCACATGGCCATACATCATGGTGGCGGTCGAATGAAAACCCTGTTTATGGGCTTCTCGATGCACCTTCGCCCATCCGTCATCGGGGTTTTTCTTAGGCGAAATACGTTTACGCACATATTCCGACAGTACTTCCGCCCCGCCGCCCGGCAGAGAGACTTGTCCCGCTTCTTTCAATGCGGCCAGGACCTCAGCCATCGATTTCTTAGAGACTTCCATCATCATCAATACTTCGCTAGCTGTAAAAAAGTGCGGAGTGACCTGCGGAAAGCGTTTTCGGGTCTCCCGAATCAAAGCCGTATAGAAGTCCAACGGCAATTCCGGGTTGAGTCCACCCTGCAACAACACCGTAGTGGCTCCCTGATTCACCGCTCTCTCGATTTTTTGCATCACTTGCTCAATATTTAAGGTGTAAGCCTCTTTATCACCCGGACGGCGGTAAAAAGCGCAGAACAGACAGTCCGCCACACAGACATTGGTGTAATTGGGGTTGGAATCAATGATGTAGGTGACTCTATTTCCAGGGTGCATCTGATGCCGCTTCCATTGAGCCAGCCGTCCCAGGGCCATCAGATCTGCCTCAGTCAAAAGATAGAGGCCTTCAGCGGAATCTAACCGCTCGCCAGACAAAACCTTCTTTTCGATCCGATCAAACATGAGCGTTTACCCATTTTTCAAATGTCTCGATGGATTGTTCATGGGCCGGAGTGAGGTGATAGGAAAAACCACTCCAATAGGTCATCTTTTCTCTGTCATTCCCCTGGTATAACCCAGGGAGCATATTGATTTTTTCAACCTGACCACCCACTTTTGATAGGACAGAAACATCATTAAATTTCATTGATAGTAAAGCGTTATCTATGTTTTTTAAAAGTTCTTGCTTTACTTTAATATGGACTGATTTTCGTACCATCCAGCGTGCAAAAACGAAGGGGGTCTTCTGCCATTCCAGCCACTCCGTTCCCAAATCAGTAACATAAGAAAAACCCGGAATTCCCTCTTTTTTAGCTTGCAAGGCTTCATTACCGATAAGAAGAACGGCCTCAGCCGCCCCATCAAACATAAGACTAGAAGCAATACGGCCGTAGGAGATGCCCGTTCGCTGATAACGCTCTTCCAAAATCATCTGCAACAATTTAATCGAGGTGGCAGTTTCGTCTGTCACGGCGCATATCCCCGAAAGGTCTTTTAAAGGTCCCTTGGAAAAGACCAAGACGCTTTGCGCCGGGCCCTTTACGCCAATGCCCAGATCGCTTAACGGTTCAAAGGTCTCCGCCAAGCGAAAACTATCGACTAAAGAGAGCGCTCCAGCATCGATATTCCCATGCTCGGCCGCAAGACCTAATGTCCGAGGCGTGCAAGGAATAAAATCGTAGTGAATTCCCGCACGATCCACCGGCTGTGGCCCGAAGTTGTTATGAAAGGGGGCCATATTGAGGTAAGGAATGTAGCCGACCCTAATGACAATGAAATTATAAAGTCCGTCCCGCTCCACCGGCTCGCATCCGGCTTCACGAATTACTTGCTCCAATCGTTCACGCGCCAGCCCCGCCGGGGACGTCGCGCCGGCGGCATGCATAATTTTTTCTTCACCGATCGTGCCATCAATGTCATCGGCGCCAAAATGTAATCCGGTCGAGGCCGTTTCCACGCCCAACGTGATCCAATACGCTTTAATGTGGGGGAAATTATCCAAGTACAAGCGCGCAATCGCTAACTGTTTTAAATCCTCCACCACCGTCGGAGAATGGACGGATAAACCCGTGGTTCCGGGTTGGAAGGCCAACGGAATAAAGCTCATAAATCCCGGGGCTTCGTCTTGCGCCTGACGCAGGAGTTCCAGATGTTGCCAGCATTCTTCCGGCGTTTCAATATGGCCATACAATAATGTGGCATTGGAGGGAATTCCTAGACGATGCGCGGTTTTATGAACTTCAAGCCAAGTAGCGGCGCCGATTTTAAAAGGGAACAGCTCTTGACGCACACGTTCAGAAAAAACTTCGGCACCGCCGCCGGGTAAAGCCGTAAGACCGGCTTCTTTTAATTGCAAAAGAACATTCTCAATGGAACATTTAGATATACGCGCCGCCCATTCCACTTCGACAGCGGTAAACGCTTTAATGGCGACTGTAGGGTAAGCTTGACGCAGGGCGCGAATAATCGCCAGGTAATTGTCCAGCGTCCATTCGGGCGGCATTCCGCCGGAAATATGGATCTCGTTTACGCCTTCTCCTGAACAGCGGGCCACCATGTCCTCGATTGTCATTTCATAGGCGTTGGGCTTGGAACGCTTGGTGGCAAAATCACAAAACTTGCAAGAGAGAACACAGACATTCGTTGGTTCCAGCTTTTGATTCAACACATAAAAGGCTTTTTTTCCCCAACGTTTTTCTTTGACTTGTTTCGCCATCCATCCTAGACCCAGCAAATCCGTCGTGGCATACAGGGTGCGTGCATCTTCCATGTTCAATCGTGTGCCGGACTGAACCTTGGACCAAATGGGAGAAAGAGCGTTGTCTAAAAAAGGCATTTAAATTCCATACTCCGACCAGCGCGCAGTGACTTTTTCACGAAGTTCTTCGGGCATTTCTAGCGGCTCGGGATAATGCGGTTTCCATGTGGCATCAATACCTAAACGGCCTCCGTACTGCACGGCCGGCCCCACGAGTTTCATATTCGTAAAAACAATATCGCGCACGGCATCAAAACGCGTAAAAAGACCCCAAATCATCGAGACGCGGTCTTCTAAATCCACATCGGGACTAACCGCCGCTATTATTTTAACACCTTCGAGCATCGGGTCCTGCACTAAGCTTTCGATGAGTCGTCGCCCGTCTTCGCGCGCCTGCACGACTAACAGCGAATCATCCCATAAATGCCAGCCCGTGATACGCGTGTATTTGCGTTTTAAAGTTTCAAACGCGGCACTATCCAAAGAAGATTTCTTAGCCGGACGGGTGTTGGGCTTGCGTGTCGCATCCAAAATTAATTTGCTGCCCAAGTTTAGCGTACCACTCGTGAAATCTAAGGTATCCAAGGGCGTACCGGGGAGGATCAACACATCTTCAGCCACATCAAAATTGGTATGCAGGGCTTGCAGCACCGCATGAAAGTCACGTACGTTGACGGTTGAGTCCACTAACACCAGGCACTTCGTCAAGGATAACTGACCTTCGCCCAGCAGTCCCAATGCAGTTTTAATCGCTTCTTTACCGTAGCGCTGATGGACACTGACGACGAGTAAGTTATGAAAGCCCGCTTCATAATAAGCCCATAGATCAGAGACCTCTGGTCGCATCATACGGATGAGCGGTGACAAGACCTCTTGCATGGCATCACCCAAGTAACGATCTTCTTGCGGCGGTTTTCCGACGACGGTAGCTAAATAATAAGGATTTTTTCGACGGGTGACTTTGCGTACCTGAAAAACCGGAAAGGGAGAGGCATGCGAATAATGCCCGAAATGATCGCCAAAGGGACCTTCGATGACGCGCTCTTTCGCGGGAACCTCCCCTTCTAAAATAAATTCGGCCTGCGCCGGAACGTGGAGTGGAATGGACTTCGCTTTCGTGAGCGACATCGGCGCTCCGCGCAAAAACCCACTAAAGGCAATTTCGTCCATGCCTTCGGGCAATGGCGCAATAGCGGCCATCAACAGATATGGATCGGTTCCGATAATCACGGCCAGAGGAAGCGCCTTGCCTAATTTTTCGGCTTCGTGATAATGAAAACCGCCGCCTTTTTGAATTTGCCAATGCATGCCGGTGCTATTTTTAGACAACAATTGCAGACGATAAAGGCCGACATTGCGCCCATGTGTCACGGGGTGCTCGGTTAAAACCATTCCATAAGTAAAAAATCGTCCGGCATCTTTAGGCCAGCATTTAAGAACGGGAAGTTGATCGAGGTGTGGCATTTCGACCACCTCTTGCGCCGGACCAGATGACGTTTTCTGCGCCCGAAAATTTTTCATTCGCCAAAATGTTTTGCGCGCTTTCCACATTTTTTTGAAGTTCGGAGGCTGAAGGGATTGCGCGAGACGTAATAATTCTTCGCCGAGTTGCGCGGGGGGTTGTCCTAAAGCAATTTCGATGCGCCGCATGTTGCCGAATAAATTGATGACTAGAGGGTAGGGCGAGCCTTTGACCTTTTCAAAAATGAGCGCGGGTCCTTCTTGTGCTACCACGCGCGTAACAATCTCGGTGATCTCCAATTCCGGATCGACTTCCACCTTGACGCGTTTTAATTCGCCAGCGCGCTCGAGCGCGGCAATGAACGAAGAGAGGTCGTTAAACGGCATGGACAATCTTCATGCCGTTACCCTGGCGCAGGCCAGGATGACAGCGAAAGGTTTACAGTTCATCTTGCTTCCACCCTTTTGCTGTCGGTATTCCTAAAGTGGCATTGACCTTGTCGGCAAACGACGTATAGAGGTCATCCAATGATTTCGGGTGGGTGTAAAAAGGTGGAGAGATCGGCATAATAATGACGCCATCGCGGGACAATTTTAAAGCATTTTCTAATGCGATCGTGGAAAGCGGCGTTTCGCGTACACAGAGAATGAGTCTACGCCGTTCTTTCAATGCCACTTCGGCGGCACGCGTCAAAAGAGAATCAGAAATCCCATTAGCGATTTTTCCGAGCGAAGCCACACTGCAAGGAACAATCACCATCGCATCAAACACATTCGAACCGGAGGCCAACGGGGAAGAGACATCGTCATGCCTATACACCTGCTTGGCATGGGGCTTGAGATCATCCACAGAAATGCCAGCTTCCGTCGATAACATGTGACGACCCCAGTCGGTTACGACAACATATTTTTCTTCCGCGGGACAGCGTTTTAAAAATTCAAAACCAAACCTAGCCCCTGAAGCGCCTGATATTCCGATAACAATTTTCATATATGCGCGACCCCTGTTCCGATAAAAACCAAAACGACAAAACTAATAATCCCATTGATTTTAAAAAAAGCGAGATGGACATTATCGACGAGATGATGTTCCAGGTAAAGCAAAACGCCGGTCGCGCTTAAAACGACCCCCGCGACCGGCGATCTAAAATAAGTCACATAGAGGACCACCAACGTTACAAAAGCCAGCATATGTAATCCTGCCGAGATCCAAAGCGCCTTTTTTCGTCCGAGCATAGCCGGCAAGGAGTGCAAGCCTTGTTCTCGGTCAAAGGCTTCATCCAACGTGGAATAAATAATGTCAAAACCAGAAACCCAAAAAAAAGTGAAGAGACTCAAGAGGCCAATCGACATCCATTGAAACGATTGCAAAAAAACGAGCACTAATTTTTGCCACAGGTGAAGGGTGAAATGGATCCCGGGACCGAGTTCATCGACCCGATTCCAAAAAATGGCGGATCTTATGGCCACGGCACCCCCCAAGGACCCCAATGCCAACGATAAACCAACCCCGAAATGGGCCATCACCGTAAATCGCTTCAGAAAGGGATAGATCAGAAATATAAGCAACGGGAGGGGAGAAAGAATCACACAGAGTGGAGAAATTTTAACGGCAGCCCAGACATACGCACACAAACCGATCAGGAGAACAAGAATGCCTTCCTGCAGATTCATTGACTTGGAAGGTAATTCACGCAGCGCTGTACGCGGGTTTAACGCATCAATTTTACGATCAATAATTCTATTCAGGGCAAAACCCACCGTACGTGCCCCCACCGCCGCCAAAAGAATCCATGCCACGTGAGAAAAAAACCAATGGAGGACGGTTTTCTCCTTTAACAATAAGGGTCCTGTTGCCAAAACGGACCCCGCCACAATAAGCGGCAAGGCAAAAATACTGTGTTCAATTTTCACAAAACGCGCATAGGTTTGAAGACGCTGGATCATCAGCACAATCGTAGCAATACTGCGGTGAGGGTTCGGTGTGCTAGGATAAAAAGATCGTGACTATTTTTAAAAATTTATTTTCAAGTCAGACAATCGATTTTTATGGGGACTTTGTCGATCCTTTTGGATATATCGGCTTCCACAATTTACGGCTGGCCGCGGACGAATGCGGGATCACCATCCGTTGGAAAGGATTTGAGTTGGATCCTGAAACGCCGGAAGGGGGCTATGATCTTCAAACCGCGGACAATTCGTACCTGCGGGCGGGCATGGCCGCTTCCCTACAAAACTTTGCGCTAAAGGCTGGAATTTTACTTCAAGACCCCACGTTTGCGCCAAAAACGCGGTTTGCGCATGCCTTAGTACTCTTTTGGAAGGGTCCATCGACGGTAAAGAACCCCTTGATTGAACGGATTTATCAGGCATACTTGAGCGAACGAAAAAACATTGGTGAGGCTTCCATTTTGGTTGATATTGCTAGGAGTTTTGGCCCATCGGAAAAAGAATGTAAGGCGATGTTAAATCGGGATCCGTCACGTGTCATACAAAAGCACAGAAAAGAGGCGACTGATCAACGCTTTGCCGGCATGCCGGCCTATCGATTTCGAAACCAGACCTACTTTGGCGCCAGAAATTCGGATCAATGGCGTCAGGTCTTTAAACCTTAAGGAGACGTTCATGTTTAACCAGATGAAACAGTTGTATGAAATGCAAAAGAAAGCCAAAGAACTTCAACGTCAGTTGGAGAACATCAAAATTGAAAAAAGCAATTTTTCGAAAACATTATCTGTAAAAGCCAACGGGGCGCAGCGTCTGGAAAGCTTGACGATTGATACAGGGTATCTGGCGTCCGACAAGAAAGCCGATTTGGAAAAATCATTGGTGAAACTGATTAATGACGCTTTGGAAGATTCGCAAAAACAAACCGCGACGCAAGCCGCCTCGCTGATGAAGGACTTTAAAGGACTGAATATCCCCGGCTTGTAGTTTTTCAAGGGGTTCGAGTTCGAAAAGAGGATTATGGATATTCGCGAATTACTGCAGTTTATGGTGCAAAAGAATATCTCCGATATTCATTTCAAGGCGCATTGCGTTCCGTTGATCCGTTTCAATGGAAATTTGATGCCTGCGCAGCAAGAGCCTTTCACGGAGGAGTTTGTCAAAAACTTGGCTTTTGGACTGATGAATGAAAACCAGAAGAAAAGGTTCGAGGCGGAAAACGAACTGGATATGTCTTACACGCTGGATCACATCAGCCGCTTTCGTGTAAACGTGTATCGCCAAAAAGGCACGGTGGCCCTCACCCTGCGCGTCATCCCGCTCGAACTTAAGAATTTTGAGCAGTTAAATCTTCCGACGCAACCCTTACAGAACTTTTGCGCCGCCCCTTCCGGTTTGATTCTTGTGGCGGGTGTCACCGGTATGGGAAAAACCACCACGATTAATGCCATGGTGAACCATCTCAATGAGAACTTTGCCTATAACATGATCAGCGTGGAAGATCCCATTGAGTTTTACCATCACGATAAAAAATCATCCATTTCGCAGCGTGAGGTAGGTCATGACACGCGATCGTTTGATACCGCGTTAAGGCATATTCTGCGGCAAGATCCGGACGTGATTATTATCGGAGAAATGCGCGACCATGAAACGATTGCCGCTGCACTCACGGCCGCGGAAACAGGCCATTTGGTACTGTCTACCATCCATACCCAGGACGCATTGCATACGATTCAGCGCATTGTCGATAGTTATCCGGCCGACCAGCAGCACCGCTTACATAGCACGTTGGCCAATGTACTGCGGGGAGTGATTGCGCAACAACTCCTACCGACGGCTGATGGGGAGAGTCGCGTCCCCTGCATTGAAGTGCTGCAGATGAATTCCTACATTCGTCAATTAATTGGCGAAGGAAAAACGTCTGAACTTTATACGGCCATGGCGCGTAGCCAAAATGAGGGAGCATGCACATTTGATCAAGACTTGCTGCGGCTTTACAAAGCGGGAAAAATTTCTAAAGAAGTCGCGTTGATGGAATCAGCGCGTCCGGAAAATTTCTTGTCCATGCTGCAGGGAATTTCCGTTCACGTTTAAAGAAATGCGGCAGGAGATGCATGGCTGAGGATCCGAAAAAAGACGAGCACGTGGAAGAGCTGCTTTCCCAGCTGCAGGGGATCTTTGGCCAACTTTCCAAAAATGAAGAAGCGCCACCGCCTGTTCCGGCAACGCCACCGCCACCAGCACCGATCATGCCTCCACCTGAAGCATCAAAACCTGTCGTAGAAGCAGCGCCGGCTGTAAAACCGGCGCCAGAACCTGTCGTCCTGGACATGCCCGCTCCGAAAGAAGATCCATTTGCGTTGCAACCCCCAGAACCTTTATTTACGCCGCCGATTCCAGAAACCAGCGTTGTGGCGCCATCGGAAGCGGTAATGGCTGAGCCCGAAGCTATTCCCGCTCTGGACGCGGGAACCATTGGCTGCGCGATTTACTACCCGCCATTGCGCGAAAAAGAGGCCAAGACATTGGCCCAAAAAATTGAAACAATGACACCCAAGTTCACTAAAGTCGCTTTCAAGTTAAAAGTCGTTTTTATTCTTTCGTATGATCGCAGAGCAGAATGGACAACGCCCGTCATTGCCCAAGTCGTAAAAAATAATTGTCGCGCGTTATTTCTGTTGTCTGACCGTTTAATGGATGAAACCAAACGGCGCTCCGTACAAGCGGAGACGGAACCTCAAGGCATCTATTTTCAAGAAGTGCCCGTGACCGCCTTAGAGAAAAAGGCTTTTTTTACAGATGTATTGCTAGGAATGGTTTTCTTTTTTGACACGCTGAAACCCAAATCAGGAGAATAGTTTTATGACATTAAGCACAGGATTGAAACATTATGTTCCGACCGTTGCCGGATGGTTGGAAAAACGCGCGGCAATTAAAAAAAACCGCCTGCCCGAGCATCTGCGCCCCCGCGCTGTATGGCCCATCTGGATTCAAATTATTTTAAATGCCGCCATCGCTTACACGCTGCTTCATCTGATGTTTAATCGCGACGAATATTTCACGGAAACCGGCCCGGCCTTAACTTTAGGAATCTGTATTTTTCTGCTGATTTTTACGATCATTGAAGGCTTCCTCTACAAGAACCGCTACCGAGGCAAACCCGGCGCGCGTTTGACGAAAATCAATTTATGGTTTTTGGGTTTTGCTTTCTTGTGCCTGCCTATCGCTATTTCTATTTTTCTCAATTAACTTCTGGCGCCTGAAATGATTGACCTTTTTATTATTTCAGGCCTTGCCGGGCTGGTATGGTTCGGCGCCTTAAAACAAGGGTTGTACGATTATTGGACGGCCGTGGTTTTTTTTATCACCCTCTCTTTTTTAAGCCTTATCTTCCTTATCGATCGCCTGATCCGCAAAGAATCGATCCGCTTTCCACTCTTACTTCCGGTCCTGCTTTATGTCGCCGCCTGTTTCTTATCACTGCGTCATTCTTTTGATTACACCGCCACGCTCTGGGAATGCTGGGGATGGGTATATGTCATGCTTGCTTTTTTACTTTTCTCTAACGTCGGTCAAACCCAGAAGGAACGTCTTCTTTTCTATGTGATGAGCAGCGCGGCATTAATTCCGCTTACGGCTATTGCGTTCCACCAAATCTTAGAAACAGGTATTAAAGATTTTTTATCGGTGCGGGGAAGTGTTAGTGCCACCTTAGTCAATGCCAATACATTGGCCGGATTTTGCTTATTTTGGATTTATCCTTTATTTTTAAAAAGGCAAGCTAGCCTCATTGAAAAAACTGCCCGCGTCTGCGCCTTGTTACTTTTGCTCATCAGCAGTTCCTGGGGAGCCTGGATTGCCTTGAGTCTCGGTGGATTATTTTTGCTGCGTCACCACTCGACCTTCCGCCGCTGGTGCTGGGGGATAGGGGCCGGGTTGGTTTTAATGGGGCTTATTAAATTAAGCCCATGGATAAATTCGAACAGCAAAAATTTTAATCGACTAGCGTACTTTACGACCGCTTTTCGTATGACGGCTGCAGAGCCCTTATCGGGCATTGGTTTGGGAAGTTTTGCAACTGCTTATCCCTATTTCAAAACCCCGCATATTGAAAATACGCGTTTTGCGCATAGTTTTCCATTACAAATGAGCGCTGAAACAGGATGGATTGGAATTGGAACTTTAATTTTATTTGGTTTTCTATGGGTTAAATCTCAGTCAAAACAATCATCGCCCGAGATCGAAGATTTAGAAAAAGAAGCGTTATTTGCCTCGCTCATAGCGGTGGTGAGTTACAGCATGATCTCGATCTCCATGGATTACTTATTAAATCGCTATGTGCTATTTGCCATTCTGGGAATTCTAGCGTCGCCTCAAACGCGTTGGGATATTCAAATCCGTCGCCAGACCATAAAAATAGTTTTTATAGCGTTACTGCTTTTTTCTAGCGTGCAGGTCTTGACCTTATTTAAAGCCGAGCAATGGTATGCCTCCGGTTACTATGCCCAAGCTTTAAAGCTGAATCCGCATCATGCCGAAAGTTGGGCGCGTCTAGCCGAAGCCGAGGCCAATCCTCAACAAAAAGACCGATTTTATGTCACCGCTTGGCATTGGAAAAAAGATCCTCGATTTATCCGTCATTAAACCCCCGATTTACTTGTTACGTTCGCATTTCCGCTGTGTCTAAATTTTCATGCCGGCCGCAAAAGCGTTAGAACTTTATAATCGTAAACGCAATTTTAAAATTACGTCCGAACCACCGGGGACTTTAGCATCTAAATCGGGGCAATCATTTGTCATCCAAAAGCATGCGGCCAGTCATCTGCATTATGATTTCCGATTAGAAGCGGCGGGTGTGCTTAAATCCTGGGCCGTTCCCAAGGGACCTTCGATGGATGTCCACGTCAAACGCTTGGCCATGCAAACCGAAGATCATCCACTCCGTTATGCCTCCTTTGAAGGCATCATTCCGGCAGGGCAGTACGGCGGAGGCCAAGTCATTGTCTGGGATCGCGGGACCTATCAAAACACCACAACACATCGCGGTGTTCTTATTCCACTCGAAGAAGGCATTCAAAACGGTCACATTTCATTCCGATTAAATGGAGAAAAGTTAAAAGGCGGGTTTGCCTTAACCCGTACGGCGCGTCCAGGCGCGAAGAATGCTTGGTTGATGGTCAAAATGAATGATGCGGAAGCGAATACGACAGAAGATCCGGTAAGCGCTCAGCCGCAATCCGTGCTGAGTGGGAAAAACGTCGAGGATTTGTCGGAAAAAAATTCGCGCATTTGGATTTCTAATCGCCCTCCCAAACAACATCTCATGCTCCCCAGCCATTCCCCAACTGTAAAAATGCCGTCCTGGATCGATCCTATGTTGGCCACATTAGTGGAACGTCCTTTTGATCGTAAAGGGTGGATTTTTGAACCGAAGTTAGACGGAGAACGTTGCCTGGCTTACCGCCAAGACAAGACCATACAACTGTATTCACGGAATAAAAAGCTTATTAATGTCGCCTATCCCGAATTGATTAAAACCCTGAAGTCCCAAACCGCCACCTCTTTTATTGTCGATGGTGAAATTGTGGCTTTTGGGCCGCATTCCTCAGCGATAAGCAGTTTTCGAGAGCTTCAAAAACGTATGCATTTAAAAGATCCGCGTGAAGTGAAACGCAGCCCTGTACGCATTTTTTATTATCTGTTTGACATTCTTTTTTTGAATGGCCAAGATCTGCGGCAAAAACCTTTAACAGAGCGCAAACAAATTCTTGCGCACACCTTTCACTTTGATTCCGTGCTTCGTCTCCATGCCCATCGAGACACGCATGGAGAACGTTATTACCATGAGGCATGTAAGCGTGGGGGAGAAGGTTTAATCGCGAAACGCGCGGATAGCAGCTACGTGTCTGGACGTTCACGCGATTGGTTGAAATTTAAATGCGTGACGCAACAAGAGTTCGTGATCGGAGGATACACAAAACCCCATGGAAGCCGGCACACCTTAGGTGCTTTACTCCTCGGATATTATGAAGGAACGCAATTAAAATTTGCCGGCAAAGTAGGCACGGGGTTTGATGCCACAGCGTTGAATCTTTTGGCCAAGACATTATTGCCCCTCGAAACCAAGCAATCCCCTTTTGACCGGGTCGATATGCCGTTACGGCATGTGCATTGGACCACACCCAAACTGGTATGTGAAGTGGTTTTTAGTGAATGGACAGAAGAGGGAAAGTTGCGTCATCCACGTTATATTGGACTTAGAGATGACAAACCAGCTCTTGAAGTAAAGCGGGAAAAGAAAATGGCCCTGACCGACACAGGGGCTATGGAACCCATGCGCGAGAAAGCCCCCTCTGTTAAACGTCCTAAACCTAATGCTTCAGGCGAGTTAGAGATTGATCACAAAAAAGTGTCTTTATCCCATGTCGATAAAATCTTCTACCCTTCGACGGGTTTTACAAAAGGACAAGTACTCGATTATTACATTCAAATCGCCGCAACGATGTTGCCTTATCTTAAAGGACGTCCGGTCACCATGAAACGTTATCCCAATGGGGTAGACGATGCTTTCTTTTATGAAAAACAAGCGCCTTCCTATCGGCCTTCATGGTTAAAAACGTATGCCATGAAGGAACCCAAGACGGGAAAAATGACCGAATATGCCGTGATTACCGATATGGCATCACTCATTTGGATGGCCAATCTG
>Ga0105239_10006080_pt1 | contig 14054 bp, 10 predicted proteins | sample KBSC44metaG_FD_92761 | JGI IMG/M metagenome (GOLD analysis project Ga0105239, IMG submission 92761) | Corn rhizosphere microbial communities from Kellogg Biological Station, Michigan, USA - KBS C4-4 metaG | ecosystem: Host-associated > Plants > Roots > Rhizosphere > Soil | place: Michigan, USA... | reverse complement strand
CGAGCGGCCAGAATCAATTCGAGTAAAGAAAGGCCATCATATCGCATGAATTAAACGTATTGGTATCGCTTTCTGGCCCTTAAGTCAACGACATTAGTGTTTTAACCCATATCGTTTAGTTAAGCAAAAAAAGGTGAAAACACCTCCATGGAACTAAAGATGGCACCGTAACAATCTACGAATTAGAGCCTACCTATAGTACTCCTAATCCTTGGCTTCATCCTTAATTACCGGAACCTTGCCCGAAACCTTCCTATAATATCCATCGGCAAATACCTTAAATCCAAAACCACACCCATAATAGAGATCCTTCCGAACCTGATTTATCGTCACTCCTTTGCCGGTAAAATAAAATGATATCCGACAGGAGGTATCATCCTCAGGATGATATACGGCCCGATTGTGTCGGTATAACAGTGTGTCCACCAAAGTGCCCGAGTTATTGCTTGGTGCGCCGATGCAGATATATAAGCTCACAGCAATCCTATCAGGATTGATGAGTTTAACCCTGACGCTACCATTGTATCCATAGGACTCCCCATGCTTGATATAGGTTTTGCTATTCAATTTATACGTCCCCGTGGGATTAAATGCCGGAAAGTTTTTTTTATTCTGCCCGACGGCAAAATACTGAAGGGTAAAAAGCAAAAGGAAGATCAACAAATGTCGGGACATATTGGGGTTGTCTTTGATAATTTCGATTTATTTGTCTGGAACGAGCCGTATTTCGCTGATCTCCTCTTTGGGTTGGTTTTCTTTGAAGGGTTGGTTCCTTCTTATAAACTTAAGTAAATTTAAGATATGGGCTTCAATTATCGGGGGCGAAACACACAATTCATTTACTTAAAAATCAAATATCCTTGTAATTCATATAATAATGCCTTGGAGGTTTCCAGGGCCTCGGGTTCTTTTTTCCCGGACGGACGATTTCAGTATTAGCCTCCACTTGCTTGTCGAAGTTCGTCAGTGCCGATCGTACAAGCCTTTTAATGAATATACCGATCAGGATACCCTTGGTAGACCAATAGGCATAAGTACGGTTGATCTTATGTTGATGCTTTACTAGTCCTTTCTTTTGGTCAACCTGATATTCTTTTATCACCCGTTCCTCTATTGGGAACGCCAAAGTAGCACACAAGGTAATCATCATAGCTTTAGCGTAGATATCCTGTTTCACTGCGATGGCCGTCTTGCCGCTGAAAGCTTCAACCTGTACCCGCGCCTTGTACATTTTGTATCCTTCTTCTATTGCCCACCGAATCCGATATAATTCGCCCAATTCCTCCATCTTGTATTTGACGGGATCCAGCAGTGAAGTACACAACACCTGTATTTTCCCTTGCTCGTCCTTAATCTTTACCAGCCTGCATTTCACTTGCTTTCTCATCCGTGGAAACTGCTGCCGATAGCGATCAAAATCGCCATCCGGTACCTCCATCATAACAGTCATATCCTGCTTGCGGCTCTTTAAGAATTCTTTTACCGGCAACCAGTTCGATTTCATCCGGACGACAAAATGACTTCCCTTCGATTGCAGGACGGAGAAGATATAACGGGCAAGGTAACCCCGGTCCAACAAAACGATATCATTCTTTTCTACTTTGTTCAGATGTCGTAGGAACAACTGCAGTTCACTGGCATCCATATGATCGGTCTGCACATCAAGGGTCAGATAATTCACAGGATCATAAAGCATCGACAACAGGCACATGCTCTGCTTTTTCCCTCTTAATCTTCCCCGGCCCATACCCCTGGTGCCAAATTCTTCCCGGATGCTTGGATGATCCGGAAGATTCAGAAAACTACCATCCACCGCCAACAATCTGTGACCATGATAACCCAGGTAGTCCACTTCTTTATAAAAATCCCGCCAGATGATCTCATTAAGTTTCAGGAATGCCTCTCCGGTGCCAGCTTTCTGCGCAACTGACTGAAGGCACCTTTTGTCACTCGTCGTATGCTGAACGCCTCGTCTTCCGTCTCCCGGAAGAAACTGTCCATCTCCCGTTGTAGTCCCGTCTTTCCCATCCTAAGTATGCTGATTATCAGATAACTGAATGGAAGCAACCGATTTCTGGTGAAGGCCCCTTCCTGGCCGTTCGTGTGACGGCCTTTGAATTCAGTGTCATCATTGATATGGTAGATTAATTGGTTCGATAGCTTTTCTCGATAGTCTTGATTTGTTTTTCGGCGAGAGATTACCCCCTTCTTATACGCTGAAATAAATTTACAGCACCCGTTCCAATTCCAGGGGGTGAAATCACCTTTTTTGCTTAACTAAACGATATGGGTGTTTTAACGGGGTGAGGAGGGATAAATTGTATCCTATTTTGCCTGCGAAATACGAATACACTATGGCCATCGGTGATAAGAATGAGGTTTCACCTGAATTTTGGAAGACTCTGGTAGTAAGCAGGATCAAATACAAAGGATAGCTGTCGATAACAAATACCATTAAGAAGGTGGAATGGAGGTCCTGCGGATGTCCGAACAGGAAGATCGAACCAAAAAATACTAACGGTTATGCTATTATTCCTGATAAGCTTACATAATTAAGGTAGAAGATCCACCTGGGAAGGTTTTTATTCCTAAAAACATAATTGAAAATATTCATTCAAAGGCCTATTGGATTAAAAATCATTCCTCGACTCGTCTAAAGGTATAAATTTTCTGCAAAATTCGTTCTCCAAAACGAGCTTCTCCTATAAATTCGTCAGAACCAATTGAAATGTATCGACTGTTACGTCGGATAGGCATAGGGCGCAATTGATGGAGCAGGAATTAGCATTCTTCAGGTTGCCTTGCAGCGGAATGACGTATGCGCAGGTAGCCGGGGGAAATGCTCGTGCCATTCAGGCGGTGGATGGTATGGAGACACTATACAGGAAGCTGAATGTGGTCAACTGGGTGGAATTGAAGCTATATACGGCTCGGGAAGGGATTAATAGGGAGTGAGGACTAGGTTTTACATATGGAACAATGTAAATTGAGGGATCATGAAAAAAAACTGGTCCCAAAACGAAGTATTGCTCATAATAGCGGACTATTTTGACATGCTGGAGCATGAATTAGGTCATCAGCCCTATAATAAAACCGAGCATCGGAACAGATTGCTACGGATGCTGACAGATCGGAACAATGGATCGATAGAGTTCAAGCACCAGAACATCAGCGCAGTGCTGGCGGACATGGGACTGCCGTTCATAAAAGGGTATAAGCCACGTTATAATTATCAACAGCTATTAGAGGAGCTGGTGGAGCAGCATTTGAGGAGGCATCAGGCGAGGGTGACCAAATTCTTTGAAGATTTTGCGGAAGAGGCTATTCCGGAACGGGTCCTGAAAGATGCCTTTGCTGATAGTCTAGAAGATGCTCCGGAGCCTATGGAAAAGAAAAGAAAGGTTCACACTTTTAATCCTGTAAAGATCAATTACCTTGAAAAGGAGCAGGGGAATCGGACTTTGGGAAGGGAGGGCGAGGAATGGGTATTGAAATATGAACGTTGGCGATTAGCCAAGGCTGGAAAGAAAACGCTTATTAAAAAAATCGAATGGGTCTCCCAGGAAAAGGGAGATGGAGCCGGATATGACATCCTTTCCAAGAATGTGGACGGAACTGATCGATATATCGAAGTGAAAACTACCAAGCTTTCAAAGGAATCTCCGATCTATATTACTGCAACTGAAATGGCTTTTGCGGAACAATATGCGTCTAGCTTTTATCTGTATCGTATTTTCCAGGCCAGCGAAGAAAGAAAGCTATTCATTCGGCAGGGAAGCTATTTGAATTTTTGTCAACTTGAGCCTGTGGCTTACAAAGGGGTGTTTTGAGATGCTTCACATGGGCTTTAGATCGCTGACCATAGACGGCCTTTATTGGCAATAGCGGAGACATCAGTTGGCTTTGCATATCTGAGACTGGATTTAAATCGCACTTCCGATACATCTTTTGAAATTTGAGCATCAAGAATTTTGGGAATGTCATCCGTGTTATAAAATGCCAGAGATTGCTGCGCGGTGGCATAGCTGAGCTTGGTGTCAATTTCGCTCTCCATGGAACTGCCGAGCGTTTTGGCTACGATTAAGCTAAGCTTGCTTATAAGCTCAAAGTTTCCATGCAGCTTTGCTGAAATACTATTAATCATATCATTAATGCTATAGCCATCATCGCCGTTGGCTTGCTGCACAAATACGGAAGCTATAAGAATTTTTTCCCTAGCTGCAGGGTTAACCTGATCGCTTGAGAAATAGTGCGAACGTTCCAGGCTGGAACTGCTTTTTACCTCCAGCTTTTCGGTTCCTGCATCAAAGTCAAATTTTTGCTCAGGATGTGCGTGCCAAAAGCTTAACAGAATAGTAGGATCATTGCTGCTGTCTATAATAAAAAGCTCTGCCCATAACCCTCTAATATTTTTTGTAGGCGGCTCGCTAAGGGCGCCAAAAATTCTTACAAGCATGTCAATCGACTCAGAGAATACCTCAACAGTGGGGTTGCCTTCAATTATTTGCACCAATGAACTGGCGTATTCCAAAAAATATTCCTGCATGCGCTCAGATTGGCTAGTGAATCTTACCAATGTAAAAGTATGCGTCGCCGACATACCTGACTCTGTAATGTGGCACGTCACATTATGGATCATCTCAATGTACTTTAGGCGATAGCTTCTTAGCTTGATGCCCGGTGTATCGGTATCCAATGCAAATAGCAGCACCGGCTGTCCCTCGCTGTCTTTTGCGATTCGGCTTGTCTCTGCGTTGGGGATTAACATTGCCGTGAGCAGGCTTTTGTTTCCTTCCGGCATAGCAAGCTCTCGAAAGATGTCTGCTATCTTCATAGTGAATTATCTGTCTGCCTAACAATATCTTTTCCTATATGCTCAGGCACCCAAATTGCTAGCGTGGGCACCTCCTTATAGCTTGTATCGGTGATATCTAGTAGGTGCACCTGTATAGATAGTTTCCCCTTTGTCTTTATTTCTGCATCTCCAGGATAGATAGCTGTGCCTGTTCTAGGGTTTCGACCCTGAAAAAGATTCAAGATTTGATCATTTTTATCCAAGCTACGCTCTCTGCTTTCCCACTTATCTATATTCTGCACGCTCATCAAATAGAGAGCACAGCTTTCATTGGGATACTGTTTTATATATTGCTTAATAAGTCCTCGAAGGCTGGAATATGTAGCCGAGTCGCTATCCCTGGTATATTTGAGCTTATTAAGCAACCCTTCCAGGCAGTCAGCCAACGGCAGTTCCGCTACGAGATGCTTCTGTGCATCTGTCCTTTTAGGGTTGCCTTTATCCATGCGAAATGATTTTTCTCTAGAGCGTAAAAATTCATTAAGCGCCATCCGGTTGGATGATATAAGGCTTTCTGTATCGTGAGGGGCATTGATTCTTACCCATTCGTCGCCAAACCTTTCCTTGTCTATGCTGTCGTAAAGCACGTTGGGGCGTGTCAGGTTTAACATTAAGTCTAGGACGGCCTCTCTGTCCCATTTGTTGAGGCTTTTATTCTCCAGGTCAAAATCTAAAAGCCTTTCCCTGACGTCCTCCTCGTGTTCCACGATAGCTTTGAAGGCTTCTATGGTCATATTGGGCAGATAAACGCGGCAGTAGCCTAGATAGCTTCGCTTGTAGCCAAAGAATCTGGCTCTCTGCAGGATGGTATCAACATTGGCAATGCCCAGATCTCGAGGCATATAGGTCACGGTCAGTCCTTCGACGGTGAAGCCTCTATCCATGGACTGGCCGCCAACCAATATCCAGGAATAGGTGTCCTGCCAAGGAATATGGGGAGTCTTTCCACGACGTGCATTAACCTCTACAATGGGCGTGTATTGTATGGCATGCACAAGATCATATTCCGATAGGGCTTTAAAGGGAGGAAGATATGGGCCAGCGGTTGGTTCGAGTTCGTTGTAAGCGCCTTGGAACTCTTGGAGCAAATCTTTCTTATCTTGATCATCGGAGCCAGACAGGGTTCTACGCCAGCTTTCTTTTATTGCATTGGCCCATCTAAAATAGATATTGTGTTCTCCTTGCAGCCGGGAAGGATGAATAAGCATGGAACGATTACGCTGATCTTTCAAAATCTCTCCCGCAGCGACACCTAAATAAAATATCTGCAGCGCCCGTCTCAAGCTTTCCGGTGGTTCCTGTAAGGGTTCATCTGGCGGGGGGATATCCTTTAACGGAATTTCCACTATAAGATCAGGATTTTCAATAAAAAATTGAAGGCCTCCTATATAGTCGCTGCCGGGTGTCAGCAGCTTTATAAAGTTGGGCGAAAGCCGATCCATAATATTTATGAACAAATTGGCTTGAGGTGTGGCTGTATATTGCAAGAAAGTATGCAAAGGAAATTTTGACCGAAGGTCTGTGAGCCTGCGATAGATAGTCGATACCTCATCCTCTGAAATCATGTCTTCATAAGCGATGCCTTCTTTTGCCGCGTGCTTTGCCTTTGTATTCAGGCTGGCCTGATCCCCTTCATCATCGATGATGAGCGTGGGGACATGGGCTAGGCTAAGACTATTAAATACATTTGTAAGATTCCGCAGATGCGATCCATTTTTCATGACTGTAATCAATATCGTTCTGCACCTCTCTTTATTGAAAGTGGGATCGGTCCATTGATCAAGAGCTGTTTCTATCAACTCTTGATCCTCTACGCTATGAGGGTTCATTAATGGGGTCCACTTCCTGTCGTACCTAATATCCAGCCTTAAATCTCGCTTGAGCCGTTCCGTGGACTGATTCACCAGGTTTACAGAGGTGCCAGCAATAATGATGACGATCTGGAAATTATTGTCTCTAGCTAGTGCAGTCAGAGTAGTAAAAGACAATGTCTTACCACTTTGGACATAGCCGATTACAATGCCCGTTTCGCTGTCCCTGTCGGCATTGGGGTTGCAGCATGACTGCATAATGCGGTATGTCTCATCAACAATCCGTTCTCCAGCCTCGTTTCTGGTGCCATCAGCATTCTCAAATCCCTTGCTGCGAAGCAGATGGCTCGTCTCCTCACCTATAACGGGCTCCCAAAGCTTGCCTTTGCCGTCATTTTTAATTTCAATAATCTCTGCCATAGCTACATGCTAGGATTAGACAGTTTTGTAATAAGATCGTTTAAGTTTTTTCTAACCTCACTTCTTGATTTTGCTCCGCTTTCCGCAGCAATAACCTCAGCCAGACCGAGGGCAGCCGCAATCCTCAGAATCGGCTCAATCCTATTTGAATCCGCTCCAACGAACTCTGTCATGAATGGATGGGTGAGAGATAGGCGAATGCCTATCTGACGGACCGATTCCTTTTTCGATTTAGCTTGAATGAGATGGTCTCCAACCTCTATTAGGTCACGAATAGCAGGATCATAGGAAAGCTCGACTGATACTTTCCAGGTTATGCGGATAAACCTAAGCTCAAGCTCCCTATGAATACTTTTTTCCGTTTTTGAAAGCGTTTTTAAATCTATGCCATTTAAATTTGGATTGTTTCTCAGATCTGCCACCGCTTTCTCGCCATTTTTTGAAAGATCGTTAACTGTATCATCAAGGGCTTTGGTAGCACCCTGCTGATAATCCTTATCGGTGGCCTTTATTCTATATTTATCTGCCTGTGTCAGCAAGGGAAAGCTTTTGTCATTAAGCTGCTGCTTAAGCTTTTCGAGAAAGGTGTCTAGATAATTGCCCCAATCAATCTTTTTCTTTGTAAAGATGGCGTCAAATCCTTCGAGGTGCAGCTCACCAAATACTCTTTGATAGCGAAAGCTGTTTGACGCGCCAAAAATATATTCAGGCCTAAACCCGTCCTCAAAGCTACCTTCGATGATGCGTCCCCTTCTGAACAGCGCAAAGCCGGCCTCAGATGTGGAGGCACGCTCCCGTATGGCAGCGAATCCTTTAACACTTATACCGTTGGCTAGCTTGAAATTAATTTCCTGTTTCCAGATTATAGGCTTTCCCTTTAGATTGTCATATTTAGGGGCCACGAGAATTTTTGGCTCTTCAAATTTCAGCTCTTCACCATCTAACTTTAGGATAAGCTGCTTTTTCCTAATAAAATCTCTATAAATGCCTGAAAGGTGAGCTTTTATTTTTCCTAAAGTACGTCCTCTCGGCATTTTTTTCTTGACATTCAGCAGCTCGACGGTGGTGAAATGCGTCTTTTGGGGTGCATCCTCCTCCTCTACGTCCAACTCCTCAAGATCATCCCTTTTTATAGCATTAATATCGAAATGCACCGTCTTAATCATCGGTTCGCCTAGCGCCTTAGTTGTCACGGTCCAATTATCGCAGAACCAACAAGCGGCAGACTTCATGCCCATACCGAATTCCGAGAGAGATTGATTATCTGGTGGAGGCTCTGCCGGTCTGAACGCTCTAGGGAAATCCTTCGCGCTGATGCCTGCCGCGTTGTCTCGTATAGTGATTCTATTTTCCTTTTCACTGATCTCAATCTCCACCTTTAGCCGGTACTTTGGCCCGTCCGCTCGCCTTAGCTTGGCTTCATTTTTTAAATGGCTATCAACAGCATTGTCAACAAATTCCGCAAGGGCATACCAGGGCTCATACTCGAGGTGCTTTAAAATTGAAAGGATCGCGGCTTTGGGTCTAATGGCTACTTTGGACTTTGATTTCATGCGGTTCGGGAAATTGGTATTGATTTGTCTGGTAGTAGAATGGATGGGTTATTGGACTTAGCGACGCGTATAAGCTTTTGGGAGGGAATTAGCTGCTGGGCTATTAGCTCCACGATCTTGGCATTGACCGCGTTGCCCAATGCGTCAAAGGTTCCTGCATTTGTTTCTGGCAATTCTTTCAGCGTTTCCATGCTTTGCAGCTTGGCGCCTTCTTGCTTTGTAATATATCTTTCTTCCCAACCTATAATGGGAATTTGCGTGCTTACGCAAACTAATGATGGAAAGAAATCTGGGCGTTTAAGCCTTATTCCCGAGCCACGAAACTGAATAATATAGCTTCTTACATTTCTGTCACCACCTTGAACATTCCATTCGAACTTCTGCCAGCTGGGGACTTCAAGCTCTTTGAGCTTTCTTACAGCTGGCTTGATTCTAGCCTTATGCATCTCGTAGAATGCGCGATTGCTTCTTATAAAATGCTTTTTCCAGGTTGGGAACTGCTTTTGCTCCGATCTGGCATAGCTAGGTAGATTAAGCAACTTTTCCTCTCTTTTCATGCCAGCAAGAGAAATGCCGAAGCTGCCATTAAGTTTGCCGAGCATGCGGCTGCTAGAAGAAAATGGAGTGGAGTCTTCAAAAGGATAGGTAGCGCCAAATTCCATCGCCCAGATAGGGAAGCTAGGTAGCTTGGCGTTTTGTGGAAGCCTATCTATCAGCTCCTGCCAAATGTCCAGGCATTTTATCTTTTCTTTCTCCAATGGAATTGAGCCCCCTGCGCTATTTAGAAATGAATGCACCGTTTGATTTAGGCTTGTTTTTTCGGGCCAACTAAAATGCTGCAGCCCATTTTTTGCTCCTACTATAAAGAGCCGCTGTCTATGTTGAGGAATGCCGTATTCATGCGGTGATAGTATTGCGCCTTGAATTTCGTATCCAAGCTTCGTTAGCGATTTGGCCATAACCTTATAGGTCTCCTGATTGTCATGCTTGGCCAGATTCTGCACATTTTCAAGTATAAAATACTTTGGATTATGATAGTCGAGAATTCTAACAATTTCAGAAAAAAGTCCCCCATTATTCTCGTCCTGAAGACCCTTCTGCATGCCTGCCTTTGAGAATGGCTGGCATGGGAATCCTGCACACAATATATCATGAGCTGGGATGTCAGCCGCTCTAGCTTTCGTTATGTCCCGGTGAGGCCTGATCCCAAAGTTTTTTTCATATAGCAAGGCAAGCGACTCCTTTATTTCTGATGAAAAAACACATTCATGTCCAAGCCTTCCTAATCCAATGTGAAAACCGCCGAGGCCTGCAAATAGATCTATAAATTTCATTTCCTGGTCGAGTAGTTGTTGATTGCTTTAATAATTCCCTGCATTGTTGGCTCAAAATTATCTTTTTTTAGCTGGCACTCCCAAACAATAATAACATGCCATCCTAGCCTGTGCATTTCGGCATGGTTTTTCACATCTCTTTCGACATTCCGGGTAATTTTTGGAAGCCAATACTCCTTCCTGCTTTTAGGCATCCTATTAAGCTTGCATCCTTCATGCGCGTGCCAAAAGCATCCATTTACGAAAATGGCCAGCCTACGTCCGGGAAGCGTGATATCCGGATTGCCGGGTAGATCAGAACTATAAAGCCTGTATCTAAGTCCTGCCTGGAAAAGATATTTCCTGACGGCTATTTCAGGCTTAGTGTCTGTTTTCCGGATTTTAGACATTATCCGGCTTCTTGTTTCCTTACTAAATATATCGGGCATGGTTGTAAATAGCCACTAAACACATTTAATTAAATACTAATATTAAAATATTTCCCTTTAATTATATGAATAATGGCTGAAATGGTTTAATATCATTTAGCAGAATGTTCTCAAGTAAGGGTTTTCTTTAGGTTGGCTAATCTTCCAAAGTTAGCATCTTGCTAAGCAGATTAACCCATTCCCTGTCCTGGTTAGGCTGCTCGGAGATTGCTTTTTGACGAGCAATACCTGACCCAACTTCCTTTTCCTTTAATGGATAGATAGGGTATTTAGCCACGTCTGGAAAAGCTTCATAGCTGCAAGGCCTCAGGAGAATCCAATACACCTGCTTGCGCTGCGCAGGGTCTTCCTGCAAGGCTTGGGCCAACGGTATTTCCTTATCCACGATATATGATGTGGCAAAGTAGTCGGGACTAAGCAGCATAATTAAAATATTTGCCCTTTTCATTTCGTCCTCAATCTGCTGATTCCACTCCTCTCTAGGAGATAGCATCAAATCGCTCCAATAGTCTATCTGTTCGGCTTTTCTGTATAGCTCTAGATGAGAGCATAGCTGATCTAAATATGCCCTGTCTTTTGATGAATAGGAGACAAAAATTCTTTTTACGAGCTTGGTGATCTCTTCATTCTTTAGCAGGAAATAAAAATCTTTTATGTGAAAATTTTGATCTTGATGAACTATCTTATTAAATCCATTTTGCATTTCATTTAGAAGGTATGCCTTGCTTATAAATACATTTCCATCGTAGGATATTTCTAAATCGTACACATAGTCTTCATTTATTTCAGCAAATGCAGACAGGATGTCTTGTAGAAATGGGTCCTGGCCAAGCTGCTCCCCATTGTGCCGGATGGCGCTGATCCGTACCTGATCGAGGTTGGTCTCGTCAAACTCAATACTAATAATACGGTCCCCTCTTTTTAATACTAGACCCCATTGCCAGTAAAAATAAAGCCCTTTTTCAAAATAAAGCTCCTTGCCTAGCCTACTAAAGCAATCGAGCAGGATCCCTTTGTGAAAATAGCCTTTGTACCGGATTTTGTAGTAGGTGACAAAATTGGTGAGCAATAGGCCGATATAAGCTGGTTTTTCATGCAGGTACATGGGAGATATATACAGTTGCTGATCAGCGTCTGACGCTTTTGGCAGCTCAAAGATGATCTTAAATGTCGTCAATATGCTTATAAAAGACCGCGTCTTCTCACTATCTGTAAGCAGCACGCTTCTGACAGCCTGTTCGGTAAAAACTCCATTTTTCTCTCGAATATCCTCCGTAAGCAGGCTGTTGACGTGATTGGTAAATTGCTGCGGGTTAATGATTACAATATCTTTAAGCTCATCAATTGCATATTTATATAAGACAGCGCCCCAATAGTCCAGCGTAATGCACAAGGTACGGATGTCCTCGAGAGAATATTGCGCTGCAGAGCCTGCATGCTGCTCAAAGTATCGCTTGAACTCCTCAAGCGAAAGAATATGAAATTTTCCTTTTTCCTCTTCCTCTATATGCTTCCGGATTCGCAGCCAGGATACAAAGTATTGCTGTGAAAAGCTTTCAACGCTTGCCTCTAGCAGTTGCCGAATTTGAAGCTCAAGCATGTCGATGCCCGAATGGCGAACACTTATAGCATCCATGCTTACGACGGCTGCTCCTGACAGCTGGGTATGCCTCTCCTTGATATCTTTCATATTCAAGAAGACGGCACCGTGCTGATCCGCATGGGTCTGCACAAGAAGGACGGGAGTGCTGGCTTGAGAGCTTGAGCGGCTGTAAATTTCAATTGCGGTAAGCCAATATTCAATATTAAAATGCCGTATCAACGCTGCACTCTCCCGTGCTTTGATGGGGGTACTTAGCTTAATATTGCTATTAGTCGCAGGGTCCCACAAAACGAGATAAATGGCCCTGCTGCTAAAAAAAAGGTGGTGTGTATCGTGATAATACTCCTGTCCCCCAAAGTCAATAACATTTATAATGAGCTGATGTCCGCCAATTTTCCAGCTAGGCTGCCAGGCGGCAAACTCAAGCCCGTGGGTCGAGCAGATGTCTTTTGCGGGCAGCCGCCCATTTCTTAGTAGATAGGAGAGGGTTGATTTGCCGGCATTGCTATTGCCGACAATGATTACCTTTGCTTCGCTGACTGTCTCTTTTTGTTCTGATACAAATGTTCTCTTTTCCTGTTGCTCCCAATACGATAGGATGGCTTTGGGGCCTGCGTTAAGATATTGCTTTGGAGGATTGATTATAGGATTGTCGGATAGAAAAATGCCGTTTTGAGGCCATCCAATTCGTTTAATCTCCTCATACATTACCTTGAAGGTATCTTTTTTGCATTTAAGCAGTTCCTTCAATGGAGATATGTCAGCAATATTGTTCTTACGCAAGTTAAGGTAATCCAGCTTATGCATTCCAGAGAGAGGGCCAATGTCGTCAATGCAATTGTTCGCTAAGCTTAGCGACGTTAGGTTTTTTAGCGGGGCCAGCGGATGAATGCTACGAATTCTATTGGAGGCTAGATTCAGTTCTTCTAAAGTCCTCAAATTCCTTAAAGGCGCTAAGTGGCTAATTTCATTGTTTTTGATCGTCAGGGCCTGAAGATTCGTTAATGTGGCTAAAGGAGCCAAATCGGAGATTTTATTATTGGAAAGATCTATGTGACGCAGCTTGGAAAGCGTTGACAATGGATTTAATGACAAGAGGTAATTGCTTGTCGCGACGAGCTTTGTCAAGTTGCCGAGCGTGGAAGCTTCTTGCAGATCCTCGATTTGATTATTGCTAATATCTAAGCACTCCAAGCTTTCTATTTCAGCTAGATAATGAAGATCCGCGCTGCGATAAAAGCTGTGTGCTAGATTGAGCGTCTTAAGCTTATATAGATTAGGCAAAACCGCTAGGTCAAATGAAAGATTTTTTGAAAGATTTAGCTCTCTTAGCTCGGTCAGCTTCTTCAGTTCGTCTATTCTGGTGAGATGATTGCCTGCTACATTAAGCGTAGCCAGCTGTTTCATGTTTTCAATACCTTCTAGGTTGTAAAGCTCATTGTTATCCAGATCAAGCTCTTCCACCTGAAATAAAAATGCCACCTGAGAGGCTCGTTGGATACCTAAGGAAGATAAGGTCAGCTTTCTTAGATTTTTAAAATGTTGCAGCAGCTGGAAATCTTCAATGGTATTTTTTTGATGATACCCTGCAGTCGTAAATGATCTTGAAGTGCCTAGCTTTAGTTGGCGTACTTGATCAGCGACCAAAAGCAAGCGTTCCGGTAAGGATTGAAGACCTAGCCCAGACAAATCCAGCGTATCAAGCTTATGCCTTGGTGTATTTTCAAGGAAAGATTTAATTTTAATATCGTCAGCTTTAGCCATATGCAAGCTTAAAAGTACAAACTCCTGCTATTCTATTTGCTATAGTAACCTAAACCCATCCCCATCAAACAGTCCCAAATCTCCCAACTTTAAATGGGGGATGACCAATAAGGCCATGAATGACAGCGTCATGAACGGCGCACCCAGCTGCGATCCCATCCTCTTGGCGAGCTGATCGATGGCCGTATAGGCATCCGCCACCGCGAATCCATCCTGCAAGCTCATGAGACCGGCCACCGGCAGGGGCAGGATCAGCTCTTCCCCTTTGGGGTCTACGCAAGCCAGG
>Ga0105239_10006079_pt1 | contig 14056 bp, 17 predicted proteins | sample KBSC44metaG_FD_92761 | JGI IMG/M metagenome (GOLD analysis project Ga0105239, IMG submission 92761) | Corn rhizosphere microbial communities from Kellogg Biological Station, Michigan, USA - KBS C4-4 metaG | ecosystem: Host-associated > Plants > Roots > Rhizosphere > Soil | place: Michigan, USA... | reverse complement strand
TTCAACAGGTCAAGAATCCACAAAATTTACATTGTTATTAATTGTAGGCTTAAAGGTAGCAATCCGTTCATCGTCCACTTAGGGGAAGTGTAAGTACCCCTAAATCGCAGACAGTTTAAAATGAGACAAAAAACCTTAATTTTAAACTGAATAGCACGAAAAAGACACGATTTACGGATACACAGATTGTTAAAGCACTTAAGGAGCATGAAGGAGGGCGCAGCGTGGAGGATATCTGTCGGGAGATGGATATATCCAAGGCAACCTTGTACAATTGGAAGAGCAAATACGGAGGGATGGAATCGTCGGATGTGAAGCGGCTGAAGGAGTTGGAGGAAGAAAATGCCCGTCTGAAGCGGATGTACGCAGAGCTTAGCCTCGATCACAATATTTTAAAGGACGTTATCACAAAAAAAGGCTGGGGCCCTGCCGGCAAAGAGAGCTGACGCAGGATATCGTAGCGGAGTATAAAATACCCGTCAGCAGGGCCTGTAAGCTCACTCGAGTTCCCCGATCACAATACTATTACCGGAGTGTAAAGGATGACACAGCGGTTATTGCAGTGTTACAGAAGCTGGCCGAAGAGCATCCGACGTATGGTTTTAGAAAGCTCTTTGCTTATTTGAGAAGATCGGGTTATTCCTGGAACCATAAAAAGGTGTACCGCGTGTACCGTCAGTTGAAAATGAATAAGCGCAGGAAAGGCAAGAGGCGCCTGCCCAATCGGATAAAACAACCGCTTCAGCAACAAAGTGTGATCAACCAGAGTTGGAGCATGGATTTTATGAGCGATAGCCTTGTGAATGGCATAAAATTCAGAACGCTCAACATTATCGATGACTGCAACCGGGAGGCACTGGCAATAGAGATCGATACTTCCTTATCAGCAAGACGGGTGATACGGGCCTTAGAGCAGGTGATGGACTGGAGGGGTAAGCCCCAGGTTATCCGAGTTGACAATGGCCCAGAATATACTTCAAAAGACTTTGAATGGTGGTGTCGGGAAAAAGGTATAGCCATACAGTTTATCCAACCAGGCAGACCAATGCAGAATGGCTTTATAGAGCGGTTTAATGGAAGTTACAGAAAGGAGATATTAGATGCTTACGTTTTCTTTGAACTGAGTGAAGTCCGGGCTCTAACCGCTCAATGGATGGAAGAATATAACACCAGAAGGCCCCATGAAGGACTCGGAAATGCTACCCCCAGGGAGTGGCTTGAAAAGATGAAAAGTACAAATCAGACTGTTTGAGAAATGGGGTACTTACATGACATTTACGATAATTTTAGATTTTCCTCTTTCATTGAAAATGTGCAGTACGTCATTGATAAGTAGAAAGCCAACCAGGTGAGGGCACCGAAATGAAAATTTACCTTAAGAATGCTTAACAAAAAATAGTGGGCTTTTTGTAAAACATCCGCCTCGCGAACACCCTCAAATTTTACGAAAACCCGTTAAATCACGGTTTTTTATATCAGGAAATACATTTTTTTGAAGTAGTAAACTTGAATACCTAATTTAAACTGCACAAGTTTAGGATTTGGGTAATTGTGTAAACGAAAACTAGGCCGCCTCACGAAGGACATTTTACCAAAAAAACTACCCAGTATTACCATTCTAATCTCTGATATGCCAGAAAAAAGCGGAGCTTACATCTGAAGAGAGGCAGGGGGCATTTCTCACTTTGCTTACGGCAACTCATAATTCCGAAAGAAGTTCCATAACAAGTCTGTTGCATTGAGGTATATCGATGGGGAATCAGCCTTAGGTCTGGGTTTCAGACCGCCGGGCCAGGAATGTCCGCCGTCCTGGGTCAGATAAAGATCGATAGCTACTTTTCCGTTATGGTCTTTCCATTCGGTGAAAGTATAACCCGTATTTTCGATAATTTGAGGTGGCGTATCGCAGGAGTCGAGGGCAGTCCATACGCCCATTGTCGAGTCTACAGGCGTAAAATAGTGATTAGCCATTCCAATCCCGCCGGCATATGGCACTTTGATATCCAATGCAGAATGGATATGCAGGATCGGCACCTCCCTCGAGGGCCTACAGGGTGATGTCACCATCAGGGTACCGCTGACGGAAGCGATAGCTGCTATCTTATCCGAAAGATCACAGGCAAGTGTATAGGCCATCATGGCGCCGTTGGACATGCCCGCAACATATACTTTCATCGGGTCTACCTTATAATCGGCGACCAGTTGATCGATGAGGGCGCTTATAAAGTGTACATCATCCACATCCTCTGTCTGAGCGACCGGACAGCAGGTACCTGTATTCCAACTTCTGAAACCAGCCGGCCCAGAGATGCCGTCGGGGTATACGACAATGAAATTCTCCCTGTTCGCCTTATCCGTTATCCCATAATCCGATTCACATTGACTGGCGCTGCCGCCAAAACCATGTAAGGCAATGACCAGTGGAATACCGGAAGTATCATAATAATCAGGAGGCAGGTTCAATATATAGGTCCTTGTCCTTCCATCGACATTCATTTTACCATTATAGCGGTAAACTTTACTGGACCCGCCCGAGCCGCCTTTCTGGCATCCTAAGCCGAAGAAAGGGAACAACAGCAAAAAGAGCTGTATTTTAGATCTTGAGAATGAATGTAACATAATAATTTATTTGTTAATAGAGTGTAATTGACTGTAAATATGAGGCGGGAAAATGGCAGAAGGTGGCAATATCATGTTGAAACAGGCAAATTCAAAAACGAAGCGGACGGCCGGTAAAAAGAGATTTTTTTTCGCAGTAGCAACATTTGCCCGCTTCATTCCCCCTTTTTACCGCTTCAGCGGTAAATTCTACAACAAATGAAAAAAAGGAAGAATTTTGCAAGCATGGTACAACGGTATAATGTCAAGGCAGGATTGATCTTCTCTCTCTCTATCTCTATGATAGCGACAATATTGCCAAAGCTCATACGCTTTGATGTCGGACAATTGCACGGTGTGCTTATCAATTTCATCTATCTGTCCACCTGCTTTTTCTTCTGCTGGATGACACATCATTTTTTTTTGCTGAATGTCCGGTCCGGTCCATTCTCGCGCAGGATCCCGGGGGCAGCAGCCGGCATTTTCTGCAGCGTCGTCCTGATTGCGGTGTTGACCCACCTGGTCAACATAACCAGCGTGATTCGTGTCAGCAAAGATCCAGGTATTGAATTAAGACCGGTCCGGATCTTTTTTATCCGGTTATTCCGTGGCTTTATCATCAGCGCCATTACCTGGTTCGCTGTCTACTATTTCAGGATTCAAATTATGCTGAAACAGTCCTGGCGAGAGAATGAATATCTTAAACAGGAGAACCTCCAGGCCCAACTGGCGTCCCTGAAGCAACAGATCAGTCCTCATTTCCTGTTCAATTCACTCAACACCTTATCCACACTCTCAACGGAAGAAAAAGTAAAAGAATACATTCTTAAAATGAGCGAAGTATACCGGTATGTGCTCCACTATCAGGAGCAGAATGAAGTGCCGGTACACGAGGAGCTGGCATTCATCAGATCATATACCTATATCCTGCAATCGAGATTCGAAGAAGGATTGGAGGTCAACATACGAGTCGACCCGAACAACCTAAACCGGAAGGTATTGCCGTTCTCCCTGCAATTACTCGTCGAGAATGCCATCAAGCACAATGCCATTTCCTATAAAAAGCCGTTGACGATTGACATTTATGACCTGGATGGTGTATTGATCGTCGAGAACGATTTCAGACCAAGACTCACTCTCGACAGCCATTCCGGCACCGGGCTCGACAATCTTTCCCGACGCTACCGGCTGGTTTCAGATAAAAAGATCCTGATCACCCGGGATAGCTCTAAATTTAAAGTTGAAATTCCCTTTTTGACATGAGAGTATTGATCATAGAAGACGAAAGAAAAGCCGCCAACGAATTAAAGTCCCTGGTATTAAACCTGCGACCTGACTGGGACCTCGTCGATATTATCCCCTCCGTCAGCGAGGCAGTCGACTGGCTGATAGAAAATAAGATGCCCGATCTTATCTTCAGCGATATTCAACTGGCAGACGCCGTTTGTTTCCAGATCTTTGAATCGGTAAAAGTCGATTGTCCCATTATTTTCTGTACAGCATATGATGAATATGCTATAAAAGCCTTCGAGACCAATGGTATCGACTATTTGCTCAAGCCGGTGGATAAAATCAAGCTGGAAAGAGCTTTGACAAAACTCGACAGCCTGCGGTCAATGTTCAGTCTGGGTGCGGCCAGCCCATTCCCAATTCCTTACGGCGATCTCAGCAGGGTCATCGGACAATTAGCACCGTCATCCAATAAGACCATCCTCGTCCACCACAAAGAAAAGATCATCCCTGTAAAATATTCCGATGTGGCCTACTTCTACTATGGACAGGGAATAGTAATGATCAAACTAAACAACGGCGGCACTCATTATATCAGTCAGACCATCGATGAAATAGAGACAGGAGCCGATACCAGTCTTTTTTACCGTGCCAACAGACAATTCCTCATCAACAGGAATGCCATCCGGAATATCGAGAAATTCTTCGCAAGAAAGCTCGTGGTAATACTGACTGCCGATACGCCTGAGCCAGTTATCGTCAGCAAGGCGAAAGCAGTCGATTTCCTGAGCTGGCTGGAGAAAGGAAACTGATCGGCCAGCCCCGGCTCAATACCGTCCGAAAACTCCATGTCCGCTTTAATGCTCTCTTTGCCCGTCTGACCCGGTTTTGCCCCGCACCTCTTCCCGCGATACCCCATTTTTACAGGGTAATAATTTAAAACAGAAATCATCATGAGAAATGGAAAACATCCCATCGCGGTCGTTATTTTCCTGGCCTTACTGATCACGGCAGAGATCATCTGGAGCTGGCGGCGGGACAAGAAAGCCTATGGTCTGAAAGACACCCTTGCCAATCTCGTTATCCTGGCAGGCTTTCAACTGTCCAAATACCTGTTTGCCGGTTACCAGCTATTTATATTACGGGGAGCTTCCCGAATCGCACCGGTACACCTGCCCGCTGCTGCCTGGACCTTTGCGGTCTGTTTTATCCTGGCCGATCTCACTTACTATTGGTTTCACCGGCTTTCCCATAAGTGGCAGCCTCTCTGGGCTTTTCATCTCATCCACCATTCGAGTCCCTATATAAATCTGACCACTTCCTATCGTCTCAACTGGCTGAGCGCAGTGATCAGCCCTTTCTTCTTTCTTCCATTGGCCCTGACAGGTTTTCCCCCTTCCTATATTGCCCTTAGTTATGGGCTCAACCTGTTGTATCAGTTCTTTATGCATACGGAGGCCATCGGAAAATGGGGCAGGCTGGAAGGCATTATTGACAGTCCTTCTGCGCACCGCGTACACCATGGAAACAACTCCATCTATATCGACAAGAACTTTGGTGGCATCCTGATGATCTGGGACAGGCTGTTCAGGACCTATCAACCGGAAACCGAAAAAACCAATTACGGTATTACCACTGGTTTTATTGGTAATAACCCGCTGAAGCTCGTGTTCAAAGGTTTTATAGATCTCTTCACCGGTAAATTAAACTCAAAAGGATAATGTATATGACAAAAATGATCACTCTCTTCGCGTTTATAGCAGCATTGGTAACCACGGGAGACGCCGACGCACAAGTGATAGTGGTAACTCCCCCGGTCAGGCCTCCTGTTGCCAGAACCAGGCGTCTACCACACCGGAACCCGTCCCCATTCGTACCTGCCATCAATGTTTCGGTCGGTTACGGGTTCCCCGATCTCGACAGAAACTACCTGCCCGATTTTTACGGGATCGGCAGGGGCAATAGTTCACAATCGGGAGTCATTACAGGTTCCGTGAATTATCAGTTCAGCAGGAAAATGAGTATTGGGGTTATGGTGGCCCATGGCGCAGTCAGTGCACCTTATTACGATTATTATTCCGCCTCTCCCACCTTTACCGGTCGATTGGAGGTCTGGAGCTTTATGATCAACCTGGTAAGATATATTCCCATAAATGGTATGGTGACCCCTTATATCAAGACTGCGATTGGTGTCAATACCTGGCAACAGGAGTATACAGACCCTGGTGGCAACAAGATGGCCGTCTCAGCCACTGACCTGCCTGATCTGGCCCGCCAGTTCGCGCTTGGGGCACGATTCAGGTTATCTCAGCGGGCAGGGCTGTTTGTCGAAGCAGGTTACGGCAAGTATATCCTGAACAGTGGACTTTCGGTAAAACTCTAAAAAATGTCCGTTTCGACAGGCTATCTGCCCGTTTTATATCCTTTCAATAGATTTTATTCTTTGGCTATCGTCAAATTCGTATTCGAAAACATTAAAATACTCTTTATGAAAAAGATGTTCTTCCCCGTACTGGTCACAGGCATACTGCTCAGCGTGGTCTCTTTGAGCACTAATGCCCAGGTAATTGTCCGGACCGCAGTACCCTTCCATCCATTGGTAAGGCCGGCAGTATTAGTACATCCGGCTATAGTAGTAAGGCCAATCGTTCGCCCGGCCGTCGTAGTGCGACCCGCTTTCCGGCCCCCAGTTGTAGTGGTAAGACGGCCCCCAATCGTTACATTAGTAAGACCTGTGCGTCCTGTCATTGTTTACAGATAACCCGAAAGACAAATTCAATCATTTCCAAACAAGCAAAATTCAAAAACAATGTCAACAAAATCAATCAATAGTAAAATCTCATTTTCGATCGTGTTTTTGATCCTGGGTCTCCTGGTTTCAGCCTTATCTGCAAATGCTCAATCGGCCCAGCCAGCCCAGTCGGAGTCGCCGGCCCGAACGACGGACAGCACCAGAACACCTGAGGGACGGGCTGCGGCCCTCACGGAAAAAATGAAAACGGAATTGTCCCTTACGGATGACCAGTACCCTTCCGTACAAGCTATTAATCTGAAATACGCTCAGAAGAATGAGACGATTATTAAAGGCTCCGATGGAAAATTCGCGAAATACAGGGCACTCAAATCATCTCAAAAAGATAAAAGCAAAGAGATGAAAGCCATTCTTACCATCGACCAGTATAAGAAGTATGAAGATATGATGAAGAAAGCGGCGGAAGAATTTAAGCGCAAACGCGCTTAAATTCTTCTCGAAATGCCTGTCCCTCTTTCCCCGGCAGCTGGCGACAGATCATCAAAAGATGACTTGTCGCCTTTCCATTTTCGTCAAAATTGCCTGATTGACGGGCAATTAGCTCCAATATCCAATTGACTTTCCGAGTTCGAAATTCTTCTTTTTCGCGGTTATAAACCGGACACCCAACAAATCCCTAAAGATTTTTCATTCTTTTTGATATTGTACTTACACTTACTATATTTACACTTACAATGTGCGATAGCAATGAAACTAAACAAAGAATTTGAGTTCGGGAAAGAAGAAGAAAGCCCCGACTTCCTTCTATGGCAGGTTTACAGCCAATGGCAACGAGGCAAAAACAAAGAACTGGAAAAACATAACCTCACTTCATCACAACTTACCTTGCTGGCAAGTATTTATTGGTTAACTCAAAACAAAAAACAAGTAACACAAATCTTACTTTCAAAGACGGCAAACATTGACAGGATGACCACCTCTACAGTATTAAGAACCCTGCAAGCCAAAGAATATGTTACTAGGGTAGAACACCCTGTTGACACGAGAGCAAAAACAGTCACTCTTTCCTCAAAGGGAAAAAAAATTACAGTTGCAGCCTTGCAGGACGTTAGCAAATACAATGAAAAATATTTCTCCGCTTTAGGTGCTTCTGTTAAACCATTCAATAAATTATTATCGACGCTCTTAATCAAAAATGCATGACAACGCTTGAAAACCAAATCATAGACACATGGTTTATCAACCACCGAACCAATCTCATGCTTATCGGTGAACTGACCCAGGAAGCACTGGACTACACCACATCAAAACGTGGGGGCGGAACAATCGGACATCAGCTTGCACACATTTACAATGTGCGTTTTTGGAAATTGGAGAAATATGATAAGAAGTTGATTTCAGATTTAGCAACCATTACAGCCGAGGACAAAAAAACAATTCCAATGCTCATAGATTGCCACACCCTTTCAGCGAAGCGGGTAGCCGAAGTTCTGGAAGATGGGCTAAATCAAAACGCAACCATAAAAGGATTTAAACGAGGCGTAGTTCCATTGCTTGGTTACCTCATTTCACACGAAGCACACCACCGCGGAAACATTTTATTGACCCTGAAAATCAGCGGTTTTAAACTCACTGACAAACTCAAATACGGTATTTGGGAGTGGAACAAAATATAAACTTCAAAAAACATTACAGCCAGGCTAATTCTTTGGCCTGATCTTACCTCAAGCCAGTTCTTGGTTTGCGAACATTTCACCTGGCACAATTCTTTTATCTACAGGCATATGGCAGTCAATTCTGATATCACCCGTCAATTCAGGCTTTTCTCCGAACTGCTCCTGCTCCATCGCCAGGATGAGCGCCTGTCCGACTATCTCGCCGGCGCCGCCTATCATATAAAGCATATGGACCAACAGGTGTCAGACCTGAACGAAGCTGAACGCCGCACGCATTTCCGCCCCACTATCCTGCCCCTGCTCAAAGAGCTGAATGACACGGGTAGCATCCAGGCCCTCGACGAACTGATCCAGCTCACACCGCCCGGCCTTTTCGAGATGATGCGCATCAAAGGCCTTGGTGGAAAAAAACTGGCCGTCCTCTGGCACACCGCGAAGATCGACAATGTCGAAGACCTCCTGAACGCCGCACGTGATAACAGGCTGAGCAAGATCCCCGGCTTCGGCCCAAAAACTGAGCACAACATTATAGCGGCCATCGAGGCAGCCAATAGCAATGCCCAACGCTTCCACTATGCCGACGTCGCCGATATGGCCGATCAGCTGGTAACCGCCCTCCAACAGGTATTTGTTACTCAGCAGATCAGCCTATGCGGTGATATCCGGAGAAAAAATACCACCATCGATGCGATCGAGATCATCGCGGCAGTCAGCGCAAGCGCCTTCAAAACCGGAAAGATAAAAAAGTTCCTTACCATCGAAACATCCAATAAAATGACCACCACCGGGCATACCCTCGACGAGGTCCCTTTTGTTATATACCACACCACCGACAAAAAATTCCCGTACGATCTCTTCCTGCGCACCGGAAACCCGGCGCATGTCGCCAAAGTCCAAAAAAAGCTTAAAGCCGTAACCACCTTTCCGTTTGAGGAAGCTCTATACAAAAAAGCAAAACTACCCTTCATCGTCCCCGAGTTGCGCGAAGACCTCGCCGAATGGGCCTACATAAAAAAACCGAAGCCCCTTATCACTCCCGGAGACATAAAAGGCGTTGTCCACAACCATACCACCTACAGCGATGGCGTCGACACGCTGGAAGCTTTCGTCAAAGCCTGCATCCGGAAAAAATATCAATACGTCGTTATTTCCGACCATTCAAAAAATGCCCATTATGCCCGCGGTCTAAAAGAGGACAAGGTCTTGCGGCAGTTCCAGGAAATCGATCGTCTTAACAAAGTCCATAGCCCATTCAAGATATTCAAAAGTATCGAATGCGACATCCTGGTCTCCGGGGAGCTAGACTACGATGACACCCTCCTCAAACAATTTGACCTCGTCATCGTATCCATCCACCAACAATTGAAAATGGCCGAGGCAAAAGCTACAGCCCGCCTTATCAAGGCCATCGAGAACCCCTATACTACGATTCTTGGCCACATGACCGGCCGTCAGCTCCTCATTCGCCTTGGCTACCCACTCAATTTTAAGAAAGTCATCGACGCCTGCGCCGCCAACGGCGTGATCATCGAAGTCAATGCCAACCCTTATCGCCTTGACATAGATTGGACCCACCTTCCGTATGCGCTTAAAAAAGGCGTCATGATCTCGATCGACCCTGATGCCCATAGCATCCACGAGATTGACAACATTCGCTGGGGTGTCGAGGCCGCGCGCAAAGGCGGGCTCACCAAAGACATGACGTGGAACGCCCTGGACCTAAAAGCCGTCCAACGCTGGCTTGCCAAGAGGGCTACTTAAGCGGAATCAGGCTGTTTACGGTGCCATCCGGACGGACGGGCCTCATTTTCAGCAGGTGCTGGAACATCCAGTCCAAGCCGACCCCGTCTCGGATTTCATCCGACAAAGGCATATATAACTTATGAAAGAAGAGCCACAACGATCCAATCAATAATCACTTACAATGCTCGCTGAACTTATCATTTGATTGCATTAAATATCCCGTCCGCCAATCCACTGAGTCTGCCATAACTCGTTTCGTCGTTTTCATTGGACAATAATACAATGCCGGTGTTGAGTTCGGGATAAAGGATAATATAGCTACAGAATCCGTGGGTGCCTCCATCCGTCCATATTTGACTATAGCCGTCGTCATATTTATAGATCAGCCAGTTAAGGCCAATAGAATAGACATCCGGTGAAACAAACTTTTCATGTGACAGCTGAACAGCCGGATCTTTCTTGTTGAGTTGAAGATGGATATACTTCAGCATGTCCGTTGTGGTGGAGGTTATACCTCCGCTTGCTGATAACGTTGGCGAAGTAAAGAAAGGAATAGGATTGCCATTCTTGTCGTAACCCTGCGCGGCTAATCCCGGTAATGCTCCCGGTGCCTGATAGGTTGTCCGGCTCATATGAAGCGGTCTCAGGATATAGTTTTTAACCAGTTCAGAATATGGAAGCTGATAAACGTTTTCCAGAATAAACGCCAGCAATTGAATAGCTGTGTTGTTATGTCTGGCCTTTGTACCGGGAATAGTATCGAGTTTAACTTGGTGTAAAGTATCAAAAAAATCTTGTCGGCTATACAGTGAAAATATTTTACGGCGCAAAAAAGTTATGGAATCAGGTGGCGTGTCGGGATTTGCTTCGGGCACGATCAGCAGGTTCTCAGGTAAAGCTGAGGTCGTGCTCGCAAGATCTTTTAGCCTGATTGGCATTCCCTGGTATTCCAGGTTTGGATAATTTCCTTTTAAATATTTGCGTATATCATCACCCAACATAATTTTTTTTTCGACAACCGCATGTGCCAGTATCAAACTAATAAATGTCTTCGATATTGAGCCAATCGCATAAACCGTTTGATCGGACGGCAAGATGCTCTTGCCTTTTTGAATTGAACCAAAGTTGTAGGTGTAGTCTTTTCCGTTATAAAATAAACCAATAGAAAGACCTACCGCCTGCGGGGCTTTCATATACGCTATACCCAGGCGCCTTATCAGCGTGCCAGGATTGATCATTTTGATTTGATGAGTGGGTTGTGCCAATGCCGGACCCATAGCTATAATCGAAAAAATCAAGCCGAAAAGATATCTCATAATTGTGTTTAAGTTCAATCTATGCACCAATCATGTTCCAAACTATCAAATCGTTTATAATAAGCAATTTACAAAATTATGGATCGCATGCGTTGCATCAAAAGCGTACAGTTAACTTACTCATTCGCTACAATTGCGACCACCCTTTCCAATCTATTAAATAGCCGGTGAAAGGCTCTCCGCAATCGCCCGCCATCCTCTCTTTTAGTTGCCTGTAATGAAAGTTTTCTTTTTTCTGCGGTTACAATGGTTTCATGAAGCTATTACTTTGTAACTTCTCTTAGGATTAGCCAAATTAAAAGTCAATTTCGGAAAAAGCCGGTTGAGTATATAAACTACTCTAGTATCACCTATACGTATATTAAGCTGATCCTTCTTTAGACCTGCAATAAACGCTTTCACCATATCAGCAGTAGTCATTTTTTTGCCGTTCATGTCGGTTGTCATCTCTGTGGCAACAAGCGGAGGTAAAAGTTCAAAAACCTTTACGCTGCTGTTCAAAATTTGCAGGTGCTTTCTAAGCGCTTTAGTGTAAAACTGCAGTGCTACTTTGGATGCTGCGTAAGTGGCTTCAAGCAATGAGGGAACATAACTGAGCAATGAAGTGGTGTTTATAATTGCGCTTTCTTTTCTTGATTTCAACATATCAATGAAAAGGTTGTTAAGGCGAATTACCGCCAGGTAATTGACGTTCATTTCATACGCCGCGTCTTCAAAATGTTGGCCATTTGCGATTCCGAGGTTGATGGGATCAGTTAACACCCCTGCGTTATTATATAAAATATCTATACCACCCAGTTGTTGCATCTGATTGAAAAGCTTTTGCGCATCACCCGCATCTGATACATCACTTTTAATTGCCGTAATTGCAGGGTACATTTTCTTTGCTTCATCTAATTTGCCCTGGTTTCTGCCGGTGATGATCACTCTGGCGCCATTGGCTAAAAATTGCTTTGCTGCTTCCAGCCCGATACCTGATGCACCTCCAGTGATCAATATCGTTTTTCCTTTTAATTGCATTGTTTTTAATTTCTTATGTTAATTCTATTTTGAAGCGTTAACCGATTTTAGAATGGATTTCTCGCCAGCCGAGGCATCTGTGACTAATACTGTTTTTTCTTTCATTTTAGACTTTTTAGTATATTTTATATCAAAAAAATTATATCGCATAGCTCTCCAATTCGGCCTTCAGGCTCTTGAGCAAACTCAGCATTGGTTTTGCTGTATTCATCGCCCTGCACATAACAACGGCACCTTCAACAGCAGCCACTGCCTTGAACGCATAAAGAGACGAATCCAGCTTGTCTGAAAATTCTCCATTTGCTATGCCCTGATTTAAAATGCTCACAAACATTTCCTGTCCATGCCGGATTATACCTGCTATTTTTTCCTTAATGGTCGGAAAATTATCATCAGATTCTACCGCAATATTAAATATTGGGCATCCACCTTTAAGGTGAGTATTTAGAGGATCTTTATAAAAATCAAGAAAGGCAAATACCTTGGCCTTGGCTGTTTTAGCCTGGCTAATGGTTAGTAGCATTTTTTCGCCGTTAGCACTAAGCATATAGTCAACAACCTGCAATGCCAGGTCGTCCTTGCTTTCAAAATGACCGTAAAGGCATCCTTTAGTCAATTTAGCAGCAGCAAGCACATCGTCTATATTCGCGCCGGATATCCCTTTCTGATTAAAAATGGGGGCCGCTGTTTCCAGGATAAACCGTTTTGTTCGTTCCGCTTTAGTAAGCATGATTATAAGATTTCAGGATGCAAATATACTAAAAAGTTTATTTTATTAACTACATCACTGTGTTTTTTTACTTTTTCACCCCAATCCCTATACTTAAGGATATTATTCTCAGGCATTTATAGCAGAATTCCCGTTTCAAATAGGATCCTGCCTAAGAGGCATAAAAATAGTTGCTTGCCATAATCGCAATTTCTCATAACAATAGGCCAGGTCATGCGAAAATTCAGCACTTCCGTATAAAACCGGATTGCAAGCCTCATATCGCTGACCTTGAACAAAAAAATAAAATGCATGAACAGAGTCAATTTATTTCAACGGCAGGATCATCCCAATTTTAGCCGGGTCTGCCATAATTATTCCGAGCCCGGCAAAGATCTCGGAAAATTGATACCTTTAATTTCTTTAATAATGCTACAACTATTAGCCATGCAGATTACAAAAACCATTTTAATCACTTTCTTTTTGTGTAAAGCCTTTACGTCTTATGCCCAAACCAGCACTACATGGAAAAATAAAAAATGTGCTGTTGCGCTTACCTATGATGATGCACTGAATATTGACCTGGATAAGGTCATTCCGGCGTTGGATTCGATGGGATTTAAAGGCACTTTCTACCTGATCGGTTCCTCAGATGCTTTCACCAAACGTATTCCGGAATGGAGACGGGCAGCGGCCGAAGGGCATGAGTTGGGGAATCATACCATGTATCATCCCTGTTATGGAAAGCGACCAGGTCGCGAATGGGTGAATCCCGATTATGACCTGAATAATTATACCATGCGGCGGATGACAGACGAAATAAAAATGAACAGTGCATTGCTGGAAGCGACCGACGGCAAAACAAAAAGAACACTGGCCTGTCCCTGCGGCGATACAAAGATTGGGGACTCTTCCTACCTGTACAAGGTGAAAAATAATTTTATTGCCGTAAGGGATGGTACGCCAGATGCAAATGATGTAAATGGTTTTGGCGGTGTGACCATTCAATGGA
>Ga0105239_10006077_pt1 | contig 14056 bp, 11 predicted proteins | sample KBSC44metaG_FD_92761 | JGI IMG/M metagenome (GOLD analysis project Ga0105239, IMG submission 92761) | Corn rhizosphere microbial communities from Kellogg Biological Station, Michigan, USA - KBS C4-4 metaG | ecosystem: Host-associated > Plants > Roots > Rhizosphere > Soil | place: Michigan, USA... | reverse complement strand
GCGAACATGTGCCACAGCCTCGCCAATCTGGAGCATCACCATTTCAAATTCGCAGCCCATCGCCAGGTTGGCACGGTCCACATCCATTTCATGGGTGCCGACTGCCTTTCCTTCGGAGAAGGCATTCGCCTGCAATCCGGAGATGTTACTGAAATTCAATTTGCGGATTTTGGACGCCCATTGCGAAACACGGTGACCACCGCAGATCCTTTGACGACACGACTGAGCGTAGAAGTGATGAAGTAGGCGGAGGACCGAGAGTATGAAGTCTTCTATCGCGCTTTTGGGCTTGGGGACTATGGGCCGCGGAATGGCGGCCAACCTGTTGAAGGCCGGTTTCCCAGTGACCGTCTGGAATCGCACGAGGTCCAAAGCGGAAGCATTGGAGTCCTCGGGGGCTACGGTAGCCGACAATCCAGCCCACGCCGCAAGGGATGCGGCATTCGTGATCGCGATGCTCGCTGATGATGCGGCCTCGCGTGCTGCATGGGTCGGAGAGAACGGGGCTCTGGCGGCAATGTCTTCTGGAAGCATCGCGATCGAGTGCAGCACTCTCAGCCCCGATTGGATTCTCGAGTTGTACAAGGCAGTTATTGAGCGCGGCTTGCGCATGTCGGAAGCGCCGGTCACCGGCAGCCGCATGCAAGCCGAGGCGGGTCAACTTAACTTCCTCGTCGGCTCCGACGAGGAGACACTGGCTGCTATCAAGCCCGTACTGCAGTGCATGAGTAAAGAAATCGTGCATCTGGGTCCGATTGGCAGTGGTGCGCAGTTGAAACTCATCAACAACTTCCTGTGCGCTGTGCAGATGACTTCCTTCGCGGAGGCACTCGTCTGGATGGAGAAGGCGGGGCTTCGGCTCGATACCTCTATCGATGTTTTGAAGCGAGGAGCACCAGGCAGCGGCATACTGTCAGTGATGTCAGAGCGGATGTTGCAACGGACTTACGATGTGAATTTCCTCCTGCGGCTCATGGACAAAGATATCCGTTATGCCCGTGCCGCCGCCGCTCAAGTGGGAGTTGATCTCACCACATCTCCGCCAGTACAGGATCTCCTCCGTCAAGCGGAAGAACAGGGATTTGGCGAGAGAGACATGTCTGCCGTTGTAGAAGTGGTTCGGCGAGCAGCGCAGCTCCGCCTCGAACAGCTAGTCACTCGCGAGCCTCATTGGCCCGCAGGTTCGAACAACTCAATCGGGTTGCCGTCTGGATCTTCATTCTGAACTTGCTTGCCTCCAGGACCTTCCTCCATTGCATTTCTGAAACGCATGCCCGCCCGTTTGAGCTCGGCGATTCGAGTAGGCAAGTCCCGCACCTGAAGAACAACGCGATTACACCCTCCGGGCTCCTGTTGACGTCCATCGGGCAATGGGCGGGAGCCAGATGCTCCAGGGCCGCTCAAGATTAGCTTGAGGCCTGCAAAGGACACCTGTCCAAACGCAGGTAGATGCTGCATGTCGAGATTGAAGCCAAGCGTCTGGGTATAGAAAGCGATGGCTCGCTGGACATCCTTCACCTGGTAGCGAACGCCCCAAAACGCCACGATAGGACTCAGTGGCTCCACTTGTTGCTTCTCGTTGCGCTGTACCGAATTCATAAGCAGCTACCCCCGTCCTTCATCTGTCATTCTCTTGTCGTCGTATCGCGAGGTGGCGCAATTTTTCTGGATTTCGTACCACATACATTGCCGTGATAGCCTCACCCTCGATTTCGAATGCGGTAGTTTGTACAGGTCCGTCTCGTGAGTCAATGACAACACCGGGCAGCCCGTTGACAAGAGCGAAGCGCATCTTGAAATCGGCGCGCCACCAGGCATCGGGACGTTTCCGGGTGACTTCTACAAGGAATTGGGCGACGCGATCTGCACCTTGTACAGCTTTCAGTGCTGCGCGTACCTTGCCGCCGCCGTCGGTCAAGACACGAACGTCGGATGCAAGCATCTGCGCGATGCCATTGACATCTCCCGATTCAACTGCAGCTGTGAATGCAGCCAATAGCTTCGCATGCTTCTCATCGACTCCGCCCGAAGTCACTGGCGATGGAGTCACTCCGCGTGGCCGGGTCGCACGCACATTCGCACGTGCACGAGCAGCAAGCTGGCGACACGCCCCTTCGCTTCGCTGTAGTGCAGTCGCCACTTCGCTAAATGAGAAGTCGAATACGTCGTGCAGCAGGAAAGCCGCACGTTCGAGCGGTGAGAGGCGGTCCAAGGTTAACAGCAGGGCAATGGACAAATCCTCGGCCAACTCCGCACGCGTGTCGGGAGTCAGGGCGACGGTATCGAGAACTGGTTCCGGCAGCCACGGGCCGACGTACTCCTCCCGGCGAGCGCGGGCCGAGGTCAGCATATCGAGACAGATCCGTGTCGTTGTGGTCATGAGAAATGCCTTAGGTTCCGACACTTTGTCACGGTCCACCGCATGCCAGCGCAAATATGCTTCCTGTACAGCATCCTCTGCATCAGCCATCGACCCCAGCATTCGATAGCCGAGGCCGAGCAACCGCCGCCGATGAGGCTCGAAGCTTGCGGCGGGACTTGACACTGGGTTGCTGGAAGTCATGTCCGTCAACTTAATTCGAGGTGACGTGAGCGCGCAAGAGCTGCCCCGCCGAGTGCTATGGCAATAAGCCCCAGCACAAATGCCGCAGCCGCGCCGACGACCCCGTTGCCCGTACCGGGACCACCAGTCGCAACTGCCAAATTCAGTCCGCCGTTGATCCCGGCTATTGGTCCCGCCACCAGGGCCACGATCGCGCCGCGTCGTTCAAAAGTACCGGCATGTCGGAAAGAGCGATACGTAGCCATGCCGCCACTGAAAACTCCGACCAGTGCCACTAGAGATGCTGTGGTGGCCCACGCTCGGCGGGCGGTGAAGGCGTGAACCGTGTTGGCGGCTGGCTCGGAAGCGTGCGCCACAACCAGAACGCAATGCACGAGAACCGCGAAGACGGCCGTAGCACCCAGGCCCGCAACAATGATGATCAAGGTTCGTCTCATGGATTTCCGCTCCTCATATGTCCGACGGTGAGACGGGATAGGGCCTTGAAACGTGACATGCTGCATTTCAGGATCTGCGGTGCGACATGAACCTGAAGCTGCGATTTGCGATCGCATATCTGCGCCGGCGCGCAGACTCAGAGTTACTGGTTGTTCCCGGCATGTACAGGTTCAGTAATCTCGTTGAACAATTCTCTGACCCGCCCAACAGCTTCGTTCAGCGCGATTCTTCCCGCTCGTGTTGCCACGTAGCACTTTCTGCGTCTGCCCGCAACTATGACCGGCTCCGCCTTTAGCCAGCCACGGCGCTCCATGCTGTGCAGAAGGGGGTACATGGTTCCCGGTCCAAGCCGGTAGCCATGGCGCCCAAGCTCATCGATCATGCCTTGCCCAAAGACAGGTTCTTGGGCTGAATGATAGAGCACATGTACACGCACAAGGCCGATGTAGAGATCCTGGTACTTCGCACCGGTTCGCTTGGTCATTGAGGTCCCCTTTCCCCGCTCAAGACTGCTTTGCCACGCGGATGCTCACGCTTTGGCCATTGCGTATGGAATCAGAGGCGGTGCGAACCACCTGGTCGCCAGCATGCAGATCTCCGAAAATTTCGACTTCTCCATCTACGCTCTGTCCGGTCTGCACGTTTACCCATTCTGCTTTCCCATCGCGTATGCGAATGACAAACGTATGCTGCTGATCGGCGGTGACTGAAGTGGTTGGGACGAACATGGTTGCTGCAGCGCGTCGTACGGGCCAGGTTACGGTGACGAAGCTGCCGGGAGCGAGCCTGCCCTTTGGATTCTGCACGTCGAGCTCTACGTGCATGGTCCGCGTGCTCAGATCAACATCGTGTGCGATCCGGGCCACCGGCGCATGAAAGATCTCGCCGGGATACGCAGGCACTGTGAAGGCGACTGACTGGCCCTGTTTCATTTCTCCAACTTGAGCTTCTGGTATCGGCACAACCAGGCGCAGGCGATCGATATCGACAATGCGGACGATCGGTTGAGCGCCTGCCTGTCCCGTTGCGGGCCCGGTCAGCGCGCCCGGATGCAGATTGCGCATCGTAACCACACCGCTGAAGGGTGCAGAGATTGTCAGGTACGATTCCATCTGCGACACGCTGCGCAAAGAGTCACGAGAAGCAGTGACGTTGTGCTCTGCTGCGCCCACTGCTCCCTTGTCGGCGGCAACCGTCTGTTCCGCAACGAGTACGTCGTTCTGTGCAACAACTCCCGGAGTTTTCGCAGCCGCTGCCAGATGTGTATACGTGCTTTGGTCCGACGCAAGCTTTGCCTGGACGGAGGCAAGCTGTGACTCTGCTCCGTGTAAGGCTGCTTCGGCCTGAGAGCGCTGCGCAACCAGCTCTGGTGCCGACAGACGCATGAGTTCTTCGCCTTTGTGAACATAGGAGCCCACATCCACGCGAATCGAATCGAGGAAGCCTGTCACGCGAGGATAGATATCAACGGACTCGTACGGCAGGAACTGGGCGGGTAGGCTTGTATTGATGTCAAGCTTGCGCGAAGCGACCGTAACAGCTTCGATCGGAGTGGGCGCAGGATCCTGTGCGGGGGGAGCATCAGTATTGTTCCGGCTTCCGCAACCGCTCAGGAGGCTGCCCAACAGCGTGAATGCTAGAAGGTGTGCTTTCATCGTGTAGGCTCCGATGCAGGAGTGAAGAATGGGCTCTCAGGGTCTTCGGGATCGAGTGAACGCGAGACTGTTGAGGCATTACTCTGAACGAGAGCGAAGATTGTCGGCAGAAGAAAAAGAGTTGCGATGGTTGCTGCGGAGAGCCCTCCGATGACCGCTCGACCGAGCGGAGCAGTTTCCTCCGCGCCGCGACCGATTGCCATGGCCATGGGTATCATGCCCGCGATCATGGCGAGACTGGTCATGAGCACCGGACGTAGTCGTTCCGATGCTGCATCACGCGCTGCGGCATGAGACTCAGCTCCTGCTCGCCTATTCTTCTCAGCGAAGCTAACCAGCAGGATTGCGTTGGCCACCGCTACACCGATCGCCATGATAGACCCCATGAAGCTTTCAAGGTTTAGTGAGGTGCCCGTAATCACCAGCATGAGCGTTACACCAGTGAGTACAGCAGGTGCAGTTGAAATGACGATGAGGGCCAGACGCACCGACTGGAAGTTCGCCGCCAGGAGCAAGAGAATGACAAGGATTGCTGCGCCCAGGCCGAACGCAAGCTCCTTGAAGATTTCGCGCTGTGCGTTTACCTGTCCCCGCAGCGTTGTGGTCACTCCCCGCGGTGCCGGACCCAAGTCCTGGATGGCACGACTTACATCTGCGCCCGCCGCGGCGAGATCGTTTGTCGCAGGATTAGCACTGATCAGCAGCATCCACTGGCCGTTCTGCCTATCGAGTTCGCCCGGCACTGAAGTTGACCGTAAAGTGGCAACCTGACTTAGCAGTGGGGCGGTTCCAGTATCACTGGGTACAGGGATGTTCCCCACGTCGCCGATGGAGGTCATCTGCGATTGCGGTACGGTGACTTCAACCTGATAGCTCACGCCGGACTTAGGATCGCGCCAGTAGTTGGGCGCCACGAATCGGCTGGACGCCGTGGCTGAGCCGACAGCTGCACCTATCTCGGAGGCGGTCGCAAGGAGTTGGCCCGCTAGAATCCGATTGATCTGCACGCTGATAGTCGGATAGTGAAGCGGCTCCTCATATTCCACATCGCGCAACGATGTCAGGGCAGCAAGCTTCTGCCGAACCTTCTCCGCGTAGGACTGAACGTCAGCATACTGCGGACCGGAGATAGCGATTTCTGCAGTAGAAGGAGCGCCGAAGTTCAGAATCTGGCTGATGAGATCTCCCGGATCGAATGAAAAATGAGCATCCGGGAATTGACGGGAGAACCTCTTCCGCAGCCGCTCTTCAAGGTTGCGCAGGTCAACACCGCTGCCCGGCTTGAGTCCGACATTGATGATGGCCTGCTGCGGCCCACTAGTCCAAAGAAAGACCGTGTTGATGGGATAGGATGCACCTTGCACACCCACATAGCCCAGACTCAGGTCGAGGTTGTTTGCGCCAGCTTCTTCATTGATCGCGTCCAGCACATGCCGGACCAGATCTTCCGTAACCGCAACGCGCGTTCCGTCCGGTGCGTCAATACGCAAACGGAATTGCGTGGATGCAGAAGACGGGAAGAGCTCTCTTGGAATCCTTGGTGCAATCAGCCCGATGACCAGGAAGGCGAAGACTCCATAGCCGATCAACAGTAATGCAGGTGACCGCATTGTGCGTGAAAGCACCCCATGATACCGCTGCCGGAAACGTGCAAATCTATCTGGCTGTGTCGAATGACTCGCTGACCCTCCATTCTTTCGCATGAACCAGTTCGATAGAACCGGGACGAGCGTGCTCGACAGCAGATAAGACGCGCCCATTGCAAAGCCCACTGCCAGAGAGAGAGGCAAGAACAGGGAACGTGCGGGTCCGGTCATGAAGAACGATGGCAGGAACACTGCAAAGACGCTGAGCATTGCGAGCAGACGCGGAGTAGCGACTTCGCGACTGGCCAACATCACTGCGCGTGCAGTAGTCTCTCCATTTTCGACGTGCACGTGAATGTTCTCTAGCAGGACCGTGGCCTCATCCACAAGTACGCCAACAGCGAGCGCCAACCCACCGAGGGTCATGATGTTCATGGTTTGACCCACCACCCTGAGCGCAACAACGGCACCGAGCAACGCAAGCGGAATGGTGATGATGACGATGAGGGACGAGCGCCAGTCACGAAGGAAGAGCAGGACAACGAGGCCGGTCAGGGCTGCGCCAATCAACGCTTCGCGCGAAACCGAAGTCAGCGCGGCACGAACGTATTCAGACTGATCAAATTCGTAGGCAACCTGGATATCGGCAGGGAGTAGCGACTGGAAACGTGTAAGGCTCTGCCGCACCTCGTTCACTACCGAAATTGTGGAGGCATCGGGTCGCTTGGTGACGGGTATATAGATCGTCCGTCTGCCATTGCGCAGTGCGTAACCCGCAAGAATGTCTGACGTGTCAGAAATCGTGGCCACATCGCCCATGTACACCGAAGCGCCCGGCCCGGTTTTGAGCGGAATACTAAGCAGATCGTGCGAATTGACCACGGTCGAGTCGGTAGAGACTAACGTGTTGGTGGTTCCAATGTCCGCGTTGCCTGCAGGCTGAATGCTATTGCCCGAGGTGAGAGCTTGCACAACGGATTCGGATGAGATTCCATATGCCTGCATCTTCTCAGGTCTGACATTCAGGATGATGGTGCGCTGATTGGCGCCGAACGGCGGCGGCGAAGACACTCCGGGCAGAGTCGCAAACACGGGCCGAACGTGGTTAAGTGCGGCATCCTGAATTTCTGAAAGCGTGCGCGACGGACTTGAAAATACGAGATACCCGACTGGAAGGGTGCCTGCGTCAAACCGAATGACAAACGGCGCGACCGTGCCTGGCGGCATAAACGCGTGGGCACGGTTCACGTAAGAGATCGTTTGCGCGAGCGCCTCACTCATGTCCGTGCCTGGATGAAAATTCAATCGCAGAAGCGCGCTGCCTTGAATCGACTTGGCTTCGACACTCTCGATGCCGTTGATATAGAGAAAGTGGTACTCGTAGTAATACGAGATGAAACCTTCCATCTGTTGCGGACTCATCCCTCCATACGGTTGCGCGACGTAGATCGTCGGAAGATTAAGATCCGGCAGAATGTCGATGCGTGTGCGCATGAGCACGAGGACTGATAGAAGTGCCAATGCGACAACAAGTGTCAAAACCGTGATCGGCCTGCGAAGTGCTGCGCGGATCAAACCCATTCGAATTTGCTCCTCCTGTCCGAATTCACGGCTTCTTCCGGAGCAGTTGGAGAAAGGAGGTTAGATCTCCCTCTGCTTCTGCCACTCCAACCAACCCGCGCCAGACGTTTAACTTCGCGATGGCCTCATCGCCTTCTGCCTGAGCCAGAGCCGATTCAGCGGCTGAAACCTCGATCACTGTCGCGAGTCCGGATTGATAGCGGGCCTGCTGTTGCCGTTCGCTCTGACGCGCGGCAGCAAGCTCAACCGGTGTGTTTTGGGCGACCGATCTCGCCCCCTCGAGCAACGCGCGAGCTTCCTTCACTTGTGCGGAGATGTCGCCAAGCGCTCGTACTCGATTTGCCTCTGCGGCGTTGAGTTGGGCTTGTTGTGCCTTCTGTTGGGGGTGCAACGTGAAGATCTGCAACGCCGGGAAGGTCACTTGAACGGCGGCGAGCCAGTTGTAGGTCTGCGGTGCCATTCCCGCAGTTCCGCCTTGAAAAACCGGAACGGGCGTACTCGTCAGACCTGCTCCGAGTCCCGACACAGAACCATACAGCGAGAAGGAGGGAACCCAGGAACGATTTAGGACCTGTAGTTGCTCCTTGGCTTGATCCCGAATCGCGGTCTGCTGCCCAACTAAGGGATGGGCTTCGATTGAAGCGACCTGATCGGGCTGGTTTGGTGGGTCACCCAGCACAGAGTTATCGTCCACCTGTATCTGATCTGACTGAAGCTGAAGGAAATTGGCGAGAGCCTCCAGCCTTACCTTCCCCTGAGTTTCTGCCTGAATGAGTAGAGTTCGCGCTTGTGCCAGCTGGGCATCGGCCTGAGATGCATCCGCGCCTGGCCGAAGAGTGTTATCGACTAGAACGTGTATCGCGCGGGAGAACGCGTCCATCCGTTGAACATTCGCCTGCTGTACCTTAATGATCTGCCGGGCGGCTACGAGGTCTAGAAAGGCGCCCGCTGCCGCAGACTCGACATCGAGCTTCGTCAGATCTGCTTCGTGCCGTGCCGATACGTATCCAAAGCGCGCTACTCCGACCTGTGCGTGTCGAACACCAAAATCAAATGGTTGCCAGGTAAAAAGAACCCCGGTGAGCGTATTCCAGCTGTTGTGTCCCGTCGTCTCTCGGGCGGGTTCAGTTGGTATGGGCACAATACTCTGCCCGAGCGGTGTTAGATTCGCCTTATTTGTAGTCGCCCGGTTAAGTTGCCAGAGCATGTCGGCACGTGGCAGGTAGGCCGCCTGAGCCACCCCGATTGCATTTTTCGCTGCTTCTTGCTGCGCTTCGGCAGCTCGTATGGCTGGGTACCTGCTCGCAGCTTCCATAACGACGGATTCCATCGTCAATGGACCGTGACCGTTCGATTGATTCGAGGCTTCGTGTTGACCCCGCGCAGGCATCGGCAGCGTCAGAATGGCCAACGCAAGCGCAATTTGCGTACTTCTCGAAGCAGTTTTCACACAGGGAATCCTGAAAGTAGCTAGCGGTGGCTACCATCGAATCTCGATATTTTCACCGACCGACACTCTTTGTCAACGGATCCAGCCTCAATGGGACGGGTATTTGTCAGCATTACAACGGTGGTTCCCATGCACCACAGAGGCAGACATCACCCCGCCATTTGGACAAAACGTCTCGCCGTCGACGAGACGCCATTGCGCTTTCGAAACGTTGTTTTAGAGAGGACTGTTGCTGCTCAGCAGTTGACCGAGCGGAGGATGCAGACATCAGCATCACAGCTGCTGCCGTTAAATCCAACGTCGTAAGATGCCGGCTGCAGCGCGATCAACAGGCAAGTCGAGGTGCACGTGTCGGACTGCGTTCCCATGGCTAATCCTGTCCCCGGCCCCAGCCAGAGGGGAACTGAAAAATGGGGATCTCGTAGTCGGTTCCTCCAAGGCGGCCAGTTGCGGGGCGAGGTTTCCTCACTAGGTAGATCAAGCCTAAGTCGAGCAGTGGAACCGCCAAGGCAACAAAGCCCAACATTAGGCCGAATACAAGAGACAGCGGCCTCAGCACGATGCACTCACAATGAACTTAGGGCTTTCCAATCGCTGAATCGTGCATCACGCCCTCAACTTAGGAACTGATAAATCAGACTGCTGTGTGCCGCTTTCCAGATCCAGTAACCAAACGTAGCAACCAGGTAAGCAAAACCGCTCCGAGCGTAGCTATGACGATGCTCATGATCATCCCATGCTGGTTGATCCCACCACCGCCGAGGTGAGTCGATATGAACCCGCCTACCAAGGCTCCGACCAACCCAACAATCATGTCCATCCAGAATCCAAATCCCGAACCCTTCATGAGTTTGCCCGTAAGCCAGCCGGCAATCACGCCGATGATGATCCAGGCTATAAGTCCATGCCCTGTGTCCATACTTCCTCCTTGCCGCCGTAGGATGCAGATACGTCGGTCCAGGCTGTGTGGGTGAGGAGCCTTCTAGGATCCCCCCAAAAAAGAGATGGGCCGAAATGATGAACAGAAATAAGCCAAAGACTGCGGAATCCGGCAGGTGGCCGCAGTCTATGGCTGTGCTCATCACCCGCTCCGAAAAGCAGGTGGAATCGTTTGGTGTGATGCGCGATGGCCTGTACGCGTTGCGAACGCCCCAGACTAGTTCGGGTCTCAGCTGAGTGAGATTCCTGAAGGAGCTTCGGTGCTTCATGAGAGTCGCAGGAACTAAAAAGGCGCGCTCCCTCTGCGGAGATTGGGTGGCGATCAGAGGTGTTTGGAGCGGCAACTTTGTTTCTCAGTCACTGACTGGCTCGCCGATTGCGGAGGATCCACCAGCATTGCGGTAACTAAATATCTGAGCCCGGATCAAAGCGGGTGCAGGCCAGGTGCGCTTCCATTGAACACCGAACTCGAGCAGGAGGATGCAGATGCCAACAGTGCAAAGCGCAAAGCAGGCCAGACCGGCCGCATAAGTGCCGCTTGCGTCCTTGAGCATGCCGAGGAGCGAAGGCAGCAAGAAACCTCCGAGTCCACCTGCAGCGCCCACTATGCCGGTAATGATCTCGATGTCGAGTGGGAACCGCTGCGGCGCCAACTGGAATACTGCTCCGTTGCCCATGCCCAGCATGCCCATGACAACGAAAAGGAGTGGGACAACAACGACCACTGGAGGAAGAGTGCAAACGAGGGTCAGGCACAGCGCGATGGCTCCGAACAGCACGATCAGCATACGGAATCCGCCGAAGCGATCAGAGAGCAAACCGCCAATTGGACGGAGAAAGCTTCCGGAGAGAACCACGACGGTCGTGAGGTCGCCCGCAGCAATCTTGCTGAGGTGGTACTGGTCATGGAAAAACACAGAGAGGAAGCTGGTCATGCCTACGAACCCGCCGAAGGTCAGGCTATAGAGCAGGCAAAGACGCCAAGTATCGGCAGTACGAATTAGTGTGCCATAGCTGCTCCAGGGCTTGGGAGCAGATCTCGATGAGCTGTTGCGAGCGAGGAAGTAGAAAGCAGCCAAGACCGCGCAGATGGGGAGAAGCGCAATGCCAAACACTGAATGCCAGCCGTAATGTTGTGCAAGGCGTGGACCAAACAAAGTCGCGATGAGAGTGCCCGAATTGCCCGCACCTGCAATGCCCATTGCGAGTCCCTGGTGCTCAGGCGGATACCAGCGACCGGCCAGGGGAAGAGCTACTGCAAAACTCGCTCCGGCGAGGCCCAACAGGAATCCGACGCTGTAGAGCTGCCATAGTTCAGAGGCAAATCTCCAGCCCATGATGAGGGGAATTACGGTGAGGGATAGTCCGATCAATCCCACGCGCCTACCCCCAAGCCGATCGGCGAGCAGCCCGAGAATGGGCCGGAAGAATGAGCCGCCTAGTAGAGGGACAGCGGTCAGGAGACCCTTCTGAGTAGCAGAAAGATGTAACTGCTCAGCGATGAAGGGAGTCATTGGCCCAAACAGCACCCACACCATGAAAGAAATGTCGAAGTAGAGAAAGGCAGAGATAAGTGTAGGAACATGGCCGCTCTTTGCGAAGGGTATTCTGGTCATGAGTAACTCCTTGGGCAATTGATGGTTCTTCAGGATTTTGCAGATGGAGATTTCTCAACGCGAACTGCGCATTGTTTGAAGTTCGGTTCGCGCGATATGGGATCGAAGGCGCTCTGTGTAATCTGGTTGGCGTTCGTTTCAGCGAAATGAAACGGGAGAAAGACTTGCCCTGCCGCGATGATCTCTGTGACGCGAAGCTCCACACGGCTCACCCGCCCGCGTGCAGAGACAACATCAACTCGATCGTGAGGCTTGAGGTGGAGGCGGGAGGCATCTAACGGATTCATTTCCAGCCAGGCGCGCGGCGAAAGCTGCTGCAAGATCGAGATGACGCCAGTTTTGGTGCGAGTGTGCCAGTGCTCCACGGTGCGCCCGGTGTTCAGTACGAAAGGAAACTCGGATGATGGTTGCTCAGGGAAAGGCGACCAGTGCGTCGGAATGAGGCGGCCGCGGCCATCTTCGGTTTGGAAGATACCATCTGCGTAGAGTCGGCGTGTTGCAGCAGGGTCCTCGTCGGGCCGACAAGGCCACTGGATTCCACCGCTTTCCTCGATCGCGTCGTGCGTCATGCCTGAGTAGTCGCAGAGACGGCCCGCTGATACACCGCGCCATTCGTTGAAGGCATCAGCGGGCGTGTTCCATTGCGGAAAAAGTTCTTCACGGCATCCGAGCGTGTCAGCCAGCCCTAAAAAAATGTCCAGGTCTGAACGGGCCTCCGCTGGTGGATCTACTGCCTTGTTCACCTTACTTACGCGACGTTCAGAATTTGTGTAAGTGCCTTCCTTCTCGCCCCAGATGGCCGCAGGCAGGACCAGGTGCGCGAGCTCTGATGTGGGCGTGGGGTGAAAGCCATCCTGCACGACCATGAAATCCAGATTTCCTAAAGCATGCCGGAGCACGTCGATGTTCGGATAGGAAACGATCGGATTGGTGCCGATGATCCAGAGAGCACGAATCTTTCCGGCGACCGCTGCTTCGATGATGTCGGGGTATGCAAGTCCGCGCGCAGCAGGAATGCGACCGGGATCGATGTTCCAGATGCTCGCGAGTTCGTTGCGATCAGCTTCTGACTCGAACTTGCGATAGCCGGGCAGTGACGATGTGAAGCCAGCTTCGCGTGTCCCCATCGCATTGCACTGGCCCGTGATCGAAAAGGGAGAGGCCCCGGCGCGGCCTACGTTTCCGGTTATCAGTGCGAGATTGTTGATGGCATTTACGGTTTCCGTGCCCTTTGTGCTGTGGTTCACACCCATAGTCCAGCCGATAAAGGGCGCTTGTGCTTTTGCATAGACGTGCGCAGTGCGCCGAATGAGGTCCGCATCAAGGGAGGTGATGCTGGCGGCGTACTCGAGAGTGTATGGACCTAACGATGCTCGTAGTTCACCGAAACCGGAGGTATGCGCTTCAACGAAAGCGTGGTCATAAAGCTCCTCATCGATGATGACGCGCAGCATGGCATTGATGAGCGCCAGATCAGAGCGGGGTTTAATGGGAAGGTGGAGATCGGCCATCATCGCCGTTTTCGTGACTCGAGGGTCCACCACAATGAGCGTTTTGTTTGTGTTTGCTTCGAGACGCGTGCAAAGAATCGGGTGATTCTCCGCCACGTTTGCCCCGATGAGCAGAACTACATCCGCGAGTTCGAGATCTTCGTAGGCGCCCGGTGGGCCATCGCTGCCGAAGGAGCGCTTGTACCCTGCGACGGCGGTCGACATGCACAGTGTCGTGTTTCCGTCGTAATTGCGTGTGCCGATGCCTAGCTGGATGAGTTTGCCAAGAGCATAGAACTCTTCAGTGACAAGCTGACCGGTGCTAATGACCCCGATGGAGTGCGGACCATACTTTTGCTGGATCCTCCGGAACTGGTCGGCCATCGCGCCAAATGCTTCATCCCAGGTAATTCGAGCGAGGTCGCCGTCCTTCCGCAGCAAGGGATAGAGTGCACGACCTTCGGCTTCAATCGCATAGTGTTCCGCCAGTCCCTTGGGGCACAGCTTTCCTCGATTAACAGGATGGTCAGGATTGCCTCGGACACTGACCACCTTGGCTCCGCGAACTCCAAGTTGCATGCCGCAACCCACAGAGCAATAACCGCACGTGGTGTTTACCCACCGATCTGCGACCTTGCGCGCGGAAGTGTATCCAAGGACGGGATCGTCAGAGTAGGCATACTGCGACGCACGCGTGTCCAGGCCACTCTTCTGGCGAAACCATTGCAACAGACTCAT
>Ga0105239_10006076_pt1 | contig 14058 bp, 10 predicted proteins | sample KBSC44metaG_FD_92761 | JGI IMG/M metagenome (GOLD analysis project Ga0105239, IMG submission 92761) | Corn rhizosphere microbial communities from Kellogg Biological Station, Michigan, USA - KBS C4-4 metaG | ecosystem: Host-associated > Plants > Roots > Rhizosphere > Soil | place: Michigan, USA... | reverse complement strand
GACGGACTGGGCTCGAAGAATGAGGGTTTTGGCCTCAGGATGCGTCGGGATTCTTGCTGTGGCCGTATGGAAGGAGAGAAGGAGTTTTTGGACCTCAATGAGGTGTTTGGTGGCAGGAAGAGGGCACATTCCTTCGGGAATGATGCTGGAAACAAGGATTGGATGAAGCAGGCTGAGGTGTAAAGGGGGTGGTGGGTGGTGGTGGAAGAATGTTTTTCCGAGTTTTATGATAGCCTTGCCAGTTGGCAGCTTGGTTCGGGCGTGCCCCAGAGGGCCAAATAGGCAGAGAAAAGTGCTTTTTTTATGTCCTGTTGTTTCTCAGTTTCTACTTATATTTTCATCTTTCCCTTGCTCCCGAGGCGCCTTCCATTCTCAAAGGAGACATCCTTTCCCCAGGGCACCCGCCCACTCACTACGATGGCAACAGAGGCCGCAGCGCATCTATTAATTCCGTCTTGCCATAGAAAACCTCGCCCGCCCCTGGCTCAACATCAACCAGACCACCCTTATTCTGGGCGTCATTCGCATTGATAAGCAGCTCCGCGAGGCTCGCCGCCATAATGCGCTCGAAGGCCTCCTTCCACTCATCGCGCGGAACAGCCTGCACATGGATTTCCCGGCCTAAAAGCTCGCTCAACGCCACTCCTACGTCTTTGGCGGTATACCGACGTGGCCCCTCGGCGTGTGCGATGTCTATTCTATTCTCGTCCTCGGGCATCGGGCGCAGTAGTAGCTCGGCGGAGATCAACCCAACGTCGGGCGCCGAGATCGTGGGGAACGGCAGATCGACCGGGTCGTGGAAGGTCGGGAGCATCCCGGAGGCTATCGCTGCTGGGATGGTGCGTATCCAGTTCTGCATGTGCTCCGCCGAGCGCAGTATTATCTTGTGGCGGCAGCCGCTGGATTGGCTGGTGCGCTCCTCGAATCCGCGAAACAGCGTTGGCATCCCGATATCGTGGGTGATGTGTGCGCCGTAGTCGGAGACCACAAGTACGCGTTGAGGTCGCGCCGACTCCAGGGCGGCCACCAGGGATTCGATCATTTCGCGCATTTCGCGGGCTGGATCCGCTGCTTGCGGCGATGTTGGAAGCACGATTTGGACGACTTCTGCGTCGCCAATGGCCGTAACAAGCGAGCGGGAGTCCAGCAGGTCGGCGACTGCGATCTCGCAACCGATGTCCTTCAGCTTGGTGGCTTTTGTCATGTCGCGAAGAATCGCTTTGACGGGCACTCCTGCCTCGCGAAAGGCTGTGGCGGTGGCATAGCCGACCTTTCCACCTGCTCCTACTACTGCGAACGTTTTGAAACCCTTGGTCGTCATTGTGGAAGAGGCAATCTTATATTAGTCTTTTAATTTGCTGCAATGGTTGGACAATTCCCACAGATGAGATAAAATTGGTTTCTGGGGCTTCAAAGACAACCTTCAAATATACATCACAGCGTACCTCTGGGTCAAGGCTACAGCGGTAATAGTCGCACTTCGTGGCTGAAATCCATAAGCCAACACGCCTTTTTGAGTTTTAGAAAAATCGCCTGCAAATAAGCCAACTCCTAAATGCCCAACGGCGATCAGGTGGTAACAGATGCATGCCATGAGGCTCCTAGATCATTGGAGATCCTTCTCCGCGGGACATGACTTTGTGACTCATTGAAAGCCAGGTATACGGAACGTCTAGTGGTCCAAAAGGGGCTCTCCTTACGTGTACGGTAGTCTGGTCAATGGAAGGGTGTTCGCCGCTGGTGATGTGTGGCGTCCAGATACGTAACCGGCAAGTCCGGATATCCGAATTTCTGGTTTGGCGCTCCAGTTATGCCCGAGCCTGGAGAAGGAGGAGGAGGAGTGTAATCAGAAAAATGATGATGCGGTCATCTTACATTACAACCGTCATTTTATCCTTGGCTGCTCGTGTCAGTGGCCGCCGTTGCGCAAACTGATGCTCACCCACAATGTGAAGTCCCGAGAGCGATTGAGGCACTTTTTGGCAGGGCGCTGTGAGTTTCGACCTGCGTGGCTCTCGAAGTGAGTAATTGCCTGTGGTAGATGGGCTACAGGAGGGACATGCGAGTGCTCCGCATGAGAACATCCCCCATTCTTGGCCGGGGAGATCCGGGAACCAAAGACTTGGCGGGACCAACCCCTTTTAGGAAAGATGTCAACATACGTGATGTGAACCCCAAACATGCCCGTGTCGCAACCATGGATGGAATTTCTGAATCAGCATCTTCGACTCCTCACCAGCTTTCAATAGTGATATGAGAGTAGTGTGTTATACGACGAAATATTTAAAATGGACTCAGACTTAGCATTTATGACTGCCACCGAAATCGCGCAGTCGATGAAAACCTCCCAACTCGAACTTGCCTACGAACGAGCGCTTCGACAAGCCGAACGAATCTATGAGGAAGAACGGGTGCGCGCAATCCGCGTGCAGTTATTACTCCTCGAAGATGAAAACGACGATCTGCAGGAACAAGCGCTGCAGTATGAGGATCATCACAACTACCTAGAGGAGACAAACGAGGAACTTCGAGATCAAGTCTCTGTGGTCGAGTCGGATTTACAGCAAACGCAGATGGACTTGAAAGCGCGACTCCGTGACTTGGACCATCTGAGGACGGAAGTTAATGCCTTGAACGCTGCTAGTACCGATGCGACGAAACTCCTCTCAGAAAAGCTGACATTGACGAGAGAATTGAACACCCTCAAACCTGAACTCGAACATCTGAAGTCGCAGACCTCTACACAACAGAAGCTACTCTCAGAAAAGCTAGCCTTGCAGCGAGAAGTCAATTCTTTGCAAGTGGAATTGGAAACTGAGAAGCGAACAGTGCAACGGATCAAGGCGCAAGAGAAGTCGTCAGCGAACGAAGAATCTGCGACCGCGGCCGAAATGGAGGAACTGAAGAAAGAGCTGGTCCGAACGAAAAAAGAAAGCCAGAAGACTGATCGAGAAAACCGCAAAAAGACGGCAGAGTGGGAGGGAGAGAAGGAGCACCTCGAGGAGAAACTCGAGGCCTATAAGGCCAAACTTCGAGCGACGAAAGACCAACTTCAAGAAGCTCAAGGCGAGATTGAGAAAATGCAGGCTGCGAAGATGGCCCAGTCTGCTGAGATGACCAAGGCGCGGCTTAGCGGAAATGTGGCTGGAAATCCTAGGAAGAGAAGCGTCGCTCGCTTCGATCCTGATATGACTATCGGTACGCCAGGAAACGGCGGGCTGGCAGGAAAGAAGCAGCGTATTTCTGTCAACCCTGGTGACAAATCTACCTTTTCTATGACACCATTCTTGAATCGCACTCTCAGCATTTTGCCCGAGTCCCCCAGTGCTGAAGCAGACGAGCCACCGAGAAAGAAGCAGAGGCAGAAGCCTGCGAAAGACCAAACGGACGGAAGCGTGGAGGACGATGCGGCAGCTCCCAAAGCGAAAGCAGTACCATCCACGGCAAAATCTGCGGGCACGAGAAAGGGCGCTGCTGCTCAACCACTCAAAGAAACCACCAATGCAAAGGCGAATACTACTATGAAGAGGCCCCCGCTCGAGAAGCTCATGGAAGAAAGTTCAGACGTGGAAAGTGACCAGGAAGGCGACCATACCAACGAGACCTCGGAGAACTCGACAGGGTCTACACAATACACGTCCGAGCCAGGCAAGAAGACCAAACTCCTCACTAAGCGAACCAACATTTTCGATGAGGAAGATGGCGTGTCAGCCCCCAAGGTTAGGAATCTGGGTGGAAACGCTCTGGGTATGGGACGGATCAGCTTGAAAGCCAAGCCGAATGGCAAGGGCAAGGTGTTGGCAGATTTCTCTCCACTGAAGAAGGATCGAAAGGTCACCGAATTCGCAGCTGCATGATTGTATGGTGAATAGAGAATGAGTTGTGCTTATGATTTTATGTGGTGTTGAGCGCCGTGGGTACAGCGGCAGGGTTAGGCCATTTGTTCAGGATATGTATTCCGTGGCAGTATACAGGACAGGAATTTCTAGTAGCACGCAGTTCGGAGTCCCAGTATGTGACTCGGTCGTGGACTCATGGCTTTCAATGTTCCAATTACTCGCCGCCTAGGATCCCATCCAAGTTTTGGGCCAGATGATAGACCGGATTGATTCAGGTAAAAGCGGCATCCGATTGGGCTCCAATGGGCCCCGCCGCCTTAACAGGAGAATGATATCAAGAAAAACAATTCGACCACTCACTTCACACTCCAGGCATCTCAAGCACATCCCCGTCCCGCACTGCGCCATATCCCTTGCAGTACTCCATCCCCCGAGTCCTGCAAAGGTCCGCCGTGCTATGCCATCATGTAAACCACTACCACCAATTCTCCGCTCACCACGGCAAGCGCAGGAATCTGTCCTGCACCTTCTCCCACTCCAATCCGCAACTTCATCATGGAGCAATGGGACATTCTGTACCTTATCGCCAGCTGGACGTACATCTTCACCTTCCACCTCACCTACACCATGCTCACCCTGGGCGCCAAAGACGTGGAAACGCTTCGCCTCATCGCGGCGCTGGACTGACCGGCAGGGGAAAGACCAGTTCGCGCGAGCCGCGAAAGTGCAGGGTCTCAAGAGTCGCGCCGCGTTCAAACTGCTGCAGATCAATGAGAAGTATCGGCTGTTCAAGCCTGGTATGACGGTTATTGATCTCGGGTTTGCGCCGGGGAGCTGGAGTCAGGTATGATTGCCGATGAAGAAGAAATACAATTATATCTACTTGCTTGCGATCTAACACGACCGATGTGCGAACAGGTTGCGATTGACCTGACGAAACCCCGAGGTCGAGTACTGGGCGTCGACCTGATCCCCGTGCAGCCGCCCAAGGGCGTCTCGACCATACAAGGCAACTTCCTCTCACCACACATTCAAGCCGAGATCAAATCCTTCCTGCGTGACCCAGACCGAGGCCGTCTGCGAAACATGCACCCGCTGTTCACCGCGAACCCAAGTGAGCTTTCGTCCACAGATGGTGCCCCCGTAGATCAGATGAAGATCGAAGAGGAGGAAACAGGCTACGTCGACCGACAGCATTCCAGCACCGAAGATGAGAGTGTCAGCGGTGAAGACGAGGCCTCGCACCAGGATAAAACGGTAGACGTGGTGCTGAGCGACATGTGGGAGCCCTGGGACCCGCTTGACGGGATGCACAAGAAAACAATCAGTAACCCGTATCGCAGGTTGATGAACACGAGTGGAAATGCATTCCGTGACCATGCTGGCAGTATGGTATGATATACGTCCTTCCTCTTCCCCCACATTCTCCGCCAGACGGTCAAACAACCACTGACCCTCATTCTCTGCCATCTTACAGGATCTCTGCCGTGCAGCCCTGTACTTCAGCTACGACACGCTCAAGGTGGGCGGGCACTTCGTATGCAAGTTCTACCAGGGCGGCGAGGACAAGGCGCTGGAGAAGAGCCTCAAGGCGATGTTCCAAAAGGTCCACCGCGACAAGCCCGAGAGCTCGCGTAGCGAGTCCAAGGAGGCCTACTTTGTCGGCATCAAGCGCCTCGCCAAGGTCGATCGGGATGCGGTCTTCACCGAGGGGTGATTGTGGGAGGGCACTCAGGTACCTTGCGATATATTTTATTCTTTTCGGGGCCTTTAAACTCCCTCGACTGGAGGTTCCAAACCTGGCTCGCTAGCACCAGGCTGAAGAGCTCCGCGTGAGTAGTGCGTGCATCCTAGTAATTGTACCAATATAATACCCAGTTCCGAAATCCATATAGCATCCCGATCATAACAATTGCATCAAAAACCCCCGTCCTCTTAAACGACGTCATAGCCGAGACCAAAGGAAAGGGAAACATCCTTCCATTGCCATTTCATCACAACAGCTCTCCGTCACCTTCTTCCTCTTCTCCGTCTTCCTCACTAAAATCAATGTCCGCCTCGGCCTCCTCCGCAGCCCTTTGCACATCCTTCAATCCACTCAGCTCCTCGACGTAATCCTTCTCGTTCAACGCCTTCTGCACAAACCCCCAGCCTTCCGTCTTGTAAGTGTCTAGGATCTTATCAGAACAGGCGCTACAGCAATCATACGATTTGCCGATGATGTTCATGTTCGAGAACGTCGACAGAAACCCGCGGATCTGGTGTGGCACGATGCCGAGCGGGTGCTCGGCGCCTTCTTCATCCGCCGATGTCAGCCGCGAGAGCGTCGCGGGGGCCGCTGCGCCAGCTGGGTGCTGAAGCACGGAGACGAGCAGCTCGACGAGCAGCGCGGACGCGATGGCTGCGATGCCCGGCCGTGTCACAGTGCACTGTTGGTCGAGCGTCTGGTCCTTCATCGAGTCTGCGGGTGCGACCACATCGTTGCAGAAGTAGCATCCTAGTTCGGTTTCCTGCTCCGAAGAAGAAGAAGAAGGAGGGGAAGCCGGCAGCTTCACTCCGTGTCTCATCACGACGTATGTGTCGAAGCCCAGCGCCGCGTTCATCACGATTTTGCCGGCCGCTTTGCCCATCACCGTTGGCAGCCACCGAGACTCGCGGGTGTCCATGAGGAGGAAGATCACGTCGTGTTCGGCCACCAGTTTCTGTAGCTTCTCGTAATCCGCTTTTGTTTTCTCGAGGTCGGTGATGGGGTGGCCTGCCATTGGCACAGAGAGAACGTGGCCCTCGGCTTCGACGCCGGGGTAGATGAGTTTGAGCGCCTCGGCAGCCGCGATGGCCTTCTGCTTGCCGCCGCCGAGGCAGTCCTCGAAGTTGAATAATGGCTGCCGTACAGGGTTGGAGAACGAAACCGTTCCGTTGTCTACAAATGTGATCTTTCGCACGCCCCAGCCCATCAGGTTGCGGGACACGTAGCTACCCAGTGTGCCGGCACCGAGGAGCAGACATTTCGTCTCCTTGATCTTGTCCAGGTTGAGATTGGGACTGATACGCCACTTCATCAGCTTCAGGTTTAGGTCGACCGAGCTGTCAGCCAATTTCTTCGGGTCCATGTATTCTGTCAGGTCGGCGAGGCGACCGCTGAGCTTTCCTTGCGAGTTGCGTTCCCAGCCAACGACTTTGGGGATTGGTGGAATCAGGGATGTTGCCGTTGGCTGTGGGGGCGCCGTTGCTGACGATGATGATGGCTGGCGAGGCTTCTTGCTTTCCTGAGAGACTTGCATGGTGAATATGATACTTCGCGCAGCGTCTCGCCGAGCTTGTGTTTCGCGAAATGCCAAAATTTGGACCTTGTCTAACTTCCACCTTTCTCGGACCAGGACAAGAAGATTACGGAGCATCCACCCTGGAGCAGCCGGGTCGGTGTAATTTGATGGGTCGGCGAAACAGACATACCGATCTTCGGGCTCGACTCCATCGAAGAAGCCAGTTTCATAGCTCGATATCGAACCTACTGTCCAGATATATCCAAGATTCCCTGAGGGCGTCAATGGCGTTTGAGGGGAGGTTGGACCGACTCCTTCGTCCGCTGCGTCATGTCCAGGTTGTTGTTGACCACGTTCTTTCCTTACGAGGAAGAAACCATGTTGGCGAGAATCGACGCTGTACTTCCACGTCATGACCTTATCAACGAGCGTTGTACTTTCCATCGAGTTCAACCTCGTGTACGGAAACTTCGCATCCGGCTGTGAAGGTGCCGCTGATGAAGCAGAATCCGGTTCAACAGGAACCCAGGAAGGATCCTGGGCCAGTGCTGGGAAAGCGAACCAGTAGTTGAATTTATACTTCTTCAAGTCTGCAAATGACAGCACGAGGAACGATGCCAAGAGAGATGGGCAGGAATAAATCGTCCCATCGTTGATAGCCTCCCAGATCGTCCTGCCAGCCTGTTGAATCAGCTGGAGCTTGTCGATATTGCGATACTCCTCGATGGTGTTCAGGTTCTTGATGATACCCTCAGCTCGATAGTAGTTTGGCGGGACATCATCACTCGTCAGCGCATTCCCGTGGACTTGCATGCGGCATGAATGCTCTTTGGCATCGGAGGCGCGGATCTCATACAGACCCAGCAGCTTACGAGCGGAGTCATCGAGTTTGTCATGGTTGATTTTGTGAGATGCCAGAGAAGCGTAGAAAGGAATCTCAATATCTGAGGCGAAAGGGACGTACTGCATCTTGAATGGATTTTGGAGAGACAACAATCAGACGGAGGGATAAACCCCGAGCTCGCTGGCTTAGCAGTGATCAGTGATAGATTGCATGCAAAGAGGTATCCAAGCACGAGTTGGAAAGAGAATCAACTCGACTCAGAATGGATGACCAAGCGGTGGACAGGCAGCAAGGCTTAGAGGGGCAGTTAGCCGTTTGAGGTCAGATGGGGAGGCTGGAGGGAGGCGAGGGGGGTGGGATCGAGCGCCAGTCGGATCAGTTCATCCGGTCATTTGACGCGCTCAGTGGATCAAATGACATGACCACTTTACGCGTCCCACACCACACGTGAGTATCACTTTCCACAGTCCGCTGAGGCAGCCTTTAACCGTCAGCTTGAATGTGACTAAACAATTGATTTTCTGTCTGCTGCAGGCAAGAAATTCTCGACAGGAAGGCTAATAGATCATCCTAATCGTCAAAGAGAAAGAGACCGACAACTTGAAATACCGAGAAGACTGCTGTCATCCCCTTTGAGGGTGCGCCAATAATAGAAACCGACAACATGCTAATTGGAATCTGTGGGTCGATCTGCTCTGGCAAGCACACTACAGCCGAATATCTAGTGCAACATCATGGCTTTCTCCGGTTACATCTGCCAACTCAGTCTCAGAGCCAACATATCTCCTCATCGTCTGCAGCACCAGCAGATGAACGGGAGCAAAAGCTGAACCACGCCCGGCTTCTCCCTTCCGTGACCGATCAACGAGGAACACGGGGCCTCACGTTTCCAGATGTTGACTCTCTACTCGAGTTTGTCACGAAACGATGGCGCGAGCATTGGGTATTGACCGATATTTACGATGAAGCGACGTTGGAGATGCTGTTGAGGCGTCCTTTTTTCCTGCTTGTCAATGTCGATGCTCCTGTTGGCTTGAGGTTCCGGCGATTCAATCATAGGTAAGTTGGCCGCGGGTGGTTTTTTTTTCCGTTTGTCCATCCTCTTTTTTGTCTACGTTTCGTCTGGTTGGTCGTCAGGCTGTGTGATCTTGGCCTCGATGTTCCACCTCCAGCTGTCAGCGCTCTGATACCCTCTGACCCGGAGAGTTTGAGCATATGATGGACTGGGACCTCCATGGCAGGGCCGGGGCGCACCTGGCCAGCCTCACAGCACTCGGCCAGCGGAGCCTGTTCTTTCACAAAATGAATTGCAAAAGTACGTATGTTGACAATATATATCTTCTCCTCCCACAACAGATGCCACCAGCGCAAGCTCCCTTCGATGCCACTCTCCGACTTCATCACCTACAACGACGTGCAACTCTACGGCAGCTCGACAGACCTAGACTCAACCTTCTCCGTGACCCCATCGCCCTCACCCACACCGACCCCTAACTCCTCCGCCTCGTCGCCAGCCAAACCCCATCGGCGAGGTACAGCGCACCTCGCCTCGCACGCACACCTCCAGATCCTCAACTCCTTCACCACACCCGGCAGCTTCTCAACCTTCCTCTCGACCCTCGACCTGCCCTCGCCGATCCGCCTCCGGCCCACATGGGACGCGTACTTCATGACGCTCGCGTCATTGGCGTCGCAGCGCTCGAATTGCATGAAACGGCGCGTCGGGTGCGTGCTCGTGCACAACGCGCGCATCATCTCGACCGGCTACAACGGCACGCCGCGCAACCTGCGCAACTGCAACGAGGGCGGGTGCGTGCGGTGCAACGCCGCGAGCGGCGGCGGGTCGGCGCTCTCGACGTGTCTGTGCCTGCACGCCGAGGAGAACGCGCTGTTGGAGGCCGGACGCGAGCGCATCAGGGAAGGCGCCGTCCTGTACTGCGACACCTGTCCGTGCTTGACCTGCAGTGTCAAGATCGCCCAGGTCGGCGTCAAGGAGGTCGTGTATTCGCAGAGTTATAATATGGATGACGCGAGCAGGCGGGTCCTCGAGGAGGCCGGTGTCGTGCTCAGGCAGTTCAGTCCGCCGAGGAGTGGTTTGTTGGGGTTTGATGGTGGATGTTTGGATTTGGGCGGGGATGGGGATGACGATGACGAGGGGACCGGGAGGGAGCTGGTCGTCGTCACGAACGGCGGTGAAAAATGAACAATGAATGAATGGGGTGAGCTGGCCCTGATCATAGCGGTCTCGCTTATCCTTGATTGGTGGGTTTGGGGTCATCCTGCCGAATGAATGTTGCCACACACGTAAAAGGCGAGATTCGGTGAATTGCACATAGCAGAGCGATATCAGCCACGAGAGCATTATGTCTTGTCAGAATCAAAACGGGTATCCATTGGTATTGAGTTGAATTATTACTAAACACTACATAAAAGGAAACAGGTTGACTCGAAAACGAAAATCAATAAGCCGAAAGCGAATTAAAAAAAAGTGGATAATCTCTCCCTGTGGTCTGTTCTCCCTGCTCACTTTTCAACATACTTCCTATCTCCCAGCGGGGCACCTGCTGGTGCGCCGTGATATGGACCGGCAGATTGTGGGGACGTGGGGGACGTCAGAGCATGTGCTTTGGTAGCTTGGGGAGACGTCGCACTCGCTGGTACACTGCCGGCGCTTTGAGGCGATGTCGCGCTCTTCGGTGCACTGACCACACCTGACTGTTGGGGTTCGTCGATCCTGGTGGCGATAGGTGTTATATTCCTACTCTCGACAGGGCTCGTGGGTAGACTGTTTGACGAGTTTGCGAAGCTGGCAACAATGGTGCGCCACTGCTCGGCGTCGGAGTGCGTATGGGCTTTGAACTGGAATTCTGAGGAAATGGCCATTTTCTGTCCCAGCTTGCTGCCCGAAGAATCTTTGCCCTTGATGGTGAATTTCTGTCCATCGACCGCGCCGATGACGGAATCAGGCAGGTAGAGAGAGATTTCTGGACTGGGGTCCTTGTGGAAGTTGTCGTTGTCCTTGTATTCATGAAGATATCCGGCCGGGCTAACCACATAGTATCCCGTACTGTAACCTTTCAATGCTGCCATCCCACGTGATTTTCGTTCCAGAGAGCCTTCAATGAGTGGCTTCGTGGAACGGTGGTTTTCATTGGGGAAGGAAACTCCTTCCATCGTCTTTGCCGGCGCATTTGGATTGACCAAAACATGGTTATTCCTCTGCATGAATCCATTCCATTCGTAGTCGAGTGGAATGTTACTCGCTGTGGAGGCTATATCTCCATACATTGCTTTCTGGCGATCCACCGAGTTGCTCATGAACTGATTGAAAGCATTCAAGGCGGTCTGAACCGTCGTAACGACATGCGACTCAAACTGACTGAAGGCGGCCTGCACAGAAATCAAATCTTGTCGGTTGCTGTTTTCCTCCAATATCTGTCGGTTGAGGCGGTACAAGATCCCCCGACGAAGAACGTAGGGATCATTTTGCGCCGAGACTCTGCCACCAGCGGAATCAAAGCTGGCTGCATGGTGGCCGAGCGCCTCGATAGCTTTTTGCGAGACCTGCCGAGCATGGTCGACCGCCTTGGATCCCTTACCGGCACCGCCAGTGATTTCTTTGTTTTTGTTCTTGATCTCGGCGTGCAACCTTTCCAGAATCGGCAGGACCTGTCCAGTAAGGTTCTTGGAGGTCTCTGCGTGCAGCTGACTCTGCGCCTGTGTGTTGGCGCGAAGATTGTCAAAAAGAGAAGCGATTCCACCGATGGCAGTGTCGAAATGATGCGCTTCTTTGAGAGGATCAGAGAGCGCCTTGAGGATCTTCTCCTGGTCTTTAGCTTTGGATTGTTCGTCTTTCGCGACATGCGAGATGTAGTTCTCGAGATATCCACACATGTGCTTCCATGCCTGCAATCGCTCAATCAGCAGACCGGCGGCGCTTGATGGGTCTCCATCAAAGATATCCTCCCCGGAATCGGTCCGAGTAGTGTTGGATCTGGTGGGAAGATTGGAGGTGGCCATCGCGGTGTAGCTGGGGGGAGGAGTGGTGAAATAGTAGGCTATCATGATGGTTAGCAGGAGACTTAACAGCGATTGAAGCATGAGTGTAGTAAGGAGCTTGCATGATGCTGACCTTGTTGACGCCTTGTTCAGCCTTGGATTGCAGGAAGATACAGTCGCAGGCTGCGATTCGCTCCTCCTGTCGATTTTGACTCAGGCGGTGGAGGGAAAGAGAGCAGGGCTGCAGCACGATTGACGATGCGATGGCGGTCGACAAGCTGTTGATTCCCAGGGGGTAAAAAAACCAAGAATGATTCTGAGTGAACCTAAGCACACCTTAATTGTGCATATTCTTCGGAAGCGCCAAAGCAATAGCTCATGCCACCCCCTCCTTTTATCATTATTTACCAAGTGTTTAATTTCCTGCACGACGTCATGATCCCCGTGAAGCCCAATTCGGCAAGGTCACATGCACAGCCACAACGCTTCAAGCCACCTGAATCAGTGGCTGCATCGGCATGAGGGTGACAACCTGACGTGGAACACAAGATGGTCTAGCCAACCGGGAGATATTTATGGTTTGAGAACTGTGGCTACGGTGACATGCGTTTCATCCATTGGAGCCACGCCGATCATCACAAGGTTCTTCAAAAGAGTTGAGGAATAATATCAAGTTTATTTGGGGTGCCGAGCTTGTTTTGTACAAGGGAAAATAAATTAAATTGCTGTGAAACATATTAGGTCATCTCCTTCTGCCGAGTCCCGATTGACTAGGTATCTGAGTAAATAAATTGCTACGTGGTGAGCGTGGAGGAGGATACTGTCAATATCCAAAAGGCACATTTCAACTTCGCTCGATGAGTCTGAGACACCAGCTGTGTGCTTTATCGAACAACCCTCTCCTCCGCCTCAGGCAAAGATTGAGTATCGGTAAGCTTGGGGTTGCGCAGAACGCTGGCGAAGAAGATCAATGGCAAGCACAGGCAGATGCCAGTAATTGTCAACAATCTTTGCGCATGCTGGTATGAATCAATAATGGCGGCACGCTCAGGGGTGCCGACTGGGAATTCAGCGGCGACGGCGAATGGGTTCGCGTAGGTGGCAGCTGCCAGAGTCGAGTTGCCGAAGGGTGCAAGACGATCTTCGAGGGTTGACGGGAGGACTTGGGTCCAGATTGCTCCGGAGACCGTGTTTCCGAAGGCAGATCCGATGTTGTACGTGGCCAGATATAGACCGGTGATGACGGCGACATGCTCGTGCTTGGTGGCAGCTTGAATCGATGCTTGTGCTGGGTATGGGAACATACCACCTGCAAATCCGAGAAGGACCTGAGCACCAATAACACCCGACTGCCCCGCGGAACTGGGAGCGCCACGGTATCGAATGAGCAGGCCGAATGCCACTGCGAACAAACAGGTGCCGGCAACAATGAACCATTTAAGTCGTCGGACCTTGTACACGATCAGGCCCAGCAAAAACCCAGTCACGACTGAAGTAAAGCTGTAAAGGGAAAGAATTCTGGTTGCCCCCATGATACTGAAGTTGAATGCAATGATAAGAACCGTGTACAGGTAGTCTCCTTGCATGTACCACGCAAAGTTCAGGGTGCCAGCGATGCCCAGAGCACCCCAGACCGCTCGGTCCTTCAGCAAATCAAAGGGAACAAGAGGTTTTGGTGCCCTCAACTCCCAGAAAATGAAAGCCGGAATGCACAGGAATCCGATGACCAAGGGAGCGATCACGTGGGCTTTCTTCCAATTGTCGCCGTATCCGCCAGCAATCGTGAAGGGAACGAGAACGAGGGCAAACACGGCAATCAACAGGATAATGCCGATCACATCCAACGCCCAGAAAAGCTCCACCGTCAATTGCTTTGCGCCTAGTTGTTGATAGGGAGACTTGTACTTGTCCATGATGCCAGCCTTTTTCGCACGGCGGGCCACCACCATCAGAGATATCATGAGCGGCAAAGCGCAGACTGGGTAGATGACAGCCCACATACCAATACCCCATTTCCAAGTCGTTGCACCAAGAACTGCCTGGGTAATGTTGCCACTCACCCAGGTGTTGATGATGAAGGGAAGCGCTGGGATATAACTGAAGAACAGACGTG
>Ga0105239_10006074_pt1 | contig 14059 bp, 5 predicted proteins | sample KBSC44metaG_FD_92761 | JGI IMG/M metagenome (GOLD analysis project Ga0105239, IMG submission 92761) | Corn rhizosphere microbial communities from Kellogg Biological Station, Michigan, USA - KBS C4-4 metaG | ecosystem: Host-associated > Plants > Roots > Rhizosphere > Soil | place: Michigan, USA... | reverse complement strand
CTATCCCTGCCATAATCATCACACAACCTGTAAAGGCAGCCATAAGGTCATACACAAAAACGGCAGATGGAGTAACTTTTTTGCTTGATAAAGGGCAAATGAAGGTGCTTATTTGCAAGGATGATATCATCGAGGTAAAATATACCATGCTTAATGGGGTCATCCAAAAACCATCATTGGTGGTCAATAATAAATGGCTCACCAAAACTGGTTTTACTGTAACAGATGATAAAGCATCAGTCATTATTAAAACAGCAAAATTAAAGCTGAATGTTGATAAGGCTACCAACGCCATTACCTATTTCGATAAAAACGGGCAGATGATAACTGCTGAAAGTAAGATTGGTAATAAAAGCATGCAGGCTGCTACAATTGCAGGTATTAAAACCTACAATTGCAGCACACAATTCAATTCACCTGCCGATGAGGCGCTCTATGGGCTGGGCTGCCACCCAGAGGATTCATTGTCTATCAACTATAAAGGGCGCAACCAAAGCATGCTCATTAAATACATGACGGGCGCTATACCTGTGCTATTATCAACCAAAGGTTATGGCCTGATGTGGGATAATTATGCGGCGTCAAATTTCTATGGTGCCGAAGCCGGGAATACAAAATTCAAATACGTATCAGAAAGCGGTAAGCAGATTGATTATTACTTTTTCTACGGCCCCGATTTCGATCATATCATTGATCTTTATCGCATAGCTACCGGCAAAGCGCCTATGTATGGTAAATGGGTGTTTGGGCTGTTCCAGTCGCAGGACAGATACAAAACGCAGGATGAAATATTATCGGTGAAAGATAATTACCGGAAAAACAACATCCCGGTTGATGCCATTGTTCAGGATTGGTACTGGTGGTCGCCGCTTCCTATAGGCTCACACGTAATGAACCACGAGAGGTATCCCGACCCCAAAGGCATGATTGATGAATTGCATAAAGCGCATCTGCATGCCATGATCTCGATATGGCCTGTATTTGGCAGCGGTACAAATAATTTTAACGCGCTAAAAAATCATGGTTATCTTACCAGCATTACCTGGGATAACTTTGTTACCCATACCTTCGATACTTATTATGATGCCCACAACCCTAATGCTCGCAAAATGTATTGGGACCAGGCCCGCGACAGCGTAGTAAAGCGCTACGGCTGGGATGCCTGGTGGGTTGACCAGTGCGAGCCTGATAACGGCTCATTGCTCGATGAGCGTAGAAAAGCCGTATTTTCGGTAGGAAGGGGGATTGATTATTTTAACACCTATTCACTTGAACATTCTGAAGGTTTATACAAAGGTTGGCGCGCGGATATACCGGGCAAGCGCGCGTTCTTTTTAATAAGGCAATCATTTGCAGGCGAGCAGCGCAATGCGGCTACGCTCTGGTCGTCTGATGTTACCACTACATTCAGCTCATTACGTAACCAGGTGCCGCAGGGCATTAATGCATGCATTTCGGGTATCCCTTACTGGACATCTGACATTGGCGGATATATCTCCCACACTTCACCCGATGGGATACCTGATTGGTCGCAGCCGCAGTACCGCGAACTATTTACGCGGTGGTTCCAGTTCGCCACTTTTTGCCCCATTATGCGCATACACGGCAAGGGCGAACGCGCTTTATTCTCCAAAAACTGGGACGATAATACCAAAGCCATATTGTTGAAGTATGATAAACTGCGTTACCGAATGCTGCCATATGTTTATTCACTCGCCCACAAGGTAACAGCTGAGAATTATACCATTATGCGCTCGCTGGCATTTGATTTCCGCAACGATAAAAATGTATATGATATTCCCGATCAATACATGTTTGGGCCGGCGTTCCTCGTTAATCCTGTAACGGAGCAATTATATACCGGAGGCAATATAGGTGGTAAAACAACCCGTAAGGTTTATTTGCCTGCATCGGCACAATGGTATGATTTTTATACAGGCAAAGTATACACCGGCGGCAAAAGTATTGAGGCCCCGGCGCCGATAGATATTATCCCGCTTTTTGTTAGGGCAGGTTCAATCATAACAATGGGCCCGGTTATGCAATATGCTACCGAAGAGCCGGCCAAAACAATCGAACTAAGGATTTATCCTGGTGCAAATGGCCGGTTTGAATACTATGAGGATGAAAACGATAATTACAATTATGAAAAAGGTAATTGTGCAACTTTCAATTTTACCTGGAACGATAAAACACACAGCCTCACAATTTCTGATACAAAAGGGCACTTTAACGGAATGCTGAAGACACACACTTTTAATGTTATTTTAGTTAACGGCGAACATGGTTCAGGGATTAATGCAACTACCAATGCCGATAAAGTAATAACCTACCGGGGCAGGCAATTAACAGTGAAAATATAGTTGGTAAACAATCCAGGTATACATATTCTTCATATGTACTTAAACTAGTATTGGATATTTTTTGTTAAAAACTCATTATATTAATAGGTAATTATATTAATATATTAGTATTGTATAACAACGGTTTCCTGCGCCGTATCCAATCACTAACCAATGTTTTTTAAACTATACATACCGGCTGTACTGCTTTGCTTGTTTTCGCAGTGTTTGTTTGCGCAGAATAATGATTACCAGTTTTCGCAGTTAGATATAAAAAACGGGCTTTCAAACAACCGGGTGATCTGTATTTATAAAGATGTCCAGGGCTTTATGTGGTTCGGTACCACTGCCGGGCTTAACAGGTACGATGGTTACGAATTTAAAGTATTTAAGCATAACGATGGCGACCCTAATTCGCTGATTAGTAATTATGTTGAACATATTGATGAAGGGCCCGACAACATGCTTTGGATATATACCAATAACGGTATTAGTATATATAACCCAATCACCGAAAAGTTTTCAAATAATACCGATGTTTTATATGCGCTGATCAAGTACCATGTATTTAAAGATCGTGTAACATCGATAAAAAAAGATAAACGTGGGAATTTTTGGTTCGTAACTGCTAACAAAGGCATCTATTGCTACGACCCTAAAAGCCAAACCACTGCCTTTTTTAATGGTTCCGAATCGCAGTTAAAACTACACTCCAACCAGGTAGCTGAAGTTGTAAATGAGCAAGGCGATATTTTTTGGCTCATCTATGCCGATGGGGTTATTGACAAGATCGATGTTCATACAAATAAAATCCTCTCACGGAATTTTGGATTGTATAATGCAAATGCGGGCAAACTCGAGCCTTATACCTGTATAATCGGGAACGACCATAATTTGTGGATATATGTATCAGAAAACTCAATGGGGGTTTATTGTTATGATACAAAATCAAACGGGCTGATGCATTTTGTGAAGGGCGGACCCGTGATCCCCCTTAACTCTAATGTAATTAATACCATTGTCCAGGGCGATGACAAAACTATTTGGATAGGCACAGACCATGGTGGCATTAATTTGATCGACCCCATTAACCATAAAGTGAGCTACCTGGTAAACCGGGTTGATGATCCTAAATCATTGGGCGGAAATTCGGTTATGTTATATAAAGATAATACCGGCATTATATGGGCCGGTACATTTAAACAGGGGATAAGTTATTTTCATAAAGGGATAATCCAGTTTCCGCTGGTGCGCCATTATATGTTAGACAATACAAGCCTGCCCAATGAGGACGTAGATTGTTTTGTGGAAGATGCAAGCGGAAATTTGTGGATAGGCACAAACGGCGGCGGATTGATATATTTTAACAAACAAAACAAACAATACACGCAGTATAAGCATGATGCCCAAAACCCAAATAGTTTATCCAACGATATAATTGTAGGCCTGTGTATTGATCATGACCGTAAATTATGGGTAGGAACCTATTTTGGCGGCCTCAATTGCTTTGATGGCAAAAAGTTTACGCATTACGTGCACGACGAAAAGGATAAAGCCAGTATTTCTGATGATCGCGTGTACAGCATTATCGAGGATTCATCGTTAAACCTGTGGGTTGGCACCTTTGCCGGGGGATTAAATATCCTGAACAGGAAAACGAATAATTTTATTCACCCTCGTTACCCCATGAGTTCTGAATACACATCGATAATTTACCAGGATAAACAAAAAAATATTTGGATAGGGCGGGATAATGGTGTTGATGTTATTGAGCATAAGACAAATACCGTAAAGCATTATTATAACCAGGCTAAGAATAGTAACAGCCTGGTAGCTAATGATGTGAATGTTATTATGCAGGACCACAGGGGCCTGTTTTGGATCGGCACCAAGGATGGCCTAAGTATTTTAAACGCGCAAACCGATAAATTTATAAATATTGAAGATAAAGACGGGTTGCCCAGCAATAACATTTGGAGCATTTTAGAAGATAACAGTGGCCGCATTTGGTTAGACGGTGCCAACGGTGTTGCCAACATAAAGCTAATACCGAAAGGTGCAGGATATACCTACGAAATCCATAAATATGATGAGTTTGATGGTTTGCAGGGTAATGAATTTAACGCTGATGCCGCGCTGAAAACCCGGAATGGAGAAATGATATTTGGCGGCGCCCATGGGTATAATTTATTCAACCCTGAAAAAATAAAGCCTTTTGATTTTAAGCCTAAATTGCTATTTACCGATTTTGAGTTGTTTAATAAAACCGTAGGCGTGGGTGATACCGTTAAAGGGGATGTAATATTAACAAGATCTATTACACAAACACGGTCGTTGGTGTTAAATCATAATGAAAATGTGTTTAGTATTTCCTTCGCGCTATGCGATTATTTTAGCCCCAATAAAATAGTTTACCAGTATAAGCTCGAAGATTTTGATAAACAATGGCTAACTGTACAAAATAATTCGCGCAAAGCAACCTATACAAATCTCGACGCGGGCAATTATGTATTTAAGGTGCGTACAAGAAATATTAATGATCCCGGTAGCGTAAACGAAATAACGCTGAATATTAAGATATTACCGCCTTTCTGGAAATCTACTTCGGCCTATATTATATATTTTGTATTGATAGTAGGCTTATTGTTCTATATCAGGCATAGGGGCATACTTAAGTTAAAAAAGGAATTCCAGGCTACACAAAACAAGCTGGAGGCTGAACGTGAAATAAAACAGGAACGGGAAGAAGCCAGCCGTATGCACGAGCTCGACCTAATGAAAATAAAATTCTTTACCAATGTAAGCCATGAGTTCAGGACACCATTGTCGTTGATAATATCGCCTATTGATTCACTGATCAGGAACAACGATAACCCTGAACAAACTAACCAGCTTTTAATGGTTAAGCGAAATGGCAGGCGGTTGCTGAACCTGGTTAATCAGTTGCTCGATTTTAGAAAAATGGAGACAAAGGAATTAAAGCTTAATTTAAGAAAGGCTGATATAATTGAATTTATAAAAGACGTATCGTTTTCGTTCAATGATTTGGCTGATCAAAACAGCATAACCTATGTATTTGACAGCGAGGTAAATTCGCTGGTTACTAAATTTGATCATGATAAAATAGAACGGATATTGTTTAACCTGCTGTCTAACGCGTTTAAGTTCACTGCATCTGGCGGGCATATCAGTGTTTTATTAGGCTTGGCTGGTGAGGTTTCGCAGCAATTACTGGTAATAAAAGTAATAGATACCGGCATCGGTATATCCGAAGAAAAGCAAGGGAAGATATTTGAGCGCTTTTTTCAGGCCCCGCTGCCCGAAAACCTGTTGAACCAGGGTAGCGGCATTGGCCTGTCAATTACCCACGAGTTTGTAAAAATGCATGGCGGCGAAATAAGCGTGGAAAGTGAGCCGGGCAATGGCAGTTGCTTTATCATAAATTTACCTGTCAACGTTGAGGAGGAGAGGCTTGCTCCTGCAACACTGGTTGAACGACCTGTTGAAACTGTTTTAAAGCCGGCCCCCGATGTTTTAGTTACCGGTAAAAGACCTGTTATTTTATTGGTTGAGGATAATGACGATATGCGGTTTTATTTAAAAGATAACCTGAAACATGTTTTTAATATTGTTGAGGCCACAAATGGTAAAGATGGCTGGCAAAAAGCGCTTGCCTTACACCCCAATTTAATTGTAAGCGATGTAACCATGCCAGAAATGAATGGCATTGACCTGTGTAAAAAGATAAGGAGCGATAACCGAACAGCTCACATCCCGGTGATATTGTTAACTGCCTTAACGGAGGAACAGGATCAGTTGACAGGGTTGCACAATGGCGCAAATGATTATATCACCAAACCGTTTAATTTCGAGATTTTGCTTTCAAAAATTAACGGCTTGCTGGCAATGCAGGAAACTTTCAAGAAGACCTATCAAAAACAGATGGAAATAAAGGTGCAGGACCTGGCCATTGTTTCTGAGGATGAGAAATTCCTGAAAAATACATTTGATTGCATCGAAAATAATATCACTAACTATAACTTTTCGGTTGAAGAACTGAGCCGGCAAATGGCAATGAGCCGGGTATCACTTTATAAAAGATTGTTGGCCCTTACAGGCAAAACGCCTGTTGATTGCATCAGGACAGTACGCCTAAAAAGGTCGGTACAATTGTTGGAAAAAAGCCAGCTGAGCATTGCCAACATAGCCTACGAAGTAGGGTTTAATAATCCCACCTATTTCTCGAAAGTATTTAAAGATGAATACGGAATAGTCCCTTCGGAGTATGTTGCCACTATCTGTAAAAAAGAAAGTGAAGTGGAAATAAGTTAGGTGCAAACTTTTTTATAAAATATGGCTGTTAACAATTATAGCATAAATATTAACTTTTTTATAATTGTATATTAAACACTAATTATATTTTTACATTTGATTGCGGAGCAAACCTGCCGCAATTAATAATTATGTCGAGCCATTATTCAAACCTAAAGTTTCTATGCCTTTTTGCGGCCATTTTTTTAGGCGGATATGTTCCGTCTGTCGCGCAAAATATTGCGAACACACCGCCTATGGGCTGGAACAGCTACAATTGTTTTGGTTCAGCCGTTCACGAAGATGAGGTAAAAGCCAATGCCGATTACATGGCAAAAAATCTTAAGCAATACGGTTGGCAATATATTGTGGTTGATTTTTTATGGTCGTATGATAACCCTCCCGGCAGTATAGCGGGCAGCCCCGAGCAGGCGCGGCTGTGGGATGGCTCTTATATCCCCTGGCTTACAATGGACAAATGGGGCAGGTTAATGCCGCAGCCAACAAAATTTCCATCTGCGTTTGGCGGTAAAGGATTTGCACCGCTGGCAGCTTATGTACATTCATTGGGCCTGAAATTTGGCATACATGTAATGCGTGGCATTCCGCGGCAGGCAGTTTGGGCAAAGTCGCCGGTAAAGGGTACTAACGGAATTACGGCAGATATGATATGCGACACCTCGGCAATATGCAAGTGGAATAATCATATGTACGGACTGGACATGAAAAAGCCAGGCGCGCAGGAATACCTTAATTCCATATTGGAATTGTATGCATCGTGGGGTGTTGATTTTATTAAGGTTGATGACATTGCCAGGCCATACCGCGAACCCGAAATTGAGGGTTACCGTAAGGCCATTGACAACTGCGGCAGGCCTGTTGTACTTAGCCTTTCGCCTGGTGCCACTGCGGTAAGCGAGGCCGCCCATGCAGCAAAAAATGCCAATATGTGGCGTATGGCCGATGATTTTTGGGATAACTGGAAGGAAATAATAGGCATGATAGGATACGCCGAACAATGGCAGGGAAAAGGCGGCCCCGGGCACTGGCCCGATTGTGATATGATACAAATTGGCAAATTATCAAAACGTGGGCCGGTTGGGAATGAACGTTACAGCAGGTTTACGCCCGATGAGGAATATACACACATGACTTTCTGGAGCATTTTTCGTTCGCCTTTGTTTATAGGGGGGGATATGCCCGAAAACAGGCCGTTTGAATTGCAGCTATTTAATAACAGCGAGGTTATAGCGGTAAATCAAAACGGGAGCAATCCGTTGGAACTTTACAGGAAAGACGGGAATATGGTATGGTACTCACATGCGCAGGGCAGCAAGGATATTTATGTGGCCATGTTCAATTTAAATGAAAATACTGGCGACGTAACCGTGCCCTTTGTCGCTTTAGGGTTAAAAGGAAAAGTTACTGTACGCGACCTTTGGAAAAAACAGGATGTGGGCACATTTACCAATAGCTATCACCAACAAATAAATAAGCACGGCGCGGCATTATTAAAGCTATCGCCCGCTAAATTTTCAGATCAATAAATAACCAATCTTATTGGGGAGGTGCTATATGCATTTGTTTAATGAATTAACATTTATTATACTCATGTTAACATATTTGTTAAAGCCTGTTGGGTATTCCAAATACTTTTATGTGATGATCATAACTACAGTTTCATACAGTAGTTTTAATTTTTAATAATTATAATTGGTTGAGGCTGACGCAGTAATGTGCCACGCCTCTTTTTTCGTTTATAGTTTATCATTAATTAACGCCGGTAAAATTTCTGCTCCAAATAATTGGAAAAATGGGGTTAATACAGGCATAAATTAATCAGCGCAACCACTATAAATGTAAAAAGCCGTCCGAAACCCTTGAGTTAACATTTGTATACTATAAATAAACATTTGTTATGAATGGCGGCTGGTAAAGCCTCTAAATTTGAGAGTAGCTTTTTATAAGGCATATACCAATTATTAACTTTTCATGCAAAAACCGGTTTCTATTTATAAAGCTGTTATAGCTTTTGGTAACATTAGTAATGGCTTGCGCCCTTCTGATAATGTTGCACCTTTCCTTTTAAAATGCGGCGCATTTCTTTTACTGCTATTTATCTCACTCAATATACAAGCCCAATCGTTTGAACCTGTAAATAAAAACGCAACACCCGAGGCAAAAAGCCTGTTAAAATATTTATACAGTATAAACGGCAAGGCAATTTTATCGGGCGAGCATGGGGGGGGTAACCGGTTTCTAGATAGCACAAAAGCCATAACAGGCAAGTACCCGGCATTGTGGGGCAGCGACTTTATTTGGTCGTGGCCAAATGGCGGCGGGCAAAGGGTGGTGAACGAAGCTATAGCAAATTATAAAAAGGGTTATATAATAGCGTTGATGTGGCATCAGGGGCGGCCAATGGATAAGCCGCCATATGGTTTTAAAGAAAGTGTTCAGGCTAAAATGACAGATGAAGAATGGGAACAATTAATAACACCTAATACTAATCTTAATAAAAAGTGGCTTGCCCAGGTTGATACCATTGCATCATATTTAAAACAATTGCAGGATGCGCACGTGCCGGTGCTATGGAGGCCCTATCATGAAATGAACGGCGTATGGTTTTGGTGGGGCAACAGGCCCGGAAAAAACGGCGTGCAGAAGTTGTGGAAAATGATGTACGACCGGTTTGTGAACTATCACCATCTGAATAATCTGTTATGGGTATGGGGGGCTAACGGACCCAGGGATATACCCTTGGATGAAGCCTATTCATATAAAGGCTTTTACCCGGGAGCCAATTATGTTGACATTTTAGGGGCAGATATTTACCATTCAGATTACGAACAAAAGGATTATAACGAATTGTTAAAGTTAGCCAACGGTAAAATCATTGCATTAACCGAAGTAGGCGAATTGCCAAAACCAGAGATACTGGCAGCGCAACCTGCGTGGGCTTGGTTTATGATATGGACAAACTTTTTATGGCAAAATAATACACACCAGCAGGTTAACGCTATTTTTTCAAGGCCTGAGACTATATCGTTGGGTGATAAGAGATTTTAACAAAATGTTTAACGATAAATAAAAGAGAATACAATCGATTAAGGTAAAAGAATGTAAAAATAGTATTACAAAAAAGGTTAAATCTGATCTAAATTTATTCAATCAATTATAAGGTATTACAAATGCCAAAATGCCTTAAAATAGGGCATTTATACAAGTAAATAAGCAAGCATATTATGTATCTGTCATCAACTCATATAGCACTAAATTAAACACCTAATATTAAAATGAATGAAAATGAAGAAAAATTTACTACTAAACGGTATTAATAGTAGCAAAAGATCGGTTTTGATCATACTGCTTACTGTTTTCACAAGCTGCATTGCTTTTGCGCAAACACGGCAAATATCAGGTAAGGTAACTTCATCCGACAATGAAAGCGCTTTGGCCGGTGTTACCGTTAAAATTAAAGGGACATCAAACGGTGTAGCAACCGACGCAAATGGCTCTTTTAATATATCGGCACCCTCAAATGCTACGCTGGTATTTACCTATGTTGGTTATGTTCCGCAGGAAGCCATTGTGGGTAAAAGTAATGTTATGAATATACGATTAGCGCCTGATATGAATACATTAACCGAAATAGCTGTAGTAGCGATTGGTTACGGTACCGCTAAAAAATCTGACCTTACAGGCGCAGTAAGCTCAGTTAGCGCGGCAACCATAGCCAAGGTACCTGTTACATCGTTAGACCAGGCTTTACAGGGACGGGCAGCGGGTGTGCAGGTTACCAGCAATGATGCTTCGCCGGGTGGTAACATTACGGTACTTATCAGGGGCGTTGGTAGCCTTGCGACTAATGGCAACGGCCCTTTATATGTTGTTGATGGTTTCCCGTTAGATAACGGTGGCATTAATAATATCAATCCTAACGATATTGCTTCGATAGACGTATTGAAAGACGCTTCGGCAACAGCCATTTATGGTATCCGTGCAGCCAATGGCGTTGTTATTGTTACTACTAAAAAAGGTAAGAAAGGTACAGCACAGGTTTCTGTTGATGCATACACTGCCTTTCAAAGCAAGCCAAAAGAATACGATGTGTTAAACGCGCAGCAATTCGCTACACTATATAATACTATTGCCGCCGACCCTAAGCAAACTGTAGCATTACCTGCATTCGCTCCTTATTCAGATCCTTCGTCACTTCATAATGTCAATTGGCAAAACCTGGTATACCGCAGCGGCCTGACCCAAAACTACAGCGTAGCCATACGCGGCGGCAGCGATAAAGTACAGGCATCAACCTCGCTCGGGTATTATGATCAAAAAGGTATAGTATTAGGCTCATACTTTAAAAGGGTTACTTTTGGTAATAATACCGATTACCAGCCTACAAACTGGTTAAAGTCATCATCGAGTATTAAATACACCTTCCAGGACTCTCAGAATCCATACGGTGGACAATTAATAAATGGTGGTTCGCTTGTGCAATTAACCGAATTGCCACCAACCCTTGATGGTGGTAACAAGCTAACCTATTTGCCAAGCGATGGTAACGGGAACTTTGGTTTTTATAATCCTAAGTTTACTGAAATATCAAGCTACAGCAATCCGCTATACACTATTAATAACAACCGCAGTTACGGCTTGAATAATTTCTTACTGGCCAATACTTCGCTTGAAGCACAAATTATCCCCGGGCTTAAGATCAAGTCAAACATAGGGATCAATACCAGCAATTTTGCCGGTTCATATTTTTCGCCTGAAGATAACCGAGCATTTAACCAATACCCGGGGTCTCAAACAACAAATGCTTTTTATAGCCAACACATTAACTCAACCTTTAACTGGCTATGGGAAAATACGTTGAGCTACGACAAAACTTTTGGGAAACATACTATCAACTTCTTGGCAGGCGGGTCTGAACAGAAAACCTTTTGGAATGGCATGGGCGGGTCAGGTATACCTCCCAATGGTATTATTAGGGATCTGGCGCAAGTTTCAAATTTAAAACTGGACGTAAATTATCCCCCTGGCTCAAATAGCGGTAATGGTAGTATTATAAAAGCCCTGCAGTCCTATTTTGGCAGATTGACCTATAGTTATGACGATAAATATTTGTTAACTGGTACTATACGAAGGGATGGGTCTTCTAAATTTGACACTGATCATAATTATGGCACGTTTCCTTCAGGTGCTGTAGCTTGGAAAGCAAAGCAGGAATCGTTTTTGAAAAATGTTAATTGGTTATCAGATTTGAAATTCAGGGGTAGCTATGGTGAAGTTGGTAATGAGGGCCCAATACTCCCATTTCAGTATCAGGGCTTGTATTCGACCGGTTACGCGGCATCAGTTAATGGGACAACAATGGACAATCTTGGTTATCCATTTGATAAATTATATCAGAATGGTACGGCTTCAACCCAGCCTGAAAATGCCGGGCTAAAATGGGAAACAGACTATCAGACTGATATAGGCCTCGACGCGACATTTTTAAATGGCGACCTTACCCTTACTGCTGATTGGTATGACAGAAGATCAAAAGATTTCCTGTTATCTATCGCAGTGCCTGCACAAACCGGCTATAATTATGAAACAAAAAATATTGGTAGTATAGATAACAAGGGCCTTGAATTTGCTTTAAATTATAATCATAATGTATCAAAAGATTTTCAGTATGGTTTGGGTTTAACGCTTTCAACAGTTGATAACAAACTCACAGGCATAAATTCGGGGGCTAAATATATACAGAACTTTGGGGGCCTTAACGTACCAGGTGATGGCTGGGCTACTTTTTCCGAAACTTATATAGGGCAACCTGTGGGTGAGTTTTATGGTTATAAGTCACTGGGTATTTTCCAGAGCCAAGGCCAAATCGATGCATTGAACGCCGCCGCTGTTGCCAAACATGGTGCAGGCAGTGTTTACCAGCATCCAAATACCCAACCGGGCGACCGCTATTTTGCCGATACTAATGGTGACGGCATAGTGGATGCGAATGACCAGATTAGCCTGGGCAGCCCGCTTCCTAAATTTTATGGCGGCTTTGATCTTTCTGCTACTTACAAAGCTTTTGATTTTAACGCCTATTTTTATGGTGTTTACGGAAACAAGATATTGAACTTCCAGGAAAGTGTTTTGGAAAGTTTCCAGAACCGCAGCTTTGTAGGCGTTGAGAACGTTGGGACAGACTATTATAATAATTACTGGACACCATCAAGGCCATCAACCGTGTATGCCAGGGCTGAAGCTAATGACGATGTTGAAGGCAATAACGCAGCGTCAAGCGCCTATGTTGAAAATGGCAGTTTTCTTAAATTAAAGACTTTTACTGTTGGATATACCTTACCTCATAGCTTATTGCAAAGTATCAATGTATCAAAAGTAAGGTTATATGTTTCTACACAAAACCTGTTCACTATAACAAGCTATAAGGGGCTTGATCCGGAAATAGGTATACAAGGTGGTAACCCGACTCAAAATGGTATTGACACCGGTACTTATCCGTCATCAAAATATTATACGATTGGTTTAGATGTAACATTTTAATAAAGGAATATAAAATATTAAAGATATAAAAATGAAAAAGAAATATATTATCCTGATAGCCCTGCTGGCGGTACTGATAATTCCGCTGGCCTGTAAAAAGAGCTTTTTGACACAAACGAATACATTTTCGTCAACAGCGGCATCCACTTTTAACAAACCACAGGATGTTGTCGCGTTGGTAAACAGTATTTATGATACTTACCAGAATAGCGACTTCATGAAGAAATCCATGTGGTATTATGCCAATTTCCTAACCCACGACTGGTATAACAATGGTAATGACGTGGTTTGGAACAATTACACTATCCCATCGACTTTTGGTGCATTGTCTACCTTCTGGAACGACTCATATATTGGTATAGCAAGAGCAAATGCGGCGTTACCTATAATATCAAGCGCAAGAAAGAGGGGTATAATCGATGGTGCTTTGGCCGACAGACTGACAGGCGAAGCATATTTTTTACGAGGAATGACATATTACTATCTTGCAGGCACCTTTGGTGGGGTTCCGTTAGAATTAGACACAACATCAGTGCCAAGTAACGGATTAACTCCCCGGAGTACTCAGGATCAGGTTTTCACCCAAATAGTAAGTGATATGAAGCAGGCCGAAACCCTTTTATTATCAAAAACCACTTTACCCGCAGCCGATTTAGGTCGTGCCACTAAGGGTGCCGCGTATGCTTACGAAGGGTCAGCTCAAATGTGGTTAAAAAACTATGCCGCTGCTTTAGCCGCTTTCAATAATCCCGAGATAACCAATAATTACCATTTGTTGCCAAACTTTATAACCGTTCATGAATTTGATCACCAGAATAATGACGAGTCGCTATTTGAGGTTCAGT
>Ga0105239_10006073_pt1 | contig 14060 bp, 4 predicted proteins | sample KBSC44metaG_FD_92761 | JGI IMG/M metagenome (GOLD analysis project Ga0105239, IMG submission 92761) | Corn rhizosphere microbial communities from Kellogg Biological Station, Michigan, USA - KBS C4-4 metaG | ecosystem: Host-associated > Plants > Roots > Rhizosphere > Soil | place: Michigan, USA... | reverse complement strand
TGACTTACACGTCTATCAGTCGCGTAAGCGGGGCATATGATCACAAGATGCAGAAAGGAAAGGTCTTGGATTTTTGAAAAAGCTACGCTAGGGATAACAGGCTAATTGCGCCAGAGAGTACAAATTGGGTGCGCAGTTTGGCACCTCGATGTCGGCTTAACTTATCCACATGAATGTAAGAATCATGAAGGGTTCGACTGTTCGTCGATTAAAAAGTTACACGAGCTGGGTTAAATACGTCGTGAGACAGTATGGTTTCTATCTTCTAGAGGAAATTAGAATAAAATAAGGTTAGCCCCCTCGTACGAAAGGAGCTGGGTATATTAACCTATGGTTTACCTGTTGTTTATGTGCCCAATATTAATATAGTTTTTCTTGCTTCGCACGAAAACAGGGATATTACTTTCACTTAAGTAAAGATATAGCATAGGCACGGCAGGAACGCTATGTTAGTTAAAGATAAGTGCTGAAAGCATCTAGGCACGAAACTTACCTTAAGATATTCTTAAATATATGTAGTAGAACACTACAGTTTTGCATTATAATAAAATGATAATATAGATGATAATCAAAAATTATACTTTTTTTTAATGTAATTAATAGGCTTTAGCTGTAAGAATTTTAATATTTTAAGGTATAAAGTACTAATTTATATATAACTAAATATGATTAATATCACAACTTTATATACTTTATATCTAGCCTGGTTAGCATAAAAGTAATGCAGCTGTTTTGTAACCAGCTGAAGCAAGCGCGATACTTGCACTGGGCTTATATTTCTTGCTTCGCACAAGGAAGGCCTTATAGTCAAGTGGTTAAGACATGATGTTTTCATCATCATATGCATGGGTTCGATCCCCGTTGGGGCTATATAATGTTTATTTAGACAAATACTCTTATTTATTTTTTTTTTAAAAAAAAAATACATATGCGGATTAATGTAATAGTAACATAACTGGCTCATGTCCAGTAAATAGAGGTGCAAATCCTTTGTCCGCACAAAAATTAAGGTTATAGCTTAATTGGTAAAGCAAGCTGCTCATGACAGCTTAGATGAGTGTTCGAATCACTCTGGCCTTATGCATAATATCCGAGTGCTGAAATTGGTAGACAGGACGAGCTTAAGTTTCGTTGACTAGTGTCGTGAAGGTTCAAGTCCTTTTTCGGATATATTATTAAAGTTTTTATCATATTATTTTTATAACTAGAGGGGACATAGTTTAACTGGTAAAACTGCGATTTTGCATATCGTTATTTCAGGATCGAGTCCTGATGTCTCCATATAAAATTTATATATATTATTCTTTAAGATAAACTATTACCTAAAAGATTCTGATAGTCTTTCGTGCTTTGCTTTGCATACGGAGTAAGGCAAGAAAAAGTATATTAATAAGCTCGAGAAGCTCAACCTGGTAGAGCGGAACTCTGAAGATGTTTAGGTTGTAAGTTCAAATCTTATCTCGAGCAATTATTTATTTATATTTAAAAGGTAATGATGGAACTGGTAGACATGAATAGCTTAGGACTATTTGATTTTTTTAATCTTGTCCGTTCAAGTCGGATTTACCTTATTTATATAATTATTTTTATATATGTTGTAGACTAATAGGTAAGTCATAAATTTTTGGTATTTACAATTGGGTGTTCGAATCACCCCAACATAAAAAAGAAGGTGGTTATAGTTCAATGGTAGAGCAACTGTATGTGGCACAGTAAGTTCCCTGTTCGAATCAGGGTATCCACCCTACCGTACACTAAATTAAATCCAATTAAATAATACAATTATTTGTATTATTTAATTGTTTAATTGTATTACTAAATTGTTTAGTAGCTAACGCATAAGGTTATATATATATATATATAATATAATATATAATATAATATATTAATAATTCGTATAATTAAGTACGAGAAGTATAATAGATAATACCATATATACTATGCTTTTAACCTTTATTTGTTTAAAGATCTCTATTATTTTATAAACTGTCCACCGGCTTCTATTTTTTTTTTTTTTTATAATTATATTGATCTTATAGTGTAAGATATTACAATATTAAATTAAAAAATAGATAAAAATACTGTTTCAACATATAATAGATGTTGATAAACTTTTAATTAACCTTAATGCAGGTTATATACTTAGTATTGAGCATAAATAATATATAAAGTACATATAAAAAAAAATCCCTCGTGCATTAGATAAAAGTCAAAGGATGTAGGCAAATTTTTTTTTTCTTGCTTCGCACGAAAAAAAAAAAATGAAATGAATCAAAAGAATATATGCGAGAATAAAATAAATATTTATATGATAAGTTAGGGAAAAAGCAAAACAAGGTTGATAACAATATGTAAATAGTTCATCACATAAACGATTAGAAGAAGATAAAAAAAAAATTTTATATGATAAACTACGTGAAAGGACTAAACAAGACTGAGAAGAATATAAAAATACATCCTCATCTAAATCATGAGATAGACTGAGTCCATTGGATTTTGTTATAGCAAAACAAGCGGAGGAACCCGTTCCCATTGAACCTGAAGAATAGTGTTTATATGTTATTTATACTTTTTTTTATGATCCATACTAATATATATATATTACAATATAAATATCATGCGTGCTTTGCTTTTGCATCAGCAAGAAAAAGTTCTTTTAATTTTTTTTTTTCTTAAGCCAGGATAGTTTAATTGGTTAAAACATTAATTTCATGCGTTAACATTGAGAATTCGAATTTCTCTCCCGGCTATGCCAATATAAAAGAAAGTTAATATATATATAATAGTAACATATAATAGTAACTTATAAAAAAAAAAAATAAGGTTTTTAATAGCCCAAACTACCCTAAATAATTTTTAAATAATAAACCTACCTATTGCTCGTTATATTTATAGTCATTGAAAAATAATTTTTACTATATAGCTATATCAACTAAGTAATTACAAACAAAAATAGTCAAATAATTAAGCGAAGTGTAATAGACAAATGTATTGCCTGCTTCCCATCTCAATTCCCCATATATTTTAAATGAGAGAAATATAAATAAAAAAAACAATTTAGGTGTGGAGCCTAGTTTATCTGTTCATAAGGGTAATATATCTTTATGAACCGAGAGGTGATTTTTATCATCGAATGCAAAGGATATAGGGACATTATACCTTATATTTGCGTTATTTTCAGGATTATTAGGTACAGCTTTCTCTGTGTTAATAAGATTAGAATTGAGTGGACCTGGAGTGCAATACATTGAAGACAATCAATTATACAATAGTATTATAACTGCTCATGCAATATTAATGATATTCTTTATGGTCATGCCAGCTTTAATAGGGGGTTTCGGTAATTTTTTATTACCTTTATTAGTAGGAGGTCCTGATATGGCATTCCCTAGACTTAATAATATAAGTTTCTGATTATTACCACCTAGTTTATTTTTATTTTTATTTGCTAGTGGTATAGAAAATGGAGCAGGTACTGGTTGAACTCTTTATCCTCCATTAAGTGGAGTACAAAGTCACAGTGGACCTAGTGTAGATCTTGCCATATTTGCTTTACATTTATCAGGTATAAGTAGTTTATTAGGTGCAATTAACTTTATAACTACTATACTTAATATGAGAAGTCCTGGTATAAAACTACATAAATTAGCTTTATTTGGATGAGCTGTAGTTGTTACAGCTGTATTATTGTTATTATCATTACCTGTATTAGCCGGTGCTATTACAATGGTTTTAACAGATAGAAACTTTAATACATCATTCTTTGAAGCTGCAGGTGGTGGTGATCCTATACTTTACCAACATCTTTTCTTAACAACGATTTTCTATTTTCTATCTATTTCTTTATATATAGCATATGCTATATCAACTAAAATACATTTTGACCTCTTATCATTAAAATTAACTAAAGTGTTTGCTATACCTAACACTTATGGTAATTTACCCTTACAAAGTAATATTTTTGCACCATTATTACTACTTAGATCATCATTCTCAGCTTTTATATATTCATTTTTATTTACTTCTAGTTTTGTTTTATTTTACTTAGATGATTTTAGATTATCTAAAAATAATTTCATAAAATGTGTACAAGTTCTTTTTCTTATAGGTATGCCTTTATATTTTATATATAGATTATACGATTTACCTAACATGGTAGATATAATAAGTTATGTAACGGATAAGGATAAAGGTGTAAATACGGATGTGGATATAAATACTACACCATCTAGTCCCCTAGAGAATCTATTATTTGACATAGAAGCTTTAAATTATATTTGCTTAAGTTTAGTTATTATATTAATAATACAAATATTATTTAAATTTTATTTAAAATATAGTATTACTTTAAATTTCTCTAATCTATTAGGTATTAATATCAATAATAAACTAGAATATTACTTAAATGTGATTATAAAATTAAATAAAAAAATGAGTTTTATATATATTTGATTAATTTTAATTGCATTAATGGTTGGGTTATCCTTTTCAGGTTATGCTTCTGGTGAATTATATAATAATTTAGATCATTATATAACTGTACATAACTCACTTAGTAAATAACTCTTGCTTCGCACGAAAATAAAACAGAATAAAATGAATAAAAATATAAAAATGAATAAAAATATAAAAATGAATAAAAATATAAAAATGAATAAAAATATAAGAATTAATAGTATAAAAAGCTGCAAGAATATACATAATGATATTCGTACATATAGTACTAATACAAATATAACCTTAGAAAAAGAAGTATTAGATTTTAATTACTCTGTATTTTATGAAAAGCATAAGGCCTATTTGCCTGGAATTATATCTCCATCATCCAATTTTTTAAGTTGATTTGTTGGATTTACTGAGGGTGAGGGATCTTTTACCATAAATAACAGAGGTGATCTAGCTTTTTTTGTTGTGCAAAGTACAAGTGATATAAATACTTTGTATTATATACAAGAAACTTTAGGTTTTGGTAAAGTAATTTCACAATCAATAAAAACTAGTAGATATGTTACACAGAGCAAGAGAGAAATAGAAATTATTATTAGTCTTTTTAACGGTAATATTATATTGCCTACTAGAAAAATTCAATTAAAAAATTTTATTAATGGGTTTAATAGTTGAGTTGTTAAAGGAAATATAAGATTAGAACCAGTAGTTTTTATTGAAAATTTTATTCTACCATCACTAGATAACAGTTGATTAGCTGGTTTTACTGATGGAGAAGGATGTTTTACATGTTCTATTGGTAATAAAAAAGGATTTAGTTTTAATTATAATATAGCACAAAAAGGAGAAAGTAATATTATTATATTAAAACATCTTTGTTTAATATTTGCAGGAGGTAAGGTATCTAACCATTTTGTTAAAAATGTGTATGAATATCGTATTGCAGGTATCAAAGCTTGTTCTAATATATTTTCTTATTATGACAAATATACATTATTAACCAAAAAATCTTTATCTTACACATTATGAAAACAAATCCATCAAGATTTACTTAATAAACAACATTTAAACAGGGATAAAAGATTAATTATGATTGAAAGAACTAGAATGATAAATAAGTCCAATGTATTTTAGAAATAAATAGGAAATAGGAAAAAAATAGGGAAAAAAAGTCAGGGTTTAACGTATAAAAATTTTAAGTTATGAAGCTATGAAGACAGATGTAAAAAGATATAAGATCTAAATAGTGAATATTTAAATATACCCTAGACTTAGTTAATGTTTAGTTATTACTACTTGTAACTCTCAAGTATATATACTTATAAGATATATTATAAGTATATTGCATATATTATATTAATATATAAGAAAAAGTTAGTATAAACATTAGCGATACTAGTGTTAACGGTTAACAAATATCTTGTTTAAAGACCGTCGGTTATATGAGTGACCGCTACAGACTGGTTCACTGGTAGGTGTCTGAAACGATGCTTAATGTACAGTCGGATTCTTCCATTATATAAACTTAGTTTATGTTTTGCACAAGCCCGTAGTTATTAATACTAACGGTACCTGAGTTTAATAAAAGAGTTCTATTTTGAATAAAGTTAAACTTGAAGAATTGGATTCTTCGGACATCCTGAGGTCTATATATTAATTATACCAGGGTTCGGTATAATAAGTACTACAATATCAGCTAGCTCTAACAAGAGTGTGTTTGGATACTTAGGTATGGTTTATGCCATGATGTCTATAGGTGTGTTAGGGTTTGTTGTATGAAGTCATCACATGTATACTGTTGGTTTGGATGTCGATACAAGAGCTTATTTCACAGCCGCTACTTTAATAATAGCTGTACCTACAGGTATTAAAATATTCTCTTGGTTAGCTACATGTTACGGGGGATCTTTACAATTAACACCTTCAATGTTATTTGCTTTAGGTTTCGTCTTCATGTTTACAATAGGAGGATTATCAGGTGTTGTTTTGGCTAATGCATCACTTGATATAGCTTTTCATGATACTTACTATGTCGTTGCTCATTTCCATTACGTTTTAAGTATGGGAGCAGTATTTGCATTATTTAGTGCGTGATATTTCTGAATACCTAAAATATTAGGTTTAGATTATGATAGAATGTTAGGTAAAGTTCATTTTTGGATATTATTCATTGGGGTTAATGTTACTTTCTTCCCACAACATTTCCTAGGATTACAAGGAATGCCGAGAAGAATTAGTGACTACCCCGATGCATTTGCAGGTTGAAATTTAATTAGTAGTTTTGGTAGTATTATAAGTGTTGTGGCTACATGATTATTCTTATATATAGTGTACGTTCAATTAGTTGAAGGTAAAGCTACAAATAGATATCCATGACTAACACCACAGTTCTATAGTGATACTTTACAAACATTACTTAATAGAAGTTATAATAGTTTAGAATGAGCATTAACAAGTCCACCAAAACCACACGCATTTGTAAGTTTACCATTGCAAAGTGTTATGACAAATATCTAATTAATATTCTTTTTTTTTTTCTCTTGCCTTACTCCTTTTTCTTTTTTTTTTTTTTTTTTTTTTTTTCGAAAAAAAAAAAAAAAAAAAAAAAAAGAAAAAGGAGTAAGGCAAGAGAAAAAAAAAAAGAATATTAATTAGATATTTGTCATAACACTTTGCAATGGTAAACTTACAAATGCGTGTGGTTTTGGTGGACTTGTTAATGCTCATTCTAAACTATTATAACTTCTATTAAGTAATGTTTGTAAAGTATCACTATAGAACTGTGGTGTTAGTCATGGATATCTATTTGTAGCTTTACCTTCAACTAATTGAACGTACACTATATATAAGAATAATCATGTAGCCACAACACTTATAATACTACCAAAACTACTAATTAAATTTCAACCTGCAAATGCATCGGGGTAGTCACTAATTCTTCTCGGCATTCCTTGTAATCCTAGGAAATGTTGTGGGAAGAAAGTAACATTAACCCCAATGAATAATATCCAAAAATGAACTTTACCTAACATTCTATCATAATCTAAACCTAATATTTTAGGTATTCAGAAATATCACGCACTAAATAATGCAAATACTGCTCCCATACTTAAAACGTAATGGAAATGAGCAACGACATAGTAAGTATCATGAAAAGCTATATCAAGTGATGCATTAGCCAAAACAACACCTGATAATCCTCCTATTGTAAACATGAAGACGAAACCTAAAGCAAATAACATTGAAGGTGTTAATTGTAAAGATCCCCCGTAACATGTAGCTAACCAAGAGAATATTTTAATACCTGTAGGTACAGCTATTATTAAAGTAGCGGCTGTGAAATAAGCTCTTGTATCGACATCCAAACCAACAGTATACATGTGATGACTTCATACAACAAACCCTAACACACCTATAGACATCATGGCATAAACCATACCTAAGTATCCAAACACACTCTTGTTAGAGCTAGCTGATATTGTAGTACTTATTATACCGAACCCTGGTATAATTAATATATAGACCTCAGGATGTCCGAAGAATCCAATTCTTCAAGTTTAACTTTATTCAAAATAGAACTCTTTTATTAAACTCAGGTACCGTTAGTATTAATAACTACGGGCTTGTGCAAAACATAAACTAAGTTTATATAATGGAAGAATCCGACTGTACATTAAGCATCGTTTCAGACACCTACCAGTGAACCAGTCTGTAGCGGTCACTCATATAACCGACGGTCTTTAAACAAGATATTTGTTAACCGTTAACACTAGTATCGCTAATGTTTATACTAACTTTTTCTTATATATTAATATAATATATGCAATATACTTATAATATATCTTATAAGTATATATACTTGAGAGTTACAAGTAGTAATAACTAAACATTAACTAAGTCTAGGGTATATTTAAATATTCACTATTTAGATCTTATATCTTTTTACATCTGTCTTCATAGCTTCATAACTTAAAATTTTTATACGTTAAACCCTGACTTTTTTTCCCTATTTTTTTCCTATTTCCTATTTATTTCTAAAATACATTGGACTTATTTATCATTCTAGTTCTTTCAATCATAATTAATCTTTTATCCCTGTTTAAATGTTGTTTATTAAGTAAATCTTGATGGATTTGTTTTCATAATGTGTAAGATAAAGATTTTTTGGTTAATAATGTATATTTGTCATAATAAGAAAATATATTAGAACAAGCTTTGATACCTGCAATACGATATTCATACACATTTTTAACAAAATGGTTAGATACCTTACCTCCTGCAAATATTAAACAAAGATGTTTTAATATAATAATATTACTTTCTCCTTTTTGTGCTATATTATAATTAAAACTAAATCCTTTTTTATTACCAATAGAACATGTAAAACATCCTTCTCCATCAGTAAAACCAGCTAATCAACTGTTATCTAGTGATGGTAGAATAAAATTTTCAATAAAAACTACTGGTTCTAATCTTATATTTCCTTTAACAACTCAACTATTAAACCCATTAATAAAATTTTTTAATTGAATTTTTCTAGTAGGCAATATAATATTACCGTTAAAAAGACTAATAATAATTTCTATTTCTCTCTTGCTCTGTGTAACATATCTACTAGTTTTTATTGATTGTGAAATTACTTTACCAAAACCTAAAGTTTCTTGTATATAATACAAAGTATTTATATCACTTGTACTTTGCACAACAAAAAAAGCTAGATCACCTCTGTTATTTATGGTAAAAGATCCCTCACCCTCAGTAAATCCAACAAATCAACTTAAAAAATTGGATGATGGAGATATAATTCCAGGCAAATAGGCCTTATGCTTTTCATAAAATACAGAGTAATTAAAATCTAATACTTCTTTTTCTAAGGTTATATTTGTATTAGTACTATATGTACGAATATCATTATGTATATTCTTGCAGCTTTTTATACTATTAATTCTTATATTTTTATTCATTTTTATATTTTTATTCATTTTTATATTTTTATTCATTTTTATATTTTTATTCATTTTATTCTGTTTTATTTTCGTGCGAAGCAAGAGTTATTTACTAAGTGAGTTATGTACAGTTATATAATGATCTAAATTATTATATAATTCACCAGAAGCATAACCTGAAAAGGATAACCCAACCATTAATGCAATTAAAATTAATCAAATATATATAAAACTCATTTTTTTATTTAATTTTATAATCACATTTAAGTAATATTCTAGTTTATTATTGATATTAATACCTAATAGATTAGAGAAATTTAAAGTAATACTATATTTTAAATAAAATTTAAATAATATTTGTATTATTAATATAATAACTAAACTTAAGCAAATATAATTTAAAGCTTCTATGTCAAATAATAGATTCTCTAGGGGACTAGATGGTGTAGTATTTATATCCACATCCGTATTTACACCTTTATCCTTATCCGTTACATAACTTATTATATCTACCATGTTAGGTAAATCGTATAATCTATATATAAAATATAAAGGCATACCTATAAGAAAAAGAACTTGTACACATTTTATGAAATTATTTTTAGATAATCTAAAATCATCTAAGTAAAATAAAACAAAACTAGAAGTAAATAAAAATGAATATATAAAAGCTGAGAATGATGATCTAAGTAGTAATAATGGTGCAAAAATATTACTTTGTAAGGGTAAATTACCATAAGTGTTAGGTATAGCAAACACTTTAGTTAATTTTAATGATAAGAGGTCAAAATGTATTTTAGTTGATATAGCATATGCTATATATAAAGAAATAGATAGAAAATAGAAAATCGTTGTTAAGAAAAGATGTTGGTAAAGTATAGGATCACCACCACCTGCAGCTTCAAAGAATGATGTATTAAAGTTTCTATCTGTTAAAACCATTGTAATAGCACCGGCTAATACAGGTAATGATAATAACAATAATACAGCTGTAACAACTACAGCTCATCCAAATAAAGCTAATTTATGTAGTTTTATACCAGGACTTCTCATATTAAGTATAGTAGTTATAAAGTTAATTGCACCTAATAAACTACTTATACCTGATAAATGTAAAGCAAATATGGCAAGATCTACACTAGGTCCACTGTGACTTTGTACTCCACTTAATGGAGGATAAAGAGTTCAACCAGTACCTGCTCCATTTTCTATACCACTAGCAAATAAAAATAAAAATAAACTAGGTGGTAATAATCAGAAACTTATATTATTAAGTCTAGGGAATGCCATATCAGGACCTCCTACTAATAAAGGTAATAAAAAATTACCGAAACCCCCTATTAAAGCTGGCATGACCATAAAGAATATCATTAATATTGCATGAGCAGTTATAATACTATTGTATAATTGATTGTCTTCAATGTATTGCACTCCAGGTCCACTCAATTCTAATCTTATTAACACAGAGAAAGCTGTACCTAATAATCCTGAAAATAACGCAAATATAAGGTATAATGTCCCTATATCCTTTGCATTCGATGATAAAAATCACCTCTCGGTTCATAAAGATATATTACCCTTATGAACAGATAAACTAGGCTCCACACCTAAATTGTTTTTTTTATTTATATTTCTCTCATTTAAAATATATGGGGAATTGAGATGGGAAGCAGGCAATACATTTGTCTATTACACTTCGCTTAATTATTTGACTATTTTTGTTTGTAATTACTTAGTTGATATAGCTATATAGTAAAAATTATTTTTCAATGACTATAAATATAACGAGCAATAGGTAGGTTTATTATTTAAAAATTATTTAGGGTAGTTTGGGCTATTAAAAACCTTATTTTTTTTTTTTATAAGTTACTATTATATGTTACTATTATATATATATTAACTTTCTTTTATATTGGCATAGCCGGGAGAGAAATTCGAATTCTCAATGTTAACGCATGAAATTAATGTTTTAACCAATTAAACTATCCTGGCTTAAGAAAAAAAAAAATTAAAAGAACTTTTTCTTGCTGATGCAAAAGCAAAGCACGCATGATATTTATATTGTAATATATATATATTAGTATGGATCATAAAAAAAAGTATAAATAACATATAAACACTATTCTTCAGGTTCAATGGGAACGGGTTCCTCCGCTTGTTTTGCTATAACAAAATCCAATGGACTCAGTCTATCTCATGATTTAGATGAGGATGTATTTTTATATTCTTCTCAGTCTTGTTTAGTCCTTTCACGTAGTTTATCATATAAAATTTTTTTTTTATCTTCTTCTAATCGTTTATGTGATGAACTATTTACATATTGTTATCAACCTTGTTTTGCTTTTTCCCTAACTTATCATATAAATATTTATTTTATTCTCGCATATATTCTTTTGATTCATTTCATTTTTTTTTTTTCGTGCGAAGCAAGAAAAAAAAAATTTGCCTACATCCTTTGACTTTTATCTAATGCACGAGGGATTTTTTTTTATATGTACTTTATATATTATTTATGCTCAATACTAAGTATATAACCTGCATTAAGGTTAATTAAAAGTTTATCAACATCTATTATATGTTGAAACAGTATTTTTATCTATTTTTTAATTTAATATTGTAATATCTTACACTATAAGATCAATATAATTATAAAAAAAAAAAAAAATAGAAGCCGGTGGACAGTTTATAAAATAATAGAGATCTTTAAACAAATAAAGGTTAAAAGCATAGTATATATGGTATTATCTATTATACTTCTCGTACTTAATTATACGAATTATTAATATATTATATTATATATTATATTATATATATATATATATAACCTTATGCGTTAGCTACTAAACAATTTAGTAATACAATTAAACAATTAAATAATACAAATAATTGTATTATTTAATTGGATTTAATTTAGTGTACGGTAGGGTGGATACCCTGATTCGAACAGGGAACTTACTGTGCCACATACAGTTGCTCTACCATTGAACTATAACCACCTTCTTTTTTATGTTGGGGTGATTCGAACACCCAATTGTAAATACCAAAAATTTATGACTTACCTATTAGTCTACAACATATATAAAAATAATTATATAAATAAGGTAAATCCGACTTGAACGGACAAGATTAAAAAAATCAAATAGTCCTAAGCTATTCATGTCTACCAGTTCCATCATTACCTTTTAAATATAAATAAATAATTGCTCGAGATAAGATTTGAACTTACAACCTAAACATCTTCAGAGTTCCGCTCTACCAGGTTGAGCTTCTCGAGCTTATTAATATACTTTTTCTTGCCTTACTCCGTATGCAAAGCAAAGCACGAAAGACTATCAGAATCTTTTAGGTAATAGTTTATCTTAAAGAATAATATATATAAATTTTATATGGAGACATCAGGACTCGATCCTGAAATAACGATATGCAAAATCGCAGTTTTACCAGTTAAACTATGTCCCCTCTAGTTATAAAAATAATATGATAAAAACTTTAATAATATATCCGAAAAAGGACTTGAACCTTCACGACACTAGTCAACGAAACTTAAGCTCGTCCTGTCTACCAATTTCAGCACTCGGATATTATGCATAAGGCCAGAGTGATTCGAACACTCATCTAAGCTGTCATGAGCAGCTTGCTTTACCAATTAAGCTATAACCTTAATTTTTGTGCGGACAAAGGATTTGCACCTCTATTTACTGGACATGAGCCAGTTATGTTACTATTACATTAATCCGCATATGTATTTTTTTTTTAAAAAAAAAATAAATAAGAGTATTTGTCTAAATAAACATTATATAGCCCCAACGGGGATCGAACCCATGCATATGATGATGAAAACATCATGTCTTAACCACTTGACTATAAGGCCTTCCTTGTGCGAAGCAAGAAATATAAGCCCAGTGCAAGTATCGCGCTTGCTTCAGCTGGTTACAAAACAGCTGCATTACTTTTATGCTAACCAGGCTAGATATAAAGTATATAAAGTTGTGATATTAATCATATTTAGTTATATATAAATTAGTACTTTATACCTTAAAATATTAAAATTCTTACAGCTAAAGCCTATTAATTACATTAAAAAAAAGTATAATTTTTGATTATCATCTATATTATCATTTTATTATAATGCAAAACTGTAGTGTTCTACTACATATATTTAAGAATATCTTAAGGTAAGTTTCGTGCCTAGATGCTTTCAGCACTTATCTTTAACTAACATAGCGTTCCTGCCGTGCCTATGCTATATCTTTACTTAAGTGAAAGTAATATCCCTGTTTTCGTGCGAAGCAAGAAAAACTATATTAATATTGGGCACATAAACAACAGGTAAACCATAGGTTAATATACCCAGCTCCTTTCGTACGAGGGGGCTAACCTTATTTTATTCTAATTTCCTCTAGAAGATAGAAACCATACTGTCTCACGACGTATTTAACCCAGCTCGTGTAACTTTTTAATCGACGAACAGTCGAACCCTTCATGATTCTTACATTCATGTGGATAAGTTAAGCCGACATCGAGGTGCCAAACTGCGCACCCAATTTGTACTCTCTGGCGCAATTAGCCTGTTATCCCTAGCGTAGCTTTTTCAAAAATCCAAGACCTTTCCTTTCTGCATCTTGTGATCATATGCCCCGCTTACGCGACTGATAGACGTGTAAGTCA
>Ga0105239_10006072_pt1 | contig 14062 bp, 15 predicted proteins | sample KBSC44metaG_FD_92761 | JGI IMG/M metagenome (GOLD analysis project Ga0105239, IMG submission 92761) | Corn rhizosphere microbial communities from Kellogg Biological Station, Michigan, USA - KBS C4-4 metaG | ecosystem: Host-associated > Plants > Roots > Rhizosphere > Soil | place: Michigan, USA... | reverse complement strand
TTTTTAAAACGTTTCGTTATGGTAGAGAAGAATTATCAGTTTTTGAGTGAAACCCTTAGTCAGTTGGGGTTTGGGGATACCTTAAACGATGCACTCAAAACTAAAATGAAGCTAGGTATGCCTGAATTTGACCTAAAAGCGCGGGATACCTATGGAAAAGATGAGATCGTGTACGCGCTCAAATTTGCCAAAAAGGAAGATGGAGATTTTTATTTCCTGAATGCTTATAATGCCCAACTGACAAAGGAAAATGGGGAGACGGTCAAACAAAACTTCCCCTTATATAAGCAGAGAGGATATTCGGCGGAAGAAGCCTACAACCTGTTAAGCGGTAGAGCAGTCTATAAGACCTTCACCAAAGAAGGAACGAAAATAGGCCGCTGGTCGAGACTGGATTTCGATAGTCAAAATGAAAAGGGGAATTTCATGATCCGAAGCTATTATGACAATAACAGTAATTTTAATCTGATAAAAGAATTAAGTTCGTTGCCTATCATAACCGGTAGCCAGGAGGACAAGGAAGCCCTGATCAAAAACCTCCAAAAAGGCAACCTAGAACCTGTCCTAATAAAGAGCCAAAATGGCCGGGAAAGGATGTATATCGAAGCGACACCCCAACACCAGCGGATCACATTGTATAATAGTGAAATGAAAAGGCTCAGCCTCAGCAATAGTAGGATGCAGGTTGTCCAGGATGAAAAATTGGACGGAAAGCTGCCAGACACAACCAAAAAGCTCATGGAAAAGACAAACGATCCTTCAATTCAGGACGATAAACAACAAAAGAAAAAGATTGGGTAAAACACATAGATATCGGGGGCAAACTGTAATAGTCACTATTTGATCAGACAACTAGGAGTTTTTAGTTTTATAGGGTCAGGATATATTTAAGCTGCTGGGAAAGATGATCCAGCAGCTTTTGTCTCGCTAAGGCAACATCAGAATTGGGGTAATTGATCATTAGCTAGCCCCGATTATAAAAAATTACGGGCATTTTGGGCGGGTTTACAATTTGCCATATTTCCGGTGTTTTCACGGTTGTTTTATCCATAAAAAATGCTTACGTTGGCCAGTCAACTATAAAATCGATAAGGAGTGAGTAATACTAGTTTAAGATATAGCATATCTGGATACATAGGTATCATTTTGAACTACATCGTCCCTTTTATAGTCATACCCATTTTATGCTATCGTTTTAATAATTGGCTTCTGCTTTTCGGAAGCATTTTTGTCTATATTGGCGAGATGATTAGCTCCAGCAAAAAGGTTAATTATATAATTTTTGTTCTGGCTATTATTGGGGCCGCTTACTATTGGACAAATAATGGGTTTGATATTCACAAAGAACAAACATTCTTAATTATTTGTTTTCTGTTTGGGTTCTTGTGTTACCAGCTATACCGATTTATTGGATTTGGAGATAAACTCTCACGTGCAATGATAGCAGCCCAAGGAAACGAAGATGCCAATGCAGATATTCAACAGGAAAGTGATAAAGGATTTGAAAAATGGAAGTCAGAGAAAAAATGACTACAACGGCCACCGAAAAGTGGCTTTTTCTTTACACAAACTGATAAACAATAATGCTTATGAATATATGTTTACTGTCGATTAAAACGGACGTAAGTATTGATACTATTATTTTAGCGCTCACTGGAATTGTTCTCTACATTACCGCGAGAATTATGAAGAAAGGAAATGAGGACAACAAAAAGGGAGTTGACGAGAATGCAAGGCTTAACCGCTTGCAGGCTGTTGAAAATACTATACTAAAGCAGTTGGAATTTCATTATAATCTACTTAACAGGATAAAGATTAATTATGGATTGGCGGGACGGGGATTCGGTTACCCAAATGCACCCTCTGACGCGTATGGGCAGGAAGCGTTTGAATTATTTTATGAAATTCTAAAAGAAAATTACTTAACAATGCCGGGGTTTTTTAAAGAGAATATAAATGATGAAGAGAGGAGAATAAAAGACTCATTCACTCAACTATACAAAGTGCATGGCAGTCTGTTTGGAAATTATTTCAAGAACCTGTATTTGCTTATTAAGTATATAAATGACATCAACGTCGCAGGTTTCGAAAGGAGGTATTATATTGACTTGGTAAAATCCCAATTATCCAAATATGAACTACTCGTGTTAGCTTACGACTGTATTTGGATTCAGGATAAACCTAAAGGGGAAAACTTTATTGAGTTTGCGAGAGAATACAAGTTATTATCAGCATTGGAAGAAGATGAACTTATTAAGTCGGCAAGCTCGATAAATCATACAAACATTTTTAATGAACGATATGGAATAGCCTTTGGACGGCCTATAGAGTTTACAAATTAAGTATAAGAAATAAATTTCTAATCTTTAGAAAATGACGTGGAAAGATCTTTTGGCAGAACTCCTGATAAAACTTGGCATAAAGACTAAGCATAGACCAAGAAAGCCACGAATTGCTAGACACGATATTGACGAATTTATGGCAACTGCGAATATTATTAAAGGACGCAGCGAAAGAGATTTTGAAGACCGATTAAAAAAAAGAAGTAGAATAACTTCTTATTTGAGGACAGATGATCGACTTTTTGAGCCATACACGGACCTATTAGCATTAGTAACTATTGGACGCGAAAACTTTTCATTTGTTCGAGAAATAGGCAGTTCTATTTTGCAGATAGCAAAACAATTTGAAGCCAACAATTCTGTTTTTATAAATAAAAGCCATCTATACTTTGGGCTTTCGCTCAATTCGATTTATATAAGCGACTCGATCAATGCGATGATATATTGGGAACTTTCTCAAGAAGAAGAAAGTCATACTCAAGGTGCTACATTTAATTCAACAGCAGCAATAAATAATACAATTGGTAAGTTTAGCTCAGTAATAAATCCTATCAATTTATCGCTCAACTCTAATCCTCTTTACAAGGGGCTACGAGATAATTATGCTTTTATTCCGGACTTTACAGCTATATTAAGCTTCCAACACGCGCCGGAATTATTTGCTTATTTTTCTTCGGGTCTTCGTTTTAGACATGTCGACTACTGGCTGAAGAATGAATTCACAGCAATGACAAGAATTTATTGTCAGGAACTCATAAACTCATTGTGCATTCTTTGCGAGGCCAATTTGAAAAACATTCCGGCGGTAACAGAAAATATGATGGGTCCTATTATTAATAAAAATCTTCCAACAATTAATGCTAATGTATCAGCATTGATCGGCGTAAGCTCCCCCCCAAGCGGTCTTTTTTTAAGATATCCAACAAAAACTGAGGTTGATTTCAATAGTTCCTTTCCGTTGCTTATCACGGCCATTAAGACCAATTCACTAACAGACAGAGAATTAAAGGCTCATCTAATATATGGAGCGTATATGTTACGAAACAAAACTCTACACGACTATAACCCAAACCTGGTGTATTATAATAACAAACATTTATTTTCAGATACAATCGGAGCATTGTTTGGAGCAGTTTGTGCAATAAAGAATCTTTAGTCTGGCAGTGAGTTGTGCCTAATACGCATCCACAAATAGCTGATTCTTCGGGATAACCCGCCACAACTGAGCCAGTATTATTTTAAATGATCCTAAATAATTTCAAATGAAAGAAACTCCATTAGAGCAACGCATTCGCGCCGAGATATTAGCTGATCCCGATCTACAGGCCAAAATAGAGGCCCATTCAAAAAGAATGGCGCTATTGCAGCGTAGATTGGAAGATGGACAGGAACTATCTTATGAGGATCAATACTATTATTGTGACGGATTGAAATGGGAGTACGTTGCTTCATATCCATTGTGCGAGGATGTTTTTTACTTTAAAGCGTATATGATTCGAGAGAACTTCGACTATGGATCACTAAAACCTAATTACACACAAGAGAATGAACATCAATTTCGTCAAATGGTTCGGGATTGGGATGTGCTCCTCAAAAAGACCGACACCACGGACCCGTATCTACATGTTGAGAAAGATGAACTGGATAAGGAATTGAGCATTCTTAATCGGCAAAAGGGAAAAGTTACTTCGATTGATGACCCAGAATATTTTGATGCCCTCGCTTGGTCGAAATTTCGATTCTTACGCGTACGAAAGAATTTCAGGCTGGATATAAAAAGCGATTTTTACACCCTGTCGTTAAATGAAGAGGAAATCCTTTTCGATTTTAAAGCCTTCACACATATTCTCGCTAGGCATTTTGCTCATGGAAAAAAGCCGTACCAAGCCAACCAAGATCATTTTTATAGTGTATTTGATCCTTTTCATTTACATTTAGATTTAGAGCAAATTTTTAAGGTTATTGACCAATCGGGTTTATACAAAAAAGATGCTATTCAAAATATAACGATCCGAAAAAAAGGGCAATTATATAAAATCATAACGAGAGATAATAATTACGGTTCTTTTATTAAAAAAAGAATCGTGACCTTTTACCCGCTTTCAAAGTTATCCGAACTAAGCAGTTTGTCTCGGAATTATAAGGAGAAAAAGGTAGCTGATGATCTTTTTGTATTTGTAAAAGGAGAATAAGTTGGCAATCTCATGGAACAGAAACCTGTAACGTTAAATGATGTTATCAGCCAGTTGGAAGGTTACAAGAAAGAGTACCTTAACTGTATTGGGGAGATATTACAAGCAGATGGCGGCAGTCTGTTCTCAATGGACCTTATTACTTTGCCTGTACTTAACAGAAGTACCAGGTTGATCTCCGGCTTTATTACCCTTATTCAGGAGGAAAACTATCTATGCGCCATCCCCTTAGTTCGTCTACAACTGGACAACTCTCTTCGATTTTACGCCACGTTTCTTGTATCAGGTATAGATGCGTTCATACAAGACTTTTTGAAAGGAACTCCCATCAGAAAGATCAAAGATCGAGATGGAAAAAGAATGCAAGATCATTACCTTGTTGAAAAACTGAATGCAAGCTTTCCAGGAGTTGCGAAACTATATGAGGATACATCGGGATACGTTCACTTAAGTGACCGACATTTTTTTGCGACCATTTCAAAAAAGGAAAGTGATAAAGGAAGAATGTTTTTCGGAGATGGCCCAGACCATTTTACCAACGATGAACGAGTTAACTTTGCATATCAAATGAGAGAGTGCTCAGAACTACTTTTAATTTTTGTAAACGAATGGAAGCATGTAAAAAAAAGCAAGCGGTCTGAAAGCCAATAATCAAATACAGATATCTTCCAATAAATTGAGAATACCGGGAGAGTCGGTATTTTTTTTATCTAGTTCTTATTTCGTTCGTTGAGTAACTTTTCAATTAGAGTATCCTTTTCTTTCAGCATACGCTCATAAAGTTCTAAAACCTTATCTAAGGGATTGAAAGTACATTGGTAGTTCATCGCCGAAGCACTTGCATTGTCTTTAAAATCGGAAAAAGTATTAGAAAAGATGTTTATGGCTGATTCCTCTCCTAAATTCTTAATGGCTTCGGGATTAATCTTTAACACTTTTGCAACCTGCTCAAGGATCGACGGATCGAGTACCTCCCTTTGCTCCAGAAGAGATATTTTCTGCTGGTTCCAGTCATCTCCCATAGCTAAGGCCAAAGCGTCTTGCTTCATTCCGAGCATTTCCCGAAAACGCTTTACATTTTTTCCTTGATGAACAATTTTTTCAGCCATAACAATTTATAAAATAATGAATTTTCCGAAAATGACAAATTTTTTACTGCATGTAAATTACATGTATTTCACAAAGGTAGTTTGTTTTTTACAAAGTATTCGGGTTGTTTCTTTGCATTGTACACGGGAGGACATACGCTTCTAACGTTGTACAACGGCTATATCGATAACAGTTTGCCAGGGGTGGCCGGCAGAAATAAATGTTCCATTCCAACTGTTATCATACAATGAAAAGTTCCCTTTTTGATTATTCCCGCCTGAAGGACTTCTCCGAAGAATCGCCTAATGCTTATCCTCCAAATGGAAAGGAACTTGATCCGGAATTTCTTCACGACTTTGCTGGTGGGAATGAAGCGGGCCTCTCCCGACTATACACCCTTTATCATTCACCTTTAATTAAATGCGGGCTGCGAATAGTCCAGGATTATTTTGCAGTAGAAAATATCGTCCAGGACGCCTATCTAAAAGCTTGGACCTTCCGCCATAGGTTAAACAGTTACATGCATGCCTACCGGTTTATGCGCATGAATGTAAAATGGGATTGTTACGACTTTTATAAGAGGCCTGAATACCGTCTTGTGGTATATCCAGAGTATGAAACTTACCCCGATGCCGAGAGTCATCCACAGGCCTATCAGAAAGATGATGTGTGCAAAGACGAAGAAATGCTTCAATCCATTTATAAGATCATTCCATATTTGCCGCCCGACCGCCAAACCATTTTGAAGCTTTACTTTAAATATGGGTTCAGTTATAAGCAGATTGCAAAACGCTACGGCTCGAATATTCCGAGCATAACAAAAGAAATTCACGAAAGCCTGGATTATTTAAAGAAGGTGATTCATGCCAAAAAGCAAATATCTGTATCACCACCTGCTACTTTACGCAGAAAGGACGCTGAAGAATGCCTTTCTGGCGAAATGCTTCAGCTTTTTAAGCTCAGATATGAAGACAAGCTTCCATTTGACGTGATAGCTAACAAAATGAACCTTTCCCAAGCATACGTGCAGCAGCAATATGTTATTGCGCATAGAAAACTAAATCAGTTAAAAGTAAACCACCGACAATGACTGACAAACCGATTATATTAACCAAAAAAGTGCAACTGATTATCAATAGTGATGACAAACAAGTGGTAAGTGAAGTATTCAAGAAGCTGCATCATTGGCGATATATTTGCTTTAGAGCTGCGAATTATATTTTCACCCACTTGTTCATTCAACATCAAATAAAAGAGTTGTTCTATTTGCGGGATGATGTGAAAGTTAAACTGGCCGATAGTGTCAAAGATTCAAATGGCATTCTAACTTGTTCGCAGGTAAATACTACATATCGAATGCTGAGTGCTCGATTCAAAGGAGACATACCCATGCATATTATAGCTACTTTGAGTATGACATTGGCAAAGCATTTTAACAATGAAAAACAAGATTATCTAAAGGGGGAAAAGTCCGTCCGAAACTACAAAAAAAATATACCCATTCCGTTCGGGCGCAAAGATATTACCCATTTGCAGCCCATACAAAATGGAAGAGAATATAGTTTTCAATTATTCAAAATTCCTTTTCGTACCTATCTGGGCAGGGACCAAATTTACAAACGTCCTCTGTTCGAAAAACTACTGCATGGACAAACTATCCTGCACGATAGCTCTATCCACATCGATAAGAACAAGATATACTTGCTTGCTGCTTTTGAAATAGAAAAGGAAGTTAACGACCTTGATATTAGCATTGTTGCTGAAGCACATTTGTCAATAGATTACCCTATAATTTTGCACATTGGTAAGGTGCGCCACACCATCGGTAGCAAAGAAGAGTTTTTACACCGCCGATTGGCTATACAGGCAGCTAGATCCAGGTGTCAAAAGGCTGCTTCGTTTAATCGGGGACAACATGGCCGTCGAAGAAAGCTAAAGCCGTTGGAAGAATTCCATGAGAAGGAACGGAACTATGTTCAACAGAGACTTCATCTGTATAGCAGACGATTGGTTGACCTATGTGTTCAGCATAGAGCGGGTTCGCTGATACTTGTGGGTCAAACAGAAAAGGAGGCCGCAGCCGCAGGTGATGAACTGATCCTGCGCAACTGGAGTTACTACTCCCTGAAACAAAAGATTGAATATAAAGCTAATAAAGCAGGAGTTATGCTCATAACAGAATAACACTTAATGAGGCTGCTTGTACCGCCATAAGGTGAGGCTAACAAGTACTCACTAAATATCCGCAAGGATATATACAATTGCAGAGCAAGGCGTTTTATTAATAGCAAGTTGTTATACAATGAGGTTGCTTGTACAGCCACAAGGTGAGACTAATAATACTCACTAAGTATCCGAGGGGATATCTACAAACGCAACGCCATAGCTTTTATGAAAATTAATTCGTTAGATAAATGAGGCTACTTGTAACGCCGTAAGGTGAGACTAACAAGTACTCACTAAATATCCGCCAGGATATATACAACCGTAGGGCCATAGCTTTTAACAAAGTTGATTTGGTTAGATAAATGAGGCTGTTTGTACCAGCCGTAAAGTGGGGTTATCAAAGCACTCACTAAATACCGTTCAGGTATATACAATGGCCCACTTATGTCTTTACTGACCGACTGCTTATATTGATAATATTGAGGCTGCTTGTACAGCCGCAAGGTGAGACTTATCAGGCACTCACCAAATATCCCAATAGATATATACAAAGGCCTCTATTAGCTTTTCGGGGTGTAATATTTATAATGGGTATATACAATGTGGTCTTTTTGCTTTTTTATAGGTTTTCGTGAAAACTTACCACGCCGGAGCTTTTCACTATTTTTCCTTCTTCCTTTTAGTTTTTGGGCTTGATTTCTTCTTTGGCTGACGATACTGCTTCAGTGTTTTATGCCAGTCATGTCCCATCGAGATGACCGCAGAATAGCGTTCGTATAAGTTTAGAATGTCCTTTTCCTCCCGCTGATACTCATACTTAGCTTTGTTAGCCGTCACTACCTCCATTAATAGCCACAGGATAGATTTTGCCGATTCGCGAGTTATGACCTTGAAAAAGCCTATGCAAAAATCAGGTGGCGGTAGAATCTTTACATCTTTTTTATAATAATTAGCCATATATCGTTCAAAGTGATCGGCCATCCCTTCCTGATCGGTCATAGAGACAGCGATACAATGGACAGCATCGATCAGGCCAATAAATTCAGTTTGAACATGCTGAATGACCTTGTTTTCAAGCTGTCGGGAGGCACCGACCTCCGCCAGCCCAATTTCACACCATTTCAAGAAATTTACTTTCATGTAGATCGGCGTAACGTCCTTGAAAATGATCATGGGGCCGATTTCGGGACCATCAACGGGAAAGTTGACGGGAGCAAAGGTTTCAGTAATCATAAACGCATAATTTGGTTTGACGATGTATGTAATTTTGGTGATCGATCATTTTGATTTACCATGACGTCTGAGCCTGGCAAGCTGACCAAAGAGTCTTTTCTCTTTGTCTGTGAGATTGGTGGGTAGCTTGACTGCAACGGTTACATAAAAGTCGCCGCGGGGACCAACATCTTTGTAAGTGGGAAAACCTTTCTTCCGGAGCCTCATAACTTTCCCGTTCTGCGTCTGTTTGGCTATTTTTAACTTTACCTTTCCATCGATTGTGTCAACTATTATTTCACCTCCAAGCAGAGCTGCGTACAAATCGACGAAGGCAGTCGCGTATATATCCTTATTAACTAACCTCCATCCGGGTTCGGGGACAATAGTGATGTTAACAATTAGATCGCCATTTGGAGCGCCGTTCATGCCGCGCCCCCCCAATCCAAAATAGGTTAAATAAGAGTAGGCCTCTACCCCAGTGGGAATTTTCACGCGGACGTCCCTCCCTTCCACCTTGAAACTACGATGATGTTCTTTTGCGGCCTCTTTGATCGATAATTTAATATTAAAGTAATAGTCGAAACCCCGAAGACCTTCATCCTTATATCCCTTTGACTTTTCTGATTTTCTCCATTTGAAAAAGCTTTTCCAATCGGCATCATATAAATCGTAAAACCTTCTCTTCTCTGGGTCTCTAAGCACCTCATACGCTTCATTGATTTCCTGCATTGCCTTGGTTGCATCCTCAGCATCCTGGTTAAGATCGGGATGGTGCTTGGACGCCAACTTTCGATAAGCGGCCTTTATTTCATCAGGGGTCGCGCCCGTGGATATGCCTAATATCTTATAGTAATTTCCCTTGGACATATAACTTTAATGTTTGGGATAACACAATTCTATTGACAAGGCCCATACGCCCTAATATTGACCGACAAGCGCCCCACCTTCAATTCCTGGGGGGGTATGCATTCTTTTCTTAATTTTTGCTATTGCGCTCCAATATTCAAAGTTTACTGACATACCTGGTCAGTTAAGTATCAGCCTTTTCGGTTCGGGTATAGCCAACGTTAGTGATATGTTAAAAGCCGGTGGTAGGGTGAAAACACGTATTGACAAAATGGAAAGGCTTAGTTAACTTTAGTAAAGACCCCTATCCGAAGAAACAAACCATTATCTTACGAATCGCCGGACGCCTCTGCCGGAATAAAGAACCTACGCACAATGCCGGGTCTTTTACTCTGCTACGGTGTACAATCCTCCCATTTATTTACTGAAAATTGCATCATGAAGCCTAATAGCCTTCCTGGAGGCGCGTGGAATATTTTTTAGAACAAATCTAAATGTAGTGGTACATCTTGGATTTATAACCTATGAAAACTGCTGCACGTGGGATCATACTGGTAATGGCATGTATTAGTAATGGCTAATCCGGTGACAGAAATTTCCGTCACCTGACCCTTTATTACAAAAAACCGTTGTACTATGATACCCATAGCTGAAACTTTGCACCGTGAGCTGATTGCACGGATTAACGAAATGGCCTCCGAGAAGGACACCCTCATTCGCACCGAAAGAATTGTAACAGAAATCAGCAATGTTCTATTTCAACTAAAAGCCCTTATCAGACAGCAGGGCTTTGTTGATGAGCAGGAAGAGATTCAATTCTACAAGCAAATTAAGCCCAAATTTCACGCGTTATATATTTACCATGCCACAGTATTCAGCGTGGAATCTGATCGGCCATTGGGCAGCAAGAAGGCTGCTAAGCGCTATTTTCACAATGAACTTCGGAGGATTGACAATTTCTTTTACCACAATGCTGACCTGTATAAATATTACCGGTCAGCTAAGACCCACCTGGATAAGGAGTACTTTACCAGGGGGCAGGGCTTTAGTGGTTTTGTCATTGATATAGTCACCCCAATCATTGACCGGGAATTTTGTACCCTGCACAGCATAAAAATAGCCTTCCTGATCGCTTATCAGCAGCTAAGGCAGTATTTTCAGGATGCGATGCTCGAAATTGAGAACCCGGTTAAAACGCCTGTTTTCTCCACTCAGCAACCGGAAATGAACTGGACGGATTCAAAAACGGGCCTTATTGAGCTAGGGTATGCTCTCCATGCAGCAGGATCATTCAACAATGGGAAAGCTGATCTGAAGCAGATCAACGACTACCTTCAAACTGTCTTTCATGTTGACCTGGGCAATACCTCCCGAACCTTTCAAGAAATTCTTGCCCGGAAACGGGGATATACAGCCTTTTTAGATAGGTTGCGAGATAGGCTATTGCAGCGCATTAACGATGATCAATGAAGTCTTGGTGTTTGGAGGGAAGTAAAAAGGCCGGAACTTACCGGCAGACATAAGCCCGGCCTGAGAGCCCAAAATTGTGGGTAGGATGCAACCCGATTTTCATAGAAGCCATTAACATAAAGGGGCTACATTTGGCCCACTCCGTGCCTTTATAACCATTGAAGCCAATTCCGCGACTTGTAGTTGAAGATCCACGACCTTTGTTTGCAGGCCGTCCAGATCAATATTATCCTTATTGCCGGCCTTCGTTTCTTTCAAATTCTCAGCGGACTGGACAGACTCCAGACGACCCCTGTTCTGCTGAGTAGGGATCGTAGTTGCCTCTAATATAGCTTCCAATCGTTCTGCAAAATGCAAGAGATCGCTTCTTTTATCGGCGTCGTCAAACTCTACGTCACTGGAAGTTAGACAGGTATTAACTATCCTTGATAGCCAGTCCCGGCATTCACTCAGGCTAAAATCAACGAAGAAATCAGCAAATACCAGGTGAGGATTGCCTCTTTGTTCAACACTCAACCGGAGGGGCTGGTTGAATACATTTGGATTGTCAATGTAAATGGACATACCTTTAATTTGAGCTGTGAATAATTCAGAAACCAGTTTTTATGTGCCAGGAAGGCATGTAACCATGTTTGCATATTAGACACAGCGAATGGCCGATGATCAGATAGGCTGATAGAGGCCCATCCTATAGAGATTGGCAGTCGAATTCAACGTAGACCATAAATATTGGGAATATTTTTAACACTGACGACCAGTAGGAAGGCGCTAATAAAATACTATAACTGTCAATCCATTTAATTTCTCCATTTTCTACCAATTTTCCTTCTGATCCCCCTCATGCGAACCGTAAAAAAATAGGGTCAAATTCGTTATTTGCTCTTCCAAATGGGGTTTTGTCAGCCGGTGGAAGGCCAATATTAGCGATATTATTGTTGTGACTGAGATTGCCGGTCAAAAGACACGCCACCGGAAGATATGCGTATGTACGGAAGGCAGGTTGAGGCTAAAGGTTCAGTTCCTGCTATTTAATAGATTCAAAACACGGTCAATCTCTTCTTTGTAATTTTCAATTGGTTGATTGGGGAACTTTATGTTGGGGAGGTCCGCCATATGTGGTTGTTGCAATTTATATGCTTGATATGCTTCGTTCAGGCTTAGTAAAGCGTCATTATAAATCTCATATACATGTTCTCTGCTTTTTACTTCATTAGGTGATATTTCATATACAGTTTGAACTTTTAGAACTTCATGTCCTTTGTTGGTAAACATATCAGTAAGAATATATGAATTTGATATTTTTAATACAATCTTATTATCAACGAGAAAGGGTTCTGATTGGTAGGAAACAGATGACTCCCCTAATCCCTTTTCAGCACGGAAATCTAACGGCGAGATACTCAGATTTACTCTATAACTTCTTGCATTCATTACGTTGCGGTTTTTATTAAAATTACAAATTTTTCCATCTCCGGCATAGTGTTTAAAAGACTGGTAAGGGCTGGAAGGACACGCCAACGGAAGATATGCGTATGTATGGAAGACAGGCTGAAGCTTAATCCTTATTTAAATCTGCCCAGGTTCGAATACATCTTGTAATATTCGTGAGCTTTTCTTTTTGATGTAGTAACAAAAAGCACATGAGGCAGATACCTAGTCGAAGCTCCCAAAATGGAATCTCTTTTTCGATGGCTTTTATTTTTTCCGGCTCACTAAAAAGGGATACAATTTTTTCTCCTGTTTCCTTTTCTGAATAACCCTGCTCTTTTAAATATTTTTCAACCCTTTCTATTCTTTGCTTCACGACAAATTCAGTAGAAGTTCCATTTATCAGGGTATAGAACCCCGGCCCTAAACTGTACACCGCGATCATTTTTTGACTCAATTCCTCCAATGCGAATTCAGCCGGTTTGTGTGCAGCATCATTTCTTATTTTTCGCAAGGCGTTCAAATTATCGTATAAAGATTTATCAATCAAACGAAAGGCATACGCCAGTTCAATTTTCGAACTGAAAGAACAAAGAGGACCCGGATAAGCAAATAATCGGTCCTTATCTTTAGCAGAAACCTCTATAGGCATAACTGCTTTAATAAGCGATGCTAAAAAGTCCTCCACATGACTGGTCGCAATGAGTAGGGCACCACGACCCGATTCATTGAATAAACTTTTACTAAGAATAGCGTCTAATTCTAGTATAACTGGATCGTCAAATGGATGAATCGTAGACGAATGATTATTTTCCATTGTTATCTATCAAGATTTTTATTGTTAAGTGATTCATCCTTGGTGCCCTTGTTGTGTCTTAAGGCCAGCAAGTAAAGCGAAGACTGATAACGGCTGAACCAACCTTGCATTTTTCGCTTGCATTACCCATTAATTATAACTTCTGATCGAACAGCAAACGGGAAATGCCGTAGTCTCCGGCCTCCAATAGTGACAAAGGTTATAAAAAATAACCGGGAAGTTATAAAATATAACCGAATAATGCGTTGCTGGCTGAAAATGAAGGGTGAGCATAACGTATTGGCAGGAAATTAGTTAAAGAATATTTTTCCGAGCCTCTGATCACACTCTGAAATATCGCTTTTTCATACCCTCATCTTTGCTGAACAAAAACGAAGAGACAAAATTTTCTCACCTAAAGCCAAATGTTATGTTCAGCAATATTACCGGGCCGCAATTCCTCCTTATTGTCGGAGGGCTCATAGTCGCCTATTATACCGTTTTAGCCCTTTTCTTCA
>Ga0105239_10006071_pt1 | contig 14067 bp, 9 predicted proteins | sample KBSC44metaG_FD_92761 | JGI IMG/M metagenome (GOLD analysis project Ga0105239, IMG submission 92761) | Corn rhizosphere microbial communities from Kellogg Biological Station, Michigan, USA - KBS C4-4 metaG | ecosystem: Host-associated > Plants > Roots > Rhizosphere > Soil | place: Michigan, USA... | reverse complement strand
GGAGCCGCGCCGCCGCGACGGCCTCGGTCATGGGAACCCGTCGGGTGAACTCGTCGAATCGACGCGCGCCGTAGTACGCCTCGCGCAGGATCAACATCGCGGTGCGGGTTCCGACGACGTCGAGCGCCTTGCTGATCGAGCACCTCTGTGCCGTCCACGCGTCGCGGTCGCTCAGCCGCCCTTGCAAGGTGATGGAGTCCATAGCCCAATCGTATCGCCTGACTTGCAAAAACCATAGTCAGCTGGAAACCTTCTGGCTATGACAAACCAAAGTCAGCGATCGAGGCTCGCCCTGCTCGTGCTGTGCGGCGCCTCGTTCATGGCCAGCCTCGACCTGTTCATCGTCAACGTGGCCTTCGACGCCATCGGTCGCAGCTTCCACGGCGTGACGCTGGCTGACCTGAGCTGGGTCCTCAACGCGTACGCCATCGTGTACGCGGCACTCCTTGTGCCGCTCGGACGCTTGGCGGACCGCTTCAGCCGGCGGGGCGGCTTCATCGTCGGACTGGTGATCTTCACCTTGGCCAGCGTCGCGTGCGCCGCGAGCAACGGGCTCTGGATGCTGGTCACCGCCCGTGTCCTGCAGGCCGCCGGGGCCGCGCTCCTCACGCCGACCAGCCTCGGCTTGGTCGTGGCCTCGGTGCCGGCCGCGAGGCGGACGGCCGCGGTCCGGATCTGGGCGGCCAGCGGCTCCCTGGCCGCGGCCGCCGGCCCGGTCGCCGGTGGATTGCTGCTGACGCTGTCGTGGCGGTGGGTCTTCCTCGTCAACGTTCCCATCGGCGCCCTGGCGCTGGTCGGCGCGCTGGTCGTCCTTCCGCGCTCTGACCACCGCGAGACCGGTCCGCTCCCGGACGTGTTCGGCGCGGTCCTGCTGGCAATCGGGATCGCGTCCCTGTCGCTCGGCCTGGTGAAGGGGCCCGACTGGGGCTGGACCTCATGGCGAGACCTGCTGGCGTACGCGGTGGCGGTCGCGACGGTGGGCCTGTTCATGGCGCGCTCGGTCCGCCACCACTCCCCGGTGATAGAGCCCGCGCTGCTGAAGGTGCGCTCGTTCGCGTCAGCCAACCTGGCCGCGCTGGCGTTCTCGGTCGCGTTCGCGGGCGTGTTGCTCCAGGTCATCTTGTGGATGCAGAACGTGTGGGGCTATTCGGCGCTGCGCACCGGACTGGCCGTCGCACCCGGTCCGCTGATGGTTCCCGTGTTCTCGATGCTCGGCCAGCGCCTGTCCGGCCGGATCAGCGCCGAACGGCTGATCGCGGCCGGCTGCGTGCTGTGCGCCTTGGGCGCTGTGTGGATGCTTGCCACGGTCGGAGCCACGCCGGACTACGCGGCCGAACTGCTCCCCGGTTGGTTGATCGCGGGCGCGGGCGTGGGCCTCGCTTTGCCGACGCTGCTCTCGAGCGCCACCGTCGACCTGCCGGCCGCCCGAGCCGCAACTGGAAGCGCGGTCATCAACATGTCACGGCAGGTCGGCTCGGCGCTGGGCGTTAGCCTGCTGGTCGCGATCGTCGGACATCCGGTCGGCTACCTGGCGGCGCATACCGCGTTCGTCGACGGCTGGTGGACCTGGGCCGCGCTCGACGTCTTCGCCGCTGTTCTGGCGTTGGCCACGGCCCGGCGGACCGTTCGCGTGCCAGACGCGAAGCCGGTACTGGTCGCTCATTGAACGTCTCACTGCCACTCTGGGACGGATCTTGCCGCTATGCGACAAAATCCGTCCCAACGTTGGGCGGGTGACGTTACGGCTCGGCGAGCTCGGCGGCCACGTCGATGTTGTGGGCGTGCACCTTGTCCGGGTGCAAGAAGACGAACCGCTTGTAGGACCAGAAGCGGAACACCGTGCCCAGGGCGATCGTGCCCAGGTTGACCAGGAACACGACAAGGCCGCCGTGCGGCTGGTCGAAGGCGTAGACGGTGAGCGCCAGGATCGCCTCGGAGAAGCCGAGCGTGATCAGGTTGATCCCGAAGAAGAATGACGTCTCACGCCGCAAGCTGGTGCGCGCGCGGTGCGAGAAAGACAAATACCGGTTGCCGATGTAGGCGAACACGACCGACACCAACGTCGAGATGCACTTGGCCTTGAGCGCGCCGTCGCCGGAGAGCGCCTTGAAGATGCCCAGGTCGATCGCCAGCGCGATGATGCCGATGAACCCGAACGCCGTCAGCTCCTTGACCAGGATGCGACTGGTGTTGCGCAGGTGGGTGATGAGGCTGGTGGGCCCGTACGTGGTCGCCATGTTGCCCGCCAGACTATCGGGCCGATGCGCCGTCCGGGTCCGCCTCGCCCAGTACGCTCTCAGTTGTGGACCCCCGCACCAAGCTGCCAGTGGTCGGCATGGTCGGAGCAGGGCAGCTGGCCCGAATGACCCACCAGGCCGCCATCGCGCTCGGCCAGTCACTGCGCCTGCTCGCCGACTCCGCTGACGACGGGGCCGCCCTGGCCGCAGCCGACGTCGTGATCGGGGACTACCACCTGATCGAAGACCTCCGCCGCTTCGCCGTCGGCTGCGATGTCGTGACCTTCGACCACGAGCACGTTCCGAACGAGCACTTACGCGCGCTGGCCGCGGACGGCGTCGCGGTCGCCCCCGGGCCGGACGCGCTGCGCTTCGCCCAGGACAAGGCCGCCATGCGCGCCAAACTGGCCGAGCTGAACCTGCCGTCGCCACGCTGGGCGCTCGTCGCGGACGCGGATGCCCTCGCCAAGTTCGCCGCGGAGGCAGGGTGGCCGTTGGTGCTGAAGGCGGCCAGCGGTGGCTACGACGGCAAGGGTGTGTGGGTCCTCGACTCGCCGGAAGCGGCCGAGCCGGTTCTGACCGGCCTGGCCGAGCGAGGCATCACCGCGCTGGCCGAGGAGAAGGCGGCGATCCGCCGCGAGCTCGCGGCGGTCGTGGCCCGCTCGCCGTTCGGGCAGGGCGCCGCGTGGCCGGTGGTCGAGACGGTGCAACGTGACGGGATCTGCGTCGAGGTCCTCGCTCCGGCCCCTGATCTCGACGACGATCTCGCCGACCAGGCTGAGCAGTTGGCACTGCGGCTGGCCGCCGAGCTCGGGGTGGTCGGCGTCTTGGCCGTCGAGCTATTCGAGACGACCGACGGCTCGTTGCTGATCAACGAGCTGGCGATGCGTCCGCACAACTCCGGTCACTGGACAATCGAGGGCTCCCGCACCTCGCAGTTCGAGCAGCACCTGCGAGCCGTGCTCGACTATCCGCTGGGCTCGACGGCGGCGACTGCCCCGGTGACGGTGATGGCCAACCTGCTGGGTGGCCCCGAGGACGTGACGCCGGCCGGCATCGACGAGCGGGTGCATCACTTCATGGCCCGCTGGCCGGATGTGAAGCTGCACCTCTACGGCAAAGGAATGCGCCCGGGTCGCAAGGTCGGCCACGTGACCGCGCTGGGCGCCGATCTCGACGAGGTCCGGCAGCGGGCGCGCGAGGCGGCCGACTATCTGATGAACGGAGACCGGTCGTGACGGACGTCGGCGTGATCATGGGCAGCGACTCCGACTGGTCGGTCATGAACGCCGCCGCCGACGCGCTGGCCGAGTTCGATATCCCGTTCGAGGTGCGGGTGGTCTCCGCGCACCGCACACCGATCGGAATGACCGAATACGCCCAGCAGGCAGCTGGCCGAGGGCTGAAGGTGATCATCGCGGGGGCGGGGGGAGCGGCCCATCTGCCCGGTATGGTCGCGGCGATCACCCCACTGCCGGTGATCGGGGTGCCGGTGCCGCTGAAGTATCTCGACGGCATGGACTCGCTGCTGTCGATCGCCCAGATGCCCGCCGGCGTCCCGGTGGCCACTGTGTCGATCGGCGGGGCGCGCAACGCGGGCTTGTTGGCCGTGCGGATCTTAGCCGCGTCGGATGCGGGCCTGCGCGATCGGATGATCGCCTTCCAGCACGAGCTCGCTGAGAGCGCGCGCGCCAAGGACGCCGCCCTGACCGAAAGGCTCCGTACGCTCGCTGAATGACCCGACTGCTGCCGCGCCGCCGGGCGACGCGCGTGGCGGCGCTCGTCGTGGTGCTCGTGGTCGCCGCAGCGATCATCGCGGGCGTTGTGACCGGTTCGAGCGCAGCGATCCGCACCCGCGCTCAGTTCGTGGCGGGCACGCCGGAGGACGGAGCCCCTGTGCGGCTCGACACCACGCTGTACTTGCCAACCAAGACTCCCGCTCCGGCGGTCCTGCTCGCGCATGGGTTCGGCGGCTCCAAGAACGACCTGGTGGGTGAGGCGAAGACGCTGGCCCGGCACGGGTACGTGGTGCTGACGTACACGGCCCGCGGGTTCGGCGACTCCGGAGGTTTGATCCACTTGGACGCCCCGGACTACGAGGTGGCCGACGCGTCCAAACTGATCGACTACCTGGCCACCCGCCCGGAGGTTCAGCTGGATCACCCGGGCGACCCTCGGGTGGGCGTCGCCGGCTCGTCCTACGGCGGCGGCCTGGCCCTCATGCTGGCCGGCTACGACCAGCGGGTGGACGCCGTCGGCGCCGACATCGCCTGGAACAACCTGGCCGACGCGCTGTTCCCCAACGCGGGCGGCAGTAGCCCCGGCGTGTTCAAGAAGCTGTGGGCCGGGCAGCTGTTCGGCTCAGCGCTCGGCCCGGGCGGGGGCGCTTGCGGCCGCTTCGCCGCCGACCTGTGCGCGGCCTACCAGCGGGCCGCGTCGACGGGTTCGGCCGATCCGGAGATCCTGAAGTTGTTGACCGCTGCGAGCCCGTCGACGGTGCTGAACCGGATTGCGGCGCCGGTGCTGCTCTCCCAGGGCGAGGAGGACTCACTCTTTCCGCTCGACCAGGCGGACGCCAACGCTCGGGGCATCGCGGCCGCCGGTGGCTCGGTGAGAGTGATCTGGCGCGACGGCGGCCACGACGGCGGGACGTCGACGAGCGAGCTGACCGCCGACCTGCTGGCCTGGTTCGACCCGATCCTCAAACATCATCGGATTCCGTCGCGCAGCTTCGACATCACCGTCCCGTCCGCGGGCTTGTCGTCGGCGAACGGTCGGACGGTGTCCGGAACGGTCCGAGTGACCGGCGGCTACCCGGGCGCCGGCGGCCCCGCCCAACCGACGAAGACGGTCGATGTCTCCGGGCCGGCGCAGACCATCCAGGCGCCAGCCGGCGGTTACCCAGCGGCGGTGACGACGCTGCCGGGCCTCGGCGGCCTGCTCAGCGCGGCCGGGGCGACGGGCGATTCGGCGGTCGGCCAGCTGGCCGTCGTGCCCGGGCAGGTGGCGCTGTTCGCGTCGGCGCCGTTGTCGGAGCGTGCCCTGATCGCCGGACCATCAACGATCCGACTGACCGTCTCCTCGGCGACGGCGTCGTCGGCCACCCTGTTCCTCTCGCTGCGCGACGTGGCCAAGGACGGCTCCCAGTCGCTGCCGGCTGAGCTGGTGTCACCGGTGTCGGTCACCGGCCTGTCGCCCGGCGTGCCTCAGACGGTCACGGTGCGACTGCCCGGGGTCGTCGCCCAGGTGGCGTCCGGGCACCGACTGGTCGTCGCCGTGTCTACGACTGATCTGGCTTACGCGTTGCCGTCCGACGCCCGTTCTTACACGGTCGCGCTGGCCGGTGCGGCGCTCACCGTGCCGGTGCAGAACGGCGCCATCGTGCGCTCCGGCGATCCGCTCGCCTGGCTGCTGGTCGGCGCCGGTGTGGCAGTGGCCGTCGCCGGGGCGTGGACGGTCACCGCGTGGCGGCGGCGGTCGCGGCGCCGGATCGACGCGTCGCTCGCTGACGTCCCGGTCGCGGTCGACGGATTGATCAAGGAGTACGGCGACGGCTACCGGGCCGTAGACGACGTCACGTTCCGGGTCGAGCGAGGGCAGGTCGTCGGCCTGCTCGGACCGAACGGCGCCGGAAAGACGACGGCGCTTCGCGTGCTGATGGGCTTGATCCGACCGACCGCGGGCAGCGTGCGGGTGTTCGGCGAGTTGATCGAGCCGGGGGCGCCGGTGTTGTCACGGATCGGCTCGTTCATCGAGGGTCCCGGCCTGCTGCCTCACCTCTCCGGGCGGGACAATCTGCGGCTGTACTGGGCGGCGACCGGCCGCCCGGCCGAGGACGCCGACTTCGAGACGGCGCTGGCCATCGCCGGCCTGGGCAGTTCGGTCGAGCGGAAGGTGAAGAAGTACAGCCACGGTATGAAGCAGCGACTGGCCATCGCGCAGGCGATGCTGGGCCTGCCGGAGCTGCTGGTGTTGGACGAGCCGACGAACGGGCTCGATCCGCCGCAGATCGCTGAGATGCGCGAAGTCCTGCAGAGTTACGCGGCGACCGGGCGGACCGTGGTGGTGTCGAGCCATTTGCTGGCCGAAGTGGAGCAGACCTGCACACATGTGGTCGTCATGCACAAGGGCCGGCTGATGGCGGCGGGCTCGGTGGCGGAGATCGCCGGATCGGGCGGCGTCCACCTGGCCGTCGTCGACGCCGCGCGGGCAGCCGAGGTGCTGGCCGCCGCGGGAATCTCGTCTGAGCCGGTGCCGGCCCGGCGCGCCCTGGAAGATGTCTTCCTCGAGATGGTCGGAAGTGATGAGCGATGAGCGAGCGCGTTGCCGCCACCCGCCGCGGCGTCCATGATCGGCTGACCCAGCTGCCGCCGGTGGCCGACAACGGCTTCCGGCCGTCGCGAACGCTGCGGCTCTCGGTCGAGTTCGTCCGGCAGCTGCGCCGACGCCGCACCCAGCTCGCGGGGTTGATCTTGCTGGTGGTGCCGGTGTTGGTCGCTCTGGCCTTCCAGCTGGGCGGAACTCCGAACCGGAACAACGGCAACGGATCGGCACTGGTCGACCTGGCCACGGTCGGCGCGGCCAACTTCTCGCTGTTCGCCGAGTTCGCCTCGGTCGGCTTCTTGCTGGTGGTGATCGTGGCGCTGTTCTGCGGCGACACCGTGGCCAGCGAGGCGAGCTGGTCGTCACTGCGCTACCTGCTCGCGATGCCGGTTCCGCGCGGCCGTCTGCTGCGCCAGAAACTGATCGTCGCGTTGACCCTCAGCTTGGCTGCCAACATTCTGTTGCCGGCGTGGTCCTACCTGATCGGCGGCCTCTTCTTCGGCTGGGCGCCGGCCCGATCGCCGTTGGGTGGCACGTTCGCCGACGGCGTCGCGTTGGAACGGCTGGCGATCGTGGTCGCGTACGCGAGCGTGCAGTCGCTCGTCGTCGCGTCACTCGCCTTCTTGCTGAGTGTGGTGACGGACGCGCCGCTCGGCGCGGTCGGTGGGGCCGTCATGCTCGTCGTCGTGTCGAACATCCTCGACTCGATCACCGCGCTCGACCCCTATCGCCAGTACCTGCCGACGCACTTCCAGTACTCGTGGTTGGACGCGCTCGGACCGACGATCAGCTGGGACGACATGATGCGTGGGACCGGAGTCGCGCTCGTCTGCTCGGCAGTGTTCTTTGGCGTCGCCTGGTGGCGCTTTGAAAGAAAGGACATCGTCAGCTGAGCGGTTTAGGGTCGGCCTATGACCACCGCGACCGAGCAAGTGCGGGCTGCCCGCGATTTCCTGATCGAGCATCGCGGCGACTACGCCACCGCTGCGGCCGGCTTCGAGTGGCCACGGCCGGAGCACTTCAACTTCGGTGTGGACTGGTTCGACGCCGTCCTCGCCGCCGAGCATCCGGACCGCTCGGCGCTGAAGATCATCGAGGGTGACGGGTCGGAGCGGGACTACACGTTCCGTGAGCTCTCCCGGCGCTCGGACCAGGTGGCCGGCTGGCTCCGCTCGCACGGCCTGGGTCGCGGGATGCGGATCCTGCTGCTGCTCGGCAATCAGGTGGAGCTGTGGGAGCTCACCCTCGCGGCGATCAAGCTGGGCGCGGTGATCATCCCGGCTTCCACCCTGCTGGTCGAAGACGACCTGCGTGATCGGCTCGACCGCGGTGAGGTGGCCGCCGTCGTGGCCCGCAGCGAGCTCGCTCCGCGGTTCGCCGAATTGCCCGGGTCATACACCCGCATCGCGGTCGGCGACCCGGTTCAGGGCTGGCTGCGCTTCGGCGACACCCACGAGTCGCTCGACTCCTTCAGCCCGGACGGCCCCACCGGCGCCGGCGACCCGCTGTTGCTGTACTTCACGTCCGGCACGACGGCCCGGCCCAAGCTGGTTGAGCACACGCACGCCAGCTACCCGATCGGGCACCTCTCGACGATGTACTGGATCGGGTTGCGACCGGGCGACGTGCATCTGAACGTGTCCAGTCCGGGCTGGGCGAAGCACGCTTGGTCGTGCGTTTTCGCGCCGTGGCTCGCCGGCGCGACGATCTGCGTCTACAACTACGAACGTTTCGAGGCCACCGCGATGCTGGATGTCGTGCGCCGAGCCAAGGTCACCACGTTCTGCGCGCCCCCGACCGTCTGGCGGATGCTCGTCCAGCAGGACCTCACGAAGTGGTCGACGTCGCTGCGCGAACTCGTCGGCGCCGGCGAGCCGCTCAACCCGGAAGTGATCGAGTCGGTGCGGCGGCAGTGGGGGATCACGATCCGCGACGGCTTCGGGCAGACCGAGACGTCCTTGCAGATTGGGAACTCACCGGCCCAGGCGGTCAAGATCGGCTCGATGGGCCGGCCCATGCCTGGCTTCCAGATCACGCTGGTCGATCCGATAACCGGTGAGCCGGCGGACGAGGGGGAGATCTGCATGGACCTCACCCCGCAGCGGCCGGTCGGCGTGATGACCGGGTACCGCGAGGCCCATGGCCCCGACCGTGAGCGCAACGCCGAAGCCTTCGCCGGTGGCCGCTACCACACCGGCGACGTCGCCAGCCGGGACGCCGACGGCTACATCACCTACATCGGCCGCACCGACGACGTCTTCAAGTCCAGCGACTACCGGATCAGCCCTTTCGAGCTGGAAAGCGTGCTCATCGAGCATCCGGCGGTGGCCGAGGCGGCGGTCGTCCCGGCGCCGGACGAGCTGCGCCTGTCGGTCCCCAAGGCCTATGTCGTTCTCGTCGAGGGGTATCAGCCGAGTCGGGAGCTGGCGGGGGAGATCCTGCGCCACGCCCGCGAGCACCTCGCGCCCTACAAGCGCGTTCGGCGGCTGGAGTTCGCCGACCTGCCCAAGACGATCAGCGGCAAGATTCGTCGGGTGGAACTGCGCTCGACCGCGCCCGGCGCGGACGAGTACCGCGAGGAGGACTTCACCGTGTAGTGGTACGGCCCGCTTGTGCCCTTCAGGTGAAACACCGCATTTGCGACTGTCCTATACGCTGTTTTTATGACCATTTGGCGACGAACCCGTGCGTCGGGTGAGGACGCACTTCGACTTGTCGCAGCTGCCACGCTCTGTCTGGTCCTTGCCGCCTGCGGTCGTTCGGCGGACCATGCCGCGGTCTCGCCGACAGGGACGACGTCGACCCCCGGGTTCGTCGCTTCCGGCGCGGCGCCCGTGTCGAGCGCGACGTCGTCGTCATCGCCGTCCAGGACGCCGGTGCACATCAAGCTGCTCAACAGCGACGGCGTGACGTACGGCGTCGGGGAACCGATCGTCACGTACTTGTCGGCTCGAATCCCCAACGGCGACGCGTTCGCCAAGGCGACTACGGTCAAGGTCAACGGACAGGTCGTCGACGGCGCCTGGCATTTCGAGAACTCCGACCAGGACATCGCCGCCGCGGGCTACCCGATCGAGGGGCACTTCAGGGCGAATCCTGCTCCAGCCGCGACTACGCCTTTCTGGCCCGCTCACGCGAACATCGAGATGGACCTCAGGACGCAAGGCGTCGCGACGGCTCCGGGATCAGGCCAGTACTTCGACGACAGCCTGACGCTGCGCTTCTCGACGGGTGCGGCCCAGATCTCTTACGTCGATTGTGGCGCGCTCACCATGATCTCGACATCCGACGGCGTCCAGGCACATCCGACGATGCCTATTTCCTGCGGCAAGACGGACACCCCGACGTACGAGGGAACGAAAGTCGTCATGCAGAAGGGCGAAGACGTTCCCGGAACCAACACACCCCGCCCGAACGGCACCGTTCTCATGACTGGGACCGGTTACACCAACGTGCCCATTCTGTGGTCCGTGCGCGTGACCCAGTCCGGCGAGTACGTCCACGACCTGCAGTCGAACGCGGCCATCGGAAGCGCCTCGACATCGCACGGCTGCACGAACCTGCACGCAGACGACGCCAAATGGTTCTACGGGTGGGCTCAGCTGGGTGACGTGTTGATCTATTCGAACTCCGGTGGCGGCACGATGCCGTCCTGGGACGGACTGGGCGATTGGAACTTGCCGCAGTCAGAGTTCAACAACGAGACACCCGACAGCTGAGCATCGCTGGTGAGGCGAACAGCGGTCCTCGTGGTGATCGGCGTAGTTGTCGCCGTCGCCCAGTTCTTCGCCGCCCAGCCGGCCATGCATCTGCCAGGCCCGGGGGACCCTATATACGGCCTCAAGATCATCGGCGCGATAGCCCTGTTCTGGGCGGGGTTGTGGATCTCCTGGTTGGTCGCCCTGGCGCTCTGTCAAGTCGATCGATGGGTGGCTTGGTCGTTCATCCTCACCGTGCTCGAGGCCATAGCGCTCTACGTCGGACTGCGCTACCTCGACTTTCTCGGCGACGTCAGGCCCGGGCTGCTCGCGGCCGCGATCATCGCGGGGATGGTTTTCGCGGGAAGTCAGCCCCACGGCGGCAGCGCGCCGAACCAAAACCCGCCGCCCGACAACAAGCCGTAACCAGCGATCGGAATCGTCTGGCAGTACCCGCTGCCGCTCGGCGACGGCCGATTCACGGGGCGATGTCGTCGATCATCCGGTAGATGCGCTTTTCCGACACCGGGCGCGGTGTACCGAGTTGCTGAGCGAACAGGCTCACCCGTAGCTCTTGCAGCTGCCAGCCGATCTCGAGCACGTCGGGTTGCGCGGCCCGAGCCGGCGGCAATGCGGCGCGCAACGCGTCGTACGCCGCGGTCACGCCCTGGATGCGTTGCATCAGCGCGCGATCAAGCTCGACATCGCGAGGCAGCCGCTCAAGACGCCGCTCGATCGCGGCGATGTAGCGGAGCAGATCGCGAACTCGGCTGGCGCCGATGGCGGTCACGAATCCCTTGCCTAGCAGCGAATCGAGCTGCGCCCGCATGTCGGTCACCGCGTCGACCATCGACGGCGCCGGCCGCGCGGGGAGTTGGACCTGCTGGGCGACCGCCAGCACGCGCTCGACGTCGTTGACGACGGCGGTTGTCCGCTCGACGAGCGTCTCCCGGACGCTCTCGCGCAGCTCCAGAAATTCGGCGCGCTCCCACACCGGCCGGGCCTGCGCATCGACCACGGCGTCCGCACAGTCGTCGACGACCGCAGCAGCCGTTCCGTCCGGATTGGCGGCGAGCAACAGCTTCGAGCGCGGCGAACGGCCGGCGAGCACCGCACGGGCGGGCGACGGTAGCGCGAGCCGGAGCAGGCGGCGGACTCCGCTCGCCGTCGCCGCGTCCTGCTCTTCCGCGGTGGCGAAGACCCGCAGATCGACCCCGTCGCCGCGATCGACGAATGCCGGATAGCCGCGAACCGTATGGCCGCCGCGGTCCGCTTCGACGAGCTGCGGAATGGCGTCGAGGTCACCGGGCCAGTCGCGCAGCCCGGATCGCTCCAGCTCGGGCGCCACGCTCGCCGCCACCTCGTGGACCGGGGCCGCCAGGCGAGACTGCAGCTCGATCAAGTCCGTTCCGCGGGCAATGACCTGGCCGTCGCCGTCCTCGATCGCGAAGCCCAATCGCAGGTGCGGTGGCAGACGCTCGAGATCGAACTCCTCGCGCGGCACCAGCACCCCGGTGCGCCGGTGCAGCTCTCGTTGCAGGGCGTCCAGCAGCGGCTCGCCGTCCGGCTTCATCTCGCCCAGTGCCGCCCGGGCTGTGTCCGGGATCGGCACGAAGTTGCGACGCAGCGCCTTGGGCAATGACCGGATGAGCGCGATCACCAGCTCTTCGCGCAGTGCCGGCACCTGCCAGGTGAAGTCGGCTCCGCCGAGCCTGGCCAACACGTCGACCGGGACGTGCACGGTGACGCCGTCGTCGGCGCTCCCCGGCTCGAAGCGGTAGGTCAGCGGCAGGCTGACGCCATCGACGTCCCACGTCGTCCGGTCGGTCCGTTCGACGAGCGCGTGCGCCTCCGGCCGCAGGACGTCCGGCCGCGACAGCGTCAGCAGGTCGGGTTGTTGGCGGCGGGTCTGCTTCCACCACGAGTCGAAATGCCGGGCCGACACCACCTCGGCGGGGATCCGCGCGTCGTAGAAGTCGAAGAGAACGTCGTCGCCGACGAGCAGATCGCGTCGGCGGCCGCGTTCCTGTAACGCGTCGACCTCGGCCAGCAGCTCCCGGTTGTGGGCGTAGAAGCGATGCTGCGTGTTCCAGTCGCCCTCGACCAGCGCGTGCCGGATGAACAGCTCCCGAGCGAGGACCGGATCGACGCGGCCGTAAGAGACGCGCCGGCCGACCACCAACGGCAGGCCGTACAGGCTGACCCGCTCGACGGCCATGACCGATCCCCGGCGGGCGTCCCAGGCGGGCTCGCTGTAGCTGCGGACGACCAGGTGGGCGGCGATCTCTTCGAGGGACTCGGGCTCGATGCGCGCGAGGGTGCGGGCCAACAGCCGGTGCGTCTCAACCAGCTCGGCCGCGATTACCCAGCGCGGTGGCTTTCGGGCGAGCACCGAGCCGGGCGCGATCGAGAACCGCACGTTACGCGCGCCGAGGTAGTCGCGGGATTGGGCGACGCGCATGCCGAGATGCGAGAGCAGGCCTGAAGCCAGGGCGCGGTGGATGGAGGTGGGCGAAGCGGGCTCGTCGGACTCCCGGATGTCCATGCCGGCGGCGATCTGGCGGAGTTGACCACGCAGATCCTGCCATTCGCGGACCCGGAGGTAGTTGAGGAACTCGTCGCGGCAGAGTCGCCGGAACTGGTTGCCGGATCGTTCGGCTCGCTGTTCGCGCAGGTGGTTCCACAGGTTGAGCAGGGTGAGGAAGTCCGACGTGGGATCGGTGAAGCGCGCGTGGAGCTGGTCGGCCGCGGCCTGTTGATCGACCGGGCGCTCGCGAGGATCCGGGATTGACAGCGCGGCCGCGATGACGAGCACCTCGCGCACGCTGCCCTGACGACCGGCCTCGACGATCATGCGGGCGATCCGCGGATCGACCGGCAGTTGGGCGAGCAGGCGGCCGGTCGCGGTCAGGCCGCGGTCGGCGTCAAAGGCGCCGAGCTCCTGCAGGAGCACCACCCCGTCGCTGATCGAACGGGAGTCCGGCGGGTCGAGGAATGCGAAGTCGCCGATCTCGCCGAGGCCGAGCGCGGCCATCTGCAAGATCACCGACGCGAGGTTGGTCCGCAGGATCTCCGGATCGGTGAACGCCGGGCGGCCGGCGAAGTCCTCCTCGCTGTACAGCCGGACGCAGACACCGTCGGAGGTCCGGCCGCACCGCCCGGTGCGCTGGTTGGCCGACGCCTGCGAGATCTCCTCGATCGGGAGGCGCTGGACCTTGGTCCGTTTGCTGTAGCGCGAGATCCGGGCGCTGCCGGGGTCGACGACGTAGCGGATGCCCGGCACGGTCAGCGACGTCTCGGCGACGTTGGTGGCCAGCACGATGCGCCGCCCGGTGTGCGGCTGCCAGACCCGGTGTTGCTCGGCCACCGCCAGGCGCGCGTACAGCGGCAGCACCTCCGTGTTGGGCAGCTCCAGTCCGCGCAGGACGTCGGCGGTATCGCGGATCTCTCGTTCGCCGGTCAGGAACACCAGGACGTCTCCGGGCGGCTCGGCGGCTAGTTCGTGGATCGCGCTGATGATTCCGTCGGTGACGTCAGGGGCGTCGGCGTCCAGTGGTCGGTAGCGCACCTCGACCGGATAGGTGCGGCCCGAGACCTCGACCACCGGGGCGCCGCCGAAATGATCGGCGAAGCGCTGCGGGTCGATCGTCGCGGAGGTGATGATCAGCTTGAGGTCGGGCCGCTGCGGCAGCAGGTGGCTCAAGTACCCGAGCAGGAAGTCGATGTTGAGGCTACGCTCGTGCGCCTCGTCGATGATGATCGTGTCGTAGCGCAGCAGCCGACGGTCGCGCTGGATCTCGGCGAGCAGG
>Ga0105239_10006070_pt1 | contig 14067 bp, 12 predicted proteins | sample KBSC44metaG_FD_92761 | JGI IMG/M metagenome (GOLD analysis project Ga0105239, IMG submission 92761) | Corn rhizosphere microbial communities from Kellogg Biological Station, Michigan, USA - KBS C4-4 metaG | ecosystem: Host-associated > Plants > Roots > Rhizosphere > Soil | place: Michigan, USA... | reverse complement strand
CTAGTGGCATATCCCACAAACTACAAACTCTCGGCCAATTTTAATTAGATTTGACAATTGTTTTAGACCGTTTTAACAAAACAACTGGAGAATGGCCCAATTATCGCGAAAGATCATAAATGATCCCGTATACGGCTTTATTACACTGGATCATCCCCTGCTGCTGAATATCGTCGCGCATCCCTACTACCAGCGTTTGCGCCGGATACATCAGATGGCTTTCGCCCATCTCGTCTACCCCGGAGCCGTCCATACCCGCCTGCACCACTCCCTGGGAGCCTATCACCTCATGGGAAACGCCGTGACCGAGCTGAGACGCAAAGGCGTCGTCATCAGCGAAGAAGAAGAGCTCGGCGTAAAGATCGCGATCCTGCTTCACGACGTAGGCCACGGTCCCTTCTCGCACGCCCTCGAGAACGTGGTCATAAAAGGCGCTCATCACGAAGCCCTGTCCCTGCTGATCATGCACGTGCTCAACAAGGATTTTGGCGGGCAGCTCGACATAGCGATCCGTATCTTTACGAATGACCACCCCAAACGTTTTCTGCACCAGCTGGTCTCCGGACAGCTGGACATGGACCGGATGGACTACCTGTCCCGCGACAGCTTCTTCACCGGGGTCAGCGAAGGCGTCATCGGCTACGACCGGATCCTGAAAATGCTGGCCGTCTCCGGCGGCGAGCTCATGGTAGAAGAAAAGGCCATCTATTCGATAGAAAAGTTCCTCCTCGCCCGGCGGCTGATGTATTGGCAGGTCTACCTGCACAAGACCGTCGTTAGCGCGGAAAAAATGCTGGTCAGGATACTGGAAAGAGCGCGCGAGCTGGTCATCAGCGGAGAAGAGGTGAGGTGCTGCTCCCCGGCCCTGGATTTCTTTTTACAGCATGCAACGACGTCCGCGTCCATAGCGTCAAATCTCGAGAAGTTCTGCCTGCTCGACGACTACGACGTGATGGGGACCATAAAGAACTGGATGTTCCATCCCGACAAGGTCCTGTCCGGCCTCTCCCGCGGACTGATCGACCGCAGACTGCTAAAAGTAAGACTACAGGCAACTCCGTTCGACCCTTCTTACGTAGTGGATCTAAAAGAAAAGGTGAGCCGGATGCTGGGCATTACAATGGAAGAGGCAGGCTATTTCGTATTCACAGGAGAAGCCGTAAATACAACCTATAACCCCGCCGACGAAAAGATCTGTATCCTCTTCCGGGACGGATCAGTAAAGGATATTTCGAAAGTAGACAACGCGCTAATCCAGCAAACACTGGCGAGCACCGTGAAAAAATTTTATATTTGTCATTTGAGTACAGGTTTGTAGCGAACTACATCCCGAAAAACGACCACACTATGCAATTCTCTGCTGCCCAGATAGCCATGTTGATCAACGGTAAGACCGAGGGAGATCCCAACGCCACCGTAAGCACCTTTGGAAAGATCGAAGAGGCCGTTGCCGGCCAGCTCGCCTTTCTCGCCAATCCCAAATACGAAGAATATCTCTATACTACCGGAGCTTCCATCATCATTATCAACGAGACGCAGGACCTGAGACAACCCATCAGCAGCACCCTGGTCCGGGTCCCGGACGCCTACACCGCCTTCGCCACCCTGCTGACCAAATACCAGGAGATCGAAGCGCAGCAGCTAACGGGCATCCAGGAACCCTCCTATCGGGCCAAAACAGCTCAGCTGGGAGACCGGATATTCATCGGCGCCTTCGCCTATATTGGCGAGAACGTCGTCGTCGGCAATAACGTCAAGATCCATCCGCAGGTCTATCTCGGCAATAACGTCCGCATCGGCGACAACACCGTGCTGCATCCGGGTGTCAAGATCTATCACAACTGCGTCGTCGGCAACAACGTTACCATCCATGCAGGCTCCGTCATCGGCAGTGACGGCTTTGGCTTCGCCCCACAGACAGACGGCAGCTTTAAAAAAGTACCGCAGATCGGTAACGTACAGATCGAAGACTACGTGGAAATAGGCTCCAACGTCACTATCGACCGCGCTACTATGGGCTCCACCGTGATCCGCACCGGTGCAAAACTCGACAACCTCATACAGATAGCTCACAACGTGGACATCGGACACCATACCGTCATCGCAGCCCAGGCCGGCATCAGCGGTAGCACCAAGATCGGCAGCGGCGTAATGATCGGCGGACAGGCCGGCATCGTAGGCCACGTGCAGATCGCCGACGGCGCGCGCATCAATGCACAGAGCGGCGTTACAAAATCCATTAAATCGCAGGGCGGAGCCGTAACCGGAACTCCCGCCTACGACTATACCAGCGCGCTCCGCAGCCAGGCCATCAGCCGCAACCTCCCCGACCTGGAAAAAAGGCTCAAAGAACTGGAAGAACAGATCCGCCAGCTGTGCCCATAATAACCTAAATTTAGGTCGGTTTAATATCATATACCTATGTCTACAGCCGACTCCTTTCTGCAATCCATAAAAGATGGATACACCTTCAAAGGCGAAACAATTCTCCTGGGAGCAGGCATGCTGGACGGACACGTCGTAACCGGCGCCAGCGTCCACCTGCCCCTGAAGACCATGAACCGCCATGGACTGATCGCAGGCGCCACCGGCACCGGCAAGACCAAGACCCTCCAGATGATCAGCGAGGCCCTCAGCGACGCAAGCGTACCCGTCCTGCTGATGGATATCAAAGGAGACCTCAGCGGCATCGCCGCCGCCGGGACGGCCAATGAAAAGGTGAACGAACGCTATCAGCAGATCGGCGCAACATATACCCCCGCTTCTTACCCCGTGGAATTTCTTTCCCTGAGCAGCGAAAAAGGCATACGCCTGCGCGCCACGGTCAGCGAATTTGGACCGGTGCTGCTCGCCAGGATCCTCGGCCTCAACGATACCCAGGAAGGACTGGTCGCGATGATCTTCAAATTCTGCGACGACAGCCAGCTGCCCCTGCTGGACCTGAAGGATTTTATAAAAGTGCTGCAATACGTCGGCAACGAAGGCAAGGCCGAAATAGAAAAGTCTTACGGTAAGATCAGCACCACCTCAACGGGGACCATATTGCGAAAGGTCATCGAGCTCCAGCAACAGGGAGCAGACCTCTTCTTTGGCGAAAAAAGTTTCGAAGTAGACGACCTGATGCGCATAGCCGACGACGGCAGAGGCATGATCAGCGTCCTCCGCGTGACAGACCTCCAGAACAGACCCAAACTGTTCTCGACCTTCATGCTCCAGCTGCTGGCCGAGCTCTACGCCTCCTGCCCGGAAGAAGGCGATCTCGACAAACCCAAGCTGGTCCTCTTCATCGACGAAGCCCACCTCGTCTTCCAGGAAGCCAGCGACGCACTGCTGCAGCAGATAGAGACGATCATCAAGCTGATCCGCAGCAAAGGGATCGGCGTCTTCTTTTGTACCCAGAACCCCTCAGACGTGCCCCCGGGAGTGCTCGCCCAGCTGGGCCTGAAAGTACAGCACGCACTCCGCGCCTTTACCGCCGCCGACCGCAAGACCATCAAACAGGCAGCAGAGAACTATCCAATCACCACTTTCTATAAAACAGAGGACCTCCTCACCCAGCTAGGCATCGGCGAGGCCCTCGTCACCTCGCTCAACGAAAAAGGCATACCCACGCCGCTCGTACACTGCCTGCTTTGTTCACCCCGCAGCCGTATGGACATTCTCACCCCCGAAGAGCTCGACGCCGTCATAGCTAAAAGCAAGCTGACCGCCAAATACAATACCCCCGTAGACTCCGAAAGCGCGTACGAGATCCTCACCGCCAAGCTGGCCGAAGCCGCAGCCAAAAATGGCGACAACGGCGGCGCCGGCGGTAACACCTCCACCGGCGGCGGACGATCCACCTCCAAAAAACCGGAAAGATCTACACTGGAAAAAATTCTCGACAGCCCCGCAGCCCGACAGGCCGAACGCACGGCCGCCGGCATCATCACCCGCAGCCTCCTCGGCGCCCTCGGACTCGGCGGAAAGAGTAAAAAGAGTTGGTTCTAACGCCTCCGCGGCGCAGCAGCCTTCGGCGCGGCAGCCCGCACCGCCGCCAGACAATTATCACATATCCCGCAGTCCCCCGCATCCTTATCCCCAAAATAGTGCGCCAGATAGCGACTCCTGCACTCCCCCGCGCCGAGTCCCAGATACCGGATCATGGCCCTCACCCGCGTTGCATAGACCTCTTTCTTCTCCCTGTAGCTCACCGGATCGATATATAATTCCTCCGCCGCCACCCGGTCGCGGAAAAAGTACAGCTGCGGCGACTCCTTCAGCGGCTCATAGTCGATGATCCGCAAAGCATGCAGCTGTTCCATCTGCGCCGTCAACTGCGCCGGTGGAATATGCAGCTGCCAGGCCACCTGCCGCTCGCGTATCGCTACCGACTGGTCAAAGATGCCCTCATAGCTGCGCAGGAGACCATGGATCAGCGGCTCCAGCTCGGGATGGTCCCGCTCAAAATCATATAGCGTCTCCTTCCCAACGCAAAAACGTGCCCTCGCGGGCAGGAACACCTGCTGCTGCCAGCTCAGGACCCCCTCCTGCTCCAGCACTTTCAGCACATTCATAACGGCGCCTATCTCCAGACCGAACCGGTTCGAAAAAGCCGTCAGATCAAAATCATAATAATTGCCCTCGCCGGAGCCCGAAGGCAGCTGCAGATAGTTCATCAGGTGCTGATAGACAGGCCGGATCTTGTCCAGCGTCGGAAAACGCGCATCCGGCATAGTCTCCAGCCGCGCCGCCTCGAACTTCGTCGGAGCGTCGTCCCTCGCTCCTTCTCGTTCATTCCCTTCACTGTGTTCGGGAACTCCCGCCAGCAGCACCGCATAGGCTTTCTGACCATCCCTTCCCGCACGACCCGACTCCTGGTAATAGCTCTCCACGGACTCCGGAACATCCGCGTGGATCACTGCCCGGACGCCAGACTTGTCGATCCCCATCCCGAAGGCATTGGTGCTAACGATCACCCTTACCCTGTCTTTCAGCCAGTCTTCCTGCTTGGCTATCCGCTCCTCCCGCGAAAGCCCCGCATGATAGGCAACCGCAAGGATACCCTGCCGCATCAGCCCTTCGCTGATCTCCCGCGTCGACCGCCGCGTCTTGCAATAGATGATGGCGCTGCCGGTCACCTTCGACAGGATCTCTGCTATCTTCTGCTGCTTGTTGCTGACCGCAAAAACGCTGTAGGAAAGATTGGGCCGCGTAAAGGGCAGACGAAAGATGGCCGGCTCCCGCATCTCTAACTTTTCGACAATATCTTCCAGCACCGTAGGCGTCGCAGAGGCGGTCAGACCAAGCATGGGAACCTCCGGCAATACCTCCCTCAGCGCGGAGATACGCAGATAGGTAGGGCGAAAATCGTACCCCCACTGGGATACACAATGCGCCTCGTCGATGGCGACGAGACTGACCTTCAGGGAAGGCAGGTACTCTGCAAAAAGACCCGTCTCAAGCCGCTCGGGAGATACGTAAAGGAATTTACAGTTGCTGTTGCCCGCCAGCTGAAGGGTCGCTATCACCTCTTTGCGGCTCATCCCGCTGTTGAGGGAAAAAGCAGTGATCCCCTTCTTGCGAAGACCGTCCGTCTGGTCCTTCATTAGCGCGACCAGCGGACTGACCACCAGACAGAGGCCCGGGAGAGCCATGGCCGGCACCTGGAAACACAATGACTTACCCCCGCCCGTAGGCAAAAGGGCAAGCGTATCCTTCCCGGCCAGCACCGACCGGATGATCTCTTCCTGCCGCGGCCTGAAGCCGTCGTAGTGCCAGTACTGACGCAATAGAGCCAGCAGGTCCTGAGTATTGGGATTTGTCATTTTTGGTCGATCACCGGGCTCCGCCCCCTCAAACCAGCTTTTTCGCATAAAGACGCAGGGAATTGGCCGCCAGCACCACATCGCTGAACCCCATCACCAGCGCGGCCACCGCCGGCGTCAGCAGCCCAAAGGCCGCTACGGGTATTGCGACGACGTTGTAGGAGAAAGCCCAGAAAAGATTCCCCCTGATCGTCGAAAAGGTATGTCTCCCCAGCACGAGCGCTGCCGGCAGCTGCTGCAGCCCACCGCCCATCAGCACAACGTCTGCCGTCTGCATGGCCAGCTGCGAAGCATCACTCATAGAAATGCCGATCGTGGCTCGGGCCAGCGCCGGAGCATCGTTGATGCCATCACCGACCATCGCAGTAGGCATCTCAGCCGTCAGCCGGGTCACCTGCCGCAGCTTGTCCTCCGGACTCTGCTCGGCCAGCACTTCCCGTATGCCAAGGACGGATGCAACGTCCTGGGAGGTCTGATGCCTGTCCCCGCTGAGCAGAACAGTATGGATCCCCTTCCCGTGCAGCCACGCTACCACCCCGGCAGCCTCCGGACGCAGCTTGTCCCTGACATCTACCCAACCCAAAAGTCGATTGTTACAGACGATATACACGTTATGCGTATCCTCGGACGTAAGCCCCGTCGCAACCTTATACGACCCTGCCCAATAGATATCCCCCTCTTTCGTCTCCCCACGCATACCAAGCCCCTTCACTTCTTCCACTTTCTGCCACCGGACCACAGCCCGCTGCCCACCCGGCGAAACCTTCCACTCACGGGTAATGCTTTTGGCAATGGGATGGCCGGAATATTTTTCAAGGGAAAAAATGATCTCTTTGAACTGATCGGGAGAGATACCGGCGTCCGGATGCAGCTGCCACTGGCTGACCGCAAACTCCCCTGTCGTCAGCGTACCCGTCTTGTCAAATACCACCTGGCGGATATTGGAAAAGGCTTCCAGGTGACGGGCATTGCGGAACAGGATGCCCCTCCGGGCGCCGCGCCCCAGTCCGACGGAGATGGCGGCAGGAGTAGCCAGCCCCATCGCACAGGGACAGGCGATGACCAGCACTGCGATACTGCGCATAAGGGCAGGCGCAACGGCATGACCGTACCAATAGTTCCCGACAAAGGTGAGGACCGCCAATACAAGCACGGCTGGCACAAAGACGGCGCTGATCCTGTCCGCCAGCTGCTGGATCGGTGGCTTCTCGCCCTGGGCCTGCCGAACTATCCGGACGATACCCGCCAGCACCGTCGCATCGGCCGCAGCGGTCACCTGGGCCTTTACCGTCCCCGAGATCAGCAGACTCCCTCCGATAATCGTGTCCTTTCCCTTTTTTTCGACCGGCAGGCTTTCCCCCGTAAGGATGGACTCATCGACACCCGCCTCTCCCCACAGTATCCTGGCGTCTGCCGGCACCTCCTCTCCCGCACGCACCAGGATAAGATCACCGCTTCTCAGCTGGGTGCTCTCGACAGGGAACAGCACCTCCTGGTGCTGGTCGTCAAATGCGATCATCGTCGCCGTAAGCTTTCGGGTCGTTGCCAGCTGTTTCAGCGACCGCTGGGTAGCCTGCACAGACGCGTCTTCCAGATAATAGCCAAAGAACACGATGGTGATAATGGAAGCTGCCGTCTCGTAAAAAAGATAGTCGGGGCCCAATCCCAGCAACGTCCCGGTAAGACTGTAGACAAAGGCCGCCGTCGATCCGATAGCGATCAGCACATTCATATTGGGCAGCCCGTTCAGCAGGCTTTTGACAGCACTGCGACCAAAGAACTGCATCCCCGTGACAAAAACAGGCAGGCAAATGACCAGCTGCACCCAGGGCCGCATCAGCAGCTCTACCCCCGCCATATGCAACAGGAGCGTCAGCGTAAAGGGCAGACAAAAAAGAAAACGCTTCAGGTGCTTATTCATCGGTCGTCGCGCAGCCGCAGGCGCCTCTTCCCCAACCACCGTATAGCCCAGGTCGTGGATGCCTTTCTGTAAGGACTGCCTGTCCAGTCCACCCGGGGTCTCAAAGCTGACATCCCCGCTGGCAAGACTTACTTTTATATTTTGTAAACCTTTTTTCGCGAGATATTTGTTGATCGTGAGCGCACAGGTGGAACAGCTCATCCCCTCTATTTTCCAGTTAATAGTTTCCATATATGTAGTCAGGACCGGCCTCCATCCGGATCGTGTAAAGTTACGAAGCGGAAAGGGATGTAAGATCACTGATCGGAAAGGAACTATTAGGCCCTTCCGGGCCTCGTCCGAAAGGACAATCATTAGCGCTTTGCCGGAGATTCGCAAATTTTTGGGAAAGCGAATCTCCGGCACATATATTTGCGGAATGGAACTTCGTTTTCAGCTACAGGATATAGGGGCCGCCGCCCGATCGTTCTGGCAACAATTCCCTCTTCCGGCTGTTTTTGCCTTTCATGGCGACATGGGGGCCGGCAAAACGACTTTTATCCATGCCCTTTGCACAGTAAGGGGTGTCACCGATGCCATCGGCAGCCCGACCTTTTCCATTATCAACGAATACCGGTATAAAGGAGGAAAGATCTACCATATCGACCTCTACCGGCTAAAAGACGAAGAAGAAGCCATCCGTGCCGGCGTCGAAGACGTCCTGTTCAGCGGAGAGATCTGCCTGGTCGAATGGCCCGACCGGGCACCCGGCATCTTCCCCGCGGATACAGTGGCGCTCAGACTGGAGGTCATCGACCAGGCGACGCGTAAAATAACTCATCAAAATCAATTTTAAATTGTAATTTGACAGGCATATTATGTCGCAGCAAAAACCAGTCATCAGTACCTCTTTCAGCTACGAAACACTAGAAGAAACCCTGGACATCAAACCCAAGGGGGTCCCTTTACATATCGGCATCCCAAAGGAAGTCGCCTTCCAGGAGAACCGGATCGCCCTGACGCCGGACGCAGTAGGGGTGCTGGTCAGCAATGGCCACGAGGTCGTGATCGAGCACAATGCTGGCGAAGCCTCCCACTACCGGGACAGGGACTACAGCGAGGCCGGAGCCCACATCGTTTCCGATAAAGCGGAAGTATTCAAAGCCCCCATTCTCGTAAAAAGCGCACCGGTCATCGAAGAGGACCTCCCCTTCCTCCAGCTGAACCAGATCGTCATCTCCCCCATCCACCTCTCCGCCATGAAGGCTGAACTGCTTCAGAAGATGATGGACAAGCGCATTACGGGCATCTCCTTCGAAAACCTCAAAGACGATAGCGGCACCTATCCCATCGTCCGCAGCATGAGCGAGATCGCGGGCAGCGCCGTAATGCTCGTCGCAGGTCAATACCTCAGTTCAGCCAACCACGGAAAAGGCGTTCTGCTCGGCGGCATCTCGGGCATCCCACCCACCAAGGTCGTCATCCTCGGCGCCGGCATCGTCGGTGAATTCGCCGCCCGCGCCGCCCTGGCCCTCGGCGCCTCCGTAAAGGTCTTCGACAACAGCGTCTACCGGCTGAAAAGGCTGCAGAACAACATCGGCCAGCGCATGTGGACATCCGTCATGGAACCCCGCATCCTCGCCAAACAGATAAAGACCTGCGAGATCGCCGTAGGAGCCCTCTCCTCACAGAGCGGCCGCACCCCCGTGATCGTTACCGAAGAAATGGTCAGCAACATGCGCCCCGGTAGCGTGATCATCGACGTAAGCATCGACCGCGGCGGCTGCTTCGAAACATCCGAGATCACCACGCACGAACACCCCGTCTTCACCAAATATGGCGTCATCCATTACTGCGTCCCCAATATCCCGTCCGGCTTCGCCCGCACAGCCTCACACGCCATAAGCAACGTGCTGATGCCCCTGCTGCTCGAGGCCGGAGAAGAAGGAGGGTTCGAAAACCTGGTATGGCACAAGATACACCTGCGCAGCGGCATCTATCTGTTCAAGGGAGCCCTGACCAATTTCCACCTCAGCCAACGCTTCGACCTGAAATATACCGACCTCAATCTTTTGATCGCGAGTCAGCGCTAGCGTCGGACTTACCAGTATAGATCTCGCAGACCACCGGTACATCCAGGGCCCTCAGGCTTTCGGATACCGGCAGTTCCAGAACAAAATACCACCCAAGCCCGAAAAGCACGGCGACAAAAATGCAAGGCAGAATGGCGATGAAAAAATTGAATCTTGATCTCATTATGGCTTATAATCCATAATATTAATGACTTCTTCGCAGAAATCATATTCCTGCGGATCATTGCTGCTGATGACGACAAGACGGTCCCTGCCATATTCCCGAACCAGGTCGCGATAAAGCGCAACCCCATCCACATCCAGGTTGGTACAGGGCTCGTCCAGCAGCAGCAGGGGTGCATCGGAGAAAATGGCCTGAGCCAGCCGCACCCGCTGTTTCATGCCCGATGAATAATAGCGGATCTGCTTGTGTGCCGCGGCAGCCAGCCCAACGCGGCCGATAATATCCCCGATGCTCAGCCCGGGAAGAAGACGTTTGAATGAGCCGTGAAAATGAAGGAACTCGGTAACGGTCATTTCCTCGATAACCTCGAGATAAGGCGCCGCCAGCGACAGCTGCCGGTAGACCAGTTCGGGAGCCTGCCCCGAATAGTCGACACTGCCCTCGCTCAGCGCGATCGCTCCCGCAATGGCTTGTAATAAAGTAGACTTGCCCGAGCCGTTGGGGCCGGTAATTGCGTAACTATGAGCAAGAGAGAATTCGTAGCCAAGATGACGAAAGATCCAGTCGCGGTTGAACCGTTTGCCGGCATCAATCAGCGTAATCCTCATCAAAGCTGCTTTTGCTGTAGCGTTTAATAATCCCACGCCCGCTTTCCCGGATAAAGGCGACGATCTCATCGCGCTCGTCGCTGGCAGGGAACTCTTCCTCGAGGTATTCCAGCGCCTGGCTGGTGTTCATACCCTTGTTGTAGATGACCCGGTAGATATCGAGAATGTGGTTGATCTTGTCGATAGTGAAGCCCCGCCGTTTGAGGCCGACGGAATTGACCCCGGAATAGCTCAGCGGCATGCGGGCTGCCTTGATATAGGGCGGGATGTCCTTGCCCACCAGGGAGCCGCCGCCAAGGAATACATGCGAGCCAACCCTTACGAACTGGTGGATCGCACACATACCCCCGAGTATGACCCAGTCGCCAAGGACCACGTGTCCGGCTATCTGGGAGTTGTTGGAGAGGATACAGTTATCGCCGATGATACAGTCGTGCGCAATATGGCTATAGGCCAGGATCATGCAATTACGGCCTACACGGGTAGTCCAGCGGTCCCGGGTGCCACGGTGGATAGTCACAAACTCACGAATGGTCGTATTGTCCCCGATCTGCACGGTCGTCTCTTCGCCATCAAACTTAAGGTCCTGAGGATCAGCGGATATTACCGCTCCGGGGAAGATCTTACAGTTTTTTCCGATACGGGCGCCCTCCATGATCGTCACATTGCTGCCAATCCAAGTTCCCGCCCCGATCTCGACATTCTTATGGATCATACTGAACGGATCGACCTGGACATCCGGAGCTAGCCGGGCGTCCGGGTGAATGGAGGTCATCGAGTGGATCATTCTGCGGTCAATTGGTTGATTTTCAGTTTCTTGGATCATTATAGCGGCTTCCTTATGGATAACTGTTTTCTTCATAAAAAATGCTGAGCGCCTACCCAGCATTTCACAAAAATAAACTTATTTGGCACAAATCGGCTAAATAAACTTCTCTTAACTTCTCTTTACAAGTTGGGCCATCAGGTCCGCCTCGGTGACGATCTTATTCCCCACATAAACGGTCCCCCTCATTTCACAGATACCGCGTCGGATGGGATTGAGCAATTCCATCTTCAGGATCATCGTGTCCCCCGGAACTACCTTATGCTTGAATTTACAGTTGTCGATCTTGATGAAATACGTATCGTATTCTCCCGCCGGCATGGAATTGATACAGAGGATCCCCCCCGTCTGTGCCAGCGCTTCTATCTGTAAAACACCGGGCATAACGGGATTATTGGGAAAATGACCGACAAAGAACGGCTCGTTGAAGGTCACGTTCTTGATCCCGACGATCTGACGGTCGGTCAGTTCGATGATCTTATCCACCAGCAGGAAGGGAAAACGATGGGGCAGCGTCTTTTCTATCTGCGTGATCGTATATACAGGAGGCTGGTTAGGGTCGTAGACAGGCGTATTCTTGAGATGTTTGTTCTTCTTGATATACTGCTTGATCTTTTTGGCAAACTCCACGTTCGACGAATGCCCCGGCCGGTTGGCGATGATATGCCCCTTGATGGGAAAGCCGATCAGCGCCAGATCCCCGATGACGTCCAGCAGCTTGTGCCGGGCGGGCTCGTTGGGGAACCGGAGCTCCAGATTATTCAGATAACCTTCGCTCTTGATCTCGATCTTATCCCGTTTGAAAGCCTTGGCCAGACGCTCCATTTCCTCGGGAGTCACCGGCTTGTCTACTACTACAATGGCGTTGTTGATATCGCCGCCCTTCACCAGATTATGCTCAAGGAGCATCTCCAGTTCGTGAAGAAAACAGAAAGTACGGCAAGGGGCTATCTCCGGCTTGAACTCCCGCATGGTCTTCAGACCGGCATGCTGCGTACCCAGTACAGGACTGTTGAAGTCGATGAGCGTCGTAACCTTGTATTCCATAGCAGGCATGACGACCATTTCGACCCTCTTCTTCTCATCGTAGTGGCTGATATTTGTATCGATCGTGTACCAGACCTTCGCCGCGTCCTGCTCTGCAACCCCGGCCTCTTCGATGATCTCCACAAAGGGCATCGAGCTGCCGTCGATAATGGGGATCTCAGGTCCGTTGATCTCGATCAGACAGTTGTCAATCCCCATCCCTACAAGAGCAGCCAAAATATGCTCGACCGTGCTGACCTTCGCGCCACTGTCCTCCAGCGTAGTACCCCTCGAAGTATCCGTAACCAGGTCACAGTCAGCCTTTATCACGGGCTGACCCGGCAGATCGACGCGCTGGAACTGAAGGCCAAACCCAGGGTTTGCCGGCTTGAGCGTCATGTCCACCTTGATGCCGGTGTGCAGACCGGTACCGGAAATACTAGTTATTGAACCAAGTGTATGTTGCTTGTCGGGATTGAAATTTGCGTCCATTCGTTAAATTCTATACTATAAGCCCGCAAAGATAGGGGAATCATCGTTTATATATCCGTTCCACAGGCGCAGGAATGGCCTGACCCGCCCGCTAAAATAACGAAATCAGCCCCTGCCAGACAGACGACTTTGTGAATATTGCGCCAAAAAATTAATTTTATGACTGGTTTTTAGCGTAATTCGATTTATTTGTATTTAAAATCAGCAAATATGGAAGGAAAAAAACCCAAAATATTATTGTGCGAGGACGATCCTAACCTGGGCATGGTACTAAAGAATTACCTGGAACTGAGCGATTTTGACGTTACGCTCGAACGGGACGGCCGGCTGGGTCTGGCCGCATTCCAGCGCGAACGTTTCGACCTCTGCCTGCTGGACATCATGATGCCGCATATGGACGGCTTTACCCTCGCAGAAGAGATCAGGGACGTTGACCCCGATATTCCCCTCTTCTTCCTCAGCGCCAAAACGATGAAAGAAGATATCATCCAGGGCTACAAACTCGGCGCCGACGACTATATCACAAAGCCCTTCGACAGCGAAGTGCTCCTCCTGAAGATCAAGGCCATCCTCAAACGCAACGACGACCTCAACAAAGAATCCGACAATAAGGAATTTGAAATGGGCACATACCATTTCAACCCCAAACTGAGAGAGCTCAGCCACAAGGGACAAACCCAGACCCTGTCTCCGAAAGAGAACGAATTGCTGAAGATGCTTGCCGAACACATGAACGACCTCCTGCCCAGAGAACAGGCGCTGAAAAAGATATGGGGCAGCGATACTTATTTCAATGGACGCAGCATGGACGTTTATATCGCAAAACTGCGCAAGTACCTCAAGGACGATAGTCAGATCGAGATCGTAAACATACACGGCAACGGTTTCCGGCTGGTAGTCCCGGTAAACGCCTGACCAGCGGCAACCACGCAGAGGACACTGCACGCACGAGAAGGATATTGATATTGCCGGTAACCCCGGCACCCGGGCGACGAGGCTAGAACAATAACTGTTCACCCTCCCTGCCCGGTTTTTTTTTGCCCAGATGCTCGTAGGCCTTGGCGGTCACCTCCCGCCCCCTGGGCGTACGCATGATAAACCCTTCCTGTATCAGGAACGGCTCATAAACCTCTTCCAGCGTGCCCGTCTCTT
>Ga0105239_10006064_pt1 | contig 14073 bp, 16 predicted proteins | sample KBSC44metaG_FD_92761 | JGI IMG/M metagenome (GOLD analysis project Ga0105239, IMG submission 92761) | Corn rhizosphere microbial communities from Kellogg Biological Station, Michigan, USA - KBS C4-4 metaG | ecosystem: Host-associated > Plants > Roots > Rhizosphere > Soil | place: Michigan, USA... | reverse complement strand
TCTGGGGGCTCTAGAAGCCCTTTAGGTTCGTGAGATGTCTGTGCCCGAGACTCGTGGAGAGCTGATGTCGCTACAGTCAAAAGTCCATGGTCACCGCGGGTCTGGTTGCCATTGAGTAGGCTCTTTAGCCGCAACGAGTCAGAGAGACGTGGGAGCACACGAAGCAGGGCTCCAATAGTCAAGGAGAGTGAGTTAACCACGCTTTGCATTCCACCGTAGTCCAGAGGAGAGAACAGACATTTATCGCGACGCAACACAAGTTCACAACACGCCACAAGGGTACCCTCGACTCGCCGCCTTTCTGGACTCTGACGAGAACTTCATGGTCTATAGACACATCGGCTACCTGCAATCGCGACTGCTCGTGGAGAAACAGAACGACCTCCAGCTCCTCGAGGATGAACTGGACGAGCATGATTGCAATGACGAGGCTGAGGACTCAGGGCGCCGACGCACTCGCCGAGACTACGATGCTCAGCATATGCAGGAACGTGTGCAGCTGCTCGAGCGTATTGAGCGGAAGTGGCTCGAGTATTGTACGTGGCACACATCGTCCAAAGGCTTCCTCGGCTGACCCTCTGCCGACCCATCTCCTTTCTTGATTTAGCCAGTCTGTTGGTGGCGGCGCAGAAGCTGACCAAATTCAACAAGCCCACGGAATGCGAGTATACCAACGTACGCAACTGGATTGAGGGCGTGCTGGACGAGGACGCCGAGTCCGTCTACCTGAAGGAAGACCTGATCACGCTCCGATCAGGTTGTGAGTACGCGTGGCTCGACGCCGGTGTGGAGCGTGTTCTGCGGTCCTTTGATTGGAGAGTTACCCGGTGGCTGTTCCAGTCAGACGACACGCGGCGCAAGACCGACGGGTCGGGCCATGAGGCATAATATACTCGCAGTCGTATTGAGAGGGCATTGAGCAGGCGAAGTTCTTAGAACTGCCGAAGGCCCCCGCAAGATCTCCAGATTAAATATGCGGGGTTTAGCCTCCTTTGAATTGACCGAACTTGACGACATGCGAAGTCTTGGAGCCATCATCAATTCAAGGAACTTGTCAAGTGAGACCGAAGCAAAGGCACTGAATGTACGAAATGAACGTAGGACACGTGTACAAGAAAATGCACGAATAACAGAGCATGGTGTACCTTCTTTGTGTTGAGGAACCTTCAAACTCTTGTCGACGCAGCTGAGAACGGCTTGCCCAAGCGCAGGGGTTACCGAGTGTTGAAAATGGCTGAGACCTATGATAGGAAACGAGCAAAAGTCAATCGGACTGCCGTGAGCTGCGACAGATGCAGAGCGAGGAAGACAAAAGTGAGCGCCTCTCTCGGAAGCAAACTGAACCCTGCTGATGGCGATCTTGAAGTGCAAAAATCCAGGTGCGCTTTGTCTGTTCCATGAAGGGGAACAGAGGTTGACAATTTTAGATCCCGGGCCATGTGATTACTGCAGGGGTATCGGTGCAGCTTGCCAGATTGACAAAGGCAAGAGGAAGCAACGGCCGTACTACTACGTCTCGGAAGAAGAGTACGTGCTGCTGAAGCAGATTGTCCAACGCCACATCCCTGGTGATGAGATCAATCTGACTACCTTGCGCCAGTTGGCTTCGCAGCGGGATCCCAACGTAACGCTATCGCCTTCAGTCCACCCTCACTCAGAGTCGGCTGACGAGCAGCACTCACTGCCAGGATCGCACGCCGCACCGCACCCTCAAGAATCACTCCCTGGTAGCGACGAGAGAGTGGTTGCGGAGGATGTCAAAGACCTTCATGGCGATCTAGGATGTATGATGATAGATTCAACTGGAGAGTACAGTAGGTGTCGGACTGTGGACACCTGTTGGAGCATAGGTCCTAACAGATACAGGATTTGTTGGAGCCGATTCTGGAATCAGCTTCAATGCAGCTGTCCGTCGACTAGATCCGGTATCTGAGCCTAGGGTCGAGAAGGACGTGATCCCTCCGATGACAACAGTGTCCTTGCCACCTGCCACGCCCTCCTCTCCGACAAGCCATAAATCGCAACAGGGGGCGTGGTTGCCCCAGAAGGAGCTTTGCCTTGAATACGTTTCTTCTTACTTTAGAGATGTGCATTGCTTGTATTGGCTCTACTCCTCGGAAGCTTTCCACACCAGGCTGGAGCGGATGTACTCTAATGTTTCTTCATCCTTGAGTAGCTCCTGGTTGTGTTCATTGTGTTGCATATTTGCGCTGGGGTCGATGGAATCCGGAAACAGCTACAATACTATGGTATCGTCAGACTATCTCGCTATAGCGAAAGACATGGTACCTGAGGTATGCGATGAGGCTGACCTGGATAGTGTTCGGGCTCTCATTCTTCTGGTGAGTGGTTGGGCTGTAGCCAAAGCATTTTGCTAACCCTAACCGAGGCATTGGCTTTGCAAGGACATTGTTTCTCGAATAATGCATACTTGCATGCCGGTTTGGCCGTGAGAGTTGCATTCTCTCTCGGACTTCATGTGGATAAATATTCTCTATCTCATGGCATTGTCGACAAGGAGCATGCCAGAGCCATTTGGTGGACGCTCTACAACTTCGACCAAGAGATAGCCCTCAGAACTGGGAAACCTTGCAGTATATCTGAAGGTCTTATCAACGACCCGCCGGAATTTCCATCTGAGCATGTGAGTGAGAAGTTTGAAAGTGATGCGATATCACTGACCTGTGTAGATCCTCAACTTGGGACCAAACATGCCATTCTCTTACTTCCAATCGTCATCTTCGCTCACGAGCTTGACCAAGCGGACCACCCGGATCTTATACCCAACTTCAATGTCAGGCCGTGTTGTCCTATCACAAGTCTCTGAGCTCCTGGCGTCTTTGAAGGAATGGTTGGATGAGCTACCTTCGCATCTGCTTCTCACAGACCACGTTGCCGTCCCCCATAGAAGATGCATCAGTCTTTTGCATGCTCGGTACTGGAGTGTTGTTATCCTCGCCACTCGATCTTTCCTCCTCTGTAGCGTATTGAGGCGGGAAGAGTTAAAATCCCACGAGAAGATGACCAAGTTCCACGACTTGGGCCATGTCTGCATTGAAGCGGCCGAGAAATCATTCCGCATTCTCCAGGACATGCAGCGGGATGACACTATATCCAGTCGACTCCCTCTAGATTTCAACTATATGTTGGAGCTGGTCCAGATATTTTTGACAGCAGATGCCTTCTCCCACTTGGAGAAACACATTGATAGTGTGAAGGATCTCGTACAGATCCTCCGATCCATGGATACTGTCGGGTGGTGCGAGAAGGCGCGCCCAGAAGTCGAGGCGCAACTTCAGAACAATGGTGTACTGGAGAATTCCTGGGACTACACCACCAACATCCAAGACTTCGGGTTTCTCATTGGACAGGGTGAGCCGTCGTTTGAAAATTATGAGTTGTACGTTGAGCTCCTTGGGTGACTACCGCGAGGGCAAAAAACGTTGACACCATTACAGATTGTTTGAATCCGCCATGTGACGACGGCGTCCGCTTGAACAGAACTCTCTGATTGCCTTGCATTATTCCGTTCCATCCAGCTACCATCCCAAGGTGCTACTTAGCATCCTCGAAGCTTGTTGAACAATGTTCACCATCCGATGCGGGGATGAATTCGTTTCAGTCAAAGTTAGCCTCGATCGACCTAGGAAGCTGGCTGTAGATTGGATGCGGAGGGTACAATGAGGAGAAGGGGGGTACGAGTAGCTTCCCCTGATTGCCAGGCTCCATCGGATGGATGAATTCGATACCCAATGAATCATCAGACCCTTACCTGCGCAGCTCCTCCGACACCTTTACGGCTCCTCGACACATCCGAGAAAGTAGACTAACCCCAGCTTCGCGGGGATCGAAGCTTAAAGTAATACACCTTCCTGGGACTGGCCAAGGGGCTACTGCACAAGCACCCATGCCGATCATGAGGGCTATGAAAGAGTCAAGATGCCTGGAAACGGTCGCTACTATTCCCTCATCTTTCTGAATGATCGGTGGGACACAATAGGATAGCTCCTTAAGTTGTCTGAGACGTTATGGGGGACTCGAGAGGCTCAATTTGATGGAGCGATACAAGGGTGGTCTACATACATGTGATTGAATTTGAATATGTATCTGTTCGACAATATATTTGGCAGGTATCTTCGTTCTATGTCGCCGTATGTTTCAAGACGCCTAATAGGAGTTCGAGGAGCAGGCTTAGCAGACCGATTGAAGAAGTTACCCAGTGGCTAACATTGACAGTCGCAACTGGGCCGGATTCCATCCTGAGACGAATTATCTAGTTGTGAATAGTAGCAAGGTGCAATTCACGGGCAACCCTAGCGTGTGCGTTGCAGGGCGCCTAGATTTCTATCATGAGCTGGAAGTTGTGAGTACTGCGGTTGAGACTGGCAAGTAGGCACTCGACCTGGTATGACAGATGTTACTTCGATGCTGAACCTGAGGATTGATTGGCTTTTGTTTGGAATCCTAGGCATCGGTAGCCTCATCCTTGAGCAGGGCCCACATTGGCTAGCTCTCGGGCCTTGAGGCTTTGAGGAACCGGTGAAGCACTGGGTCATTTACAAGCAAGTGACACTGAGTTCTGGGTCGAGCTGGAAAAGCTATCGACTCTGGGTTCACATGGGGGAATGTCAAGCCACCAGGGAGCCGACTATCCGGAGCCTTGTATCTTTTGGTGAATTTTCGCCGCGAAATCGGTAAAAATAGGATTCAGTCCGCATGATTTATACCGCTCGACTAGCTCGGTCGATTGGGTGGAATCTGAACCGAGGGTGGAATTTGTAGAGTTTTGTTCATCTTTGACGCCCTCAACCAATGCAACAAACCCGGTGTCCAGTGGGACGGAACCTAGGAAAGGGACCCCAGTTTCTCTGGCCATGATTTCACCTCCCCCTTTGCTGAAGATGTTTGTAATTTCATTACAACATGGGCACATGTATCCGGCCATATTTTCTATAACTCCCAAGACGGGGACCTGTGTTTTAACGCAAAAGTTGAGTTCTTTCCTCACATCTGAAGTTGAAATGGCCTGAGGCGTGGTGACCACGACTGCGCCCGAGAGTTTGGGCCTTGCGTCAATGTCTAGCGCGTGGTTTCCATTTGCAATTGTTATTGGTTGTACATCCGCAGCCAGCTTATGTAGTTCCTCCACAATCGCAATGTGTTCGTCGCTTGTTCCCGGTGGAGTGTCGATGAGTAGGTAGTCAGTGTTGGGAGGCCAGAAGACGTCGGATACGAACTGTCTGATCATGGCGGTTTTCTTGGGTCCACGCCATATCACAGCCGACTCGCGCGAGGGGAGAAGGAAGGCAAGGGATAGAGCGTGAAGGGAGCCTCGGGCAAGAGGAGAGGAATTGCTCGGCTGGTCAGCATCCGCTCCATCAGTTGGTGGTTGTGTCAATGCATCATGCACCTTTACCGGCAACCAGCCTCCGGGTGCCTGGGTGACTTTCTTGTCTTCGAGATTCAGGAGTCTAGGTATACTTGGACCAGTGAGATCAATATCGAGAATTCCTACATTGTGGCCTTGCTGAGTGAGAGAAAGGGCCAATTGGAGGGTTGTGCTAGACTTGCCCACACCACCCTTTCCCGATAGAACGAGCACGACGTGCTTGATGTTTTGGAGCCCCATGGCAGCAGAATTGACTCAAAGGACACCCCCGTTAGTTCACAATAGAGGCTGGAGAATCATCAAGACCTCTGGTGGTGTCAGTGATGTAAATTTGTGAGTGATGGGTTTGGGGGTTGAATTGCTAAGCAGAAAAAGTTGTGCTCTGAGGCCATCCCACTATTAGCGGGAAAACTACCCCGTGGCGTCATATGACTGGAATTGGAAAGGTTTCCCCGCGGTCGTCTCGTGAGTCGTGATGGATACGCGCCACGCGTTGTAACGTGATTATTGAGATGAGGAAAGAACGGGTTGTATTGGTATGTACCTTGAGCCTAGCTTGGTGCCTGGGGAGTCGTTGATGGGAGGTTCTCACTGCCATCCTCATTCAGTCGATTTATGCCTCTCATAAATGGCCAAACTCGGGATCAACCCAGATCTCAGGAGCCAGTGGGTACTCCCGATTAGGTACCTAACGTTCACACAGACGATTGATGCGACACCAACGTCCAAGGCTACCCAGACAGGCTAACTAGCCAGGGACCTACGAGTAAAGCACCCAGACATGGCCATTCAACCGCTTGTTGGGAAGAGAATTTGGGTCTCTCGGGGGCACCTCGGGGCTCGGGCCAAGCCTACAACGCCCATCCTCCAGGGGTCACGCCGCGGTTCTTGCGCCCGGATCAGCAGCCCCTCGGCCCCTCGGCCCAATTGCACAATGGTGAATGCGGGGGTGGCGCCCGAGCCATCGAGGAAACTGCAGGCACCAAATGCTCTTGTCCTCTCAAAGCCATAGAAATCACTCAAGATGGCTCGCATATCAAGAGCCAGGCACGTGCTTTGGGTAGCGAGGGAGTCTTCACCTGGTTGCTTTTCGGAGATTTATTATTCCGTGGCGCTCAAGCGGGTCGCACTCTATCGCAGTCAGCGTAAAAGAAATCCGCAGGCACAGCCACGATCTCGTTGAGACTTCATTTCTTGGTTGTTTCTCTCCTCCGGACGTGGAGTGGAGTGGTCGTTGACAATTTAATATCTCACAGTGGCAAGCCACCGATTGAAAAAGCCAAACAGCAGGGTGTCCGCCTGTGCTTCACTACTCGTCTATAAATCTCTGCGGGCCCGCGGGCGTTCCTCACACCGCTTGCTGCGTCATCCTTGGGGGACACTTGGGTTCAAGTGGCTTCTTTTTTCTAGCTGCAGGCTGCAGACTCCAAGCGTGCCATGCCCCCTTGTCTCTAAGCTTCGGGGATCGCAAGTCGTGCCCACCATCCATCATCGCCCCGCCACGGGAAGCCCCAATCCCGTTGGTTGCGGTCCAAATTCAAACCCAAGCCCATCATTATTTTCTTGCCTAAACCAAAATCTGATCCACCACACAACTGGTCCTGCCTGGCTTGTGCCACTCAATACAAATCTCCCTCATTGTTTGCTGGTTTTCACACAGCACAACTCCTTTCACCATCTTGATTGTCAGATATCCAAGCTTGTCCACTCATCGTCCTGTCTCTGTTGGATGTGCACTCTGCTTTGTGTACATTCAACCTCCCTCGACCTTCACGCCCACCAGCAACCCCGCTTGGGTGCGTGAAATTTTCAGCTCACCACCAGCTTCCCTCTACGAACTTCGCAACTCTGGCGAACCTACTCTGGACTGCGAGAGATCAATCTCGTAGGCTGTAATAGCCGCCTTGGTACTGTTCTTGTCTCTTTCAACAACTCTATGAGCCGAAAAGACCTGCTACGCTTCCTATCAAAGCCCGCAAAGTATGACTGCCCTCTTCTCAATCGCACGTGCTGCAGTTCTGACTCAAGACAAAGGCCCAGATAACACCTGCTACTTGTGGGAAATTCTGAAATACAGCATAAAATTCTGATCCATCACATATAACACCCTCTTCCACCTCGTTACCTCTTAAACATCTGCTATCGATACTCTCACCGGTATCGAACAACCCGAAAGAATCTTAACCACACTGCCCACAATTCCGTTCGTGCAGGAAATTTTCTTCCTTCTCTCCTCCTCCCGGCCTCCCTAACGACCCTTCAGAAGGGACTCTTACTCAATTCGCTATTGCTGCTGGCAAAAGCCAGCCTCCAATTTTCCCACAGATAGTGGGCCTTCTCTTCTCAGGCGGACACCGCATTGTTCGTCTGAGCGGCAGATAGTGCTTCACTGAATCGAAAGATCAGTGTTAAAACCACTTCCACTGCCCCTATACCCTTGGCTGGGAAAGAGGACTTTGTCCCAAACGTCGACAGGGATATGGTACATATTGGGATCCCCAAACATTATACGGCTTCACCTTCAAGCTTGAGTCACACTCCATCCTTGACCATTAATCGTGATGTCGCCCTCGATCTTGATTCAAGCAATGCCTTTGAAGGTTAGTAACAATTACTCACTCTTCAAATTCAAGTACTTACACTCGACAGGTCCTGAAAAGTTACTAGAAGTATGGTTCAGTCCGGCAGCCAATGCCTTGCAAGGCTGTTCTCAGCCATCTGGCTTGAAAGCTGTTCCTGCTGAAATCTGGAAATCCATGCTTGATCTTGTCAACTGCAAAGTCCTGTCAATTGTCGAGTCTGAAGATGTCGATGCTTATCTACTCTCCGAATCGAGTATGTTTGTCTTCCCACACAAGCTCATTTTGAAGACCTGTGGGACTACCACTTTACTCTGTGGTTTGCCACGAATTCTGGAGATTGCAAGCCTTTTTGGTGGCTATCAACGCTCCACCGCTCCACCATCCCATGGAATTGCTATTGCTGCTGCTCCATATCGTGTCTTCTACAGTCGCAAAAATTTCCTGTTCCCTGACCGCCAACATGGCCCCCATAGAAGCTGGCGTGATGAAGTCCATACTCTCGATAAGCTTTTTGTGGGAGGAAGTGCCTACATGATCGGCAAGATGAATGGCGAGCACTGGTATCTCTACTTGACCGAACCACATACCATGTTGACTCCGCCTGCTAGCCCTCAAAGCATGGACAGCCCAATCACCGAAACAAAAGAATTGAAGCTCCCTTCGTCTCTGGTTCTCGACCGTGGCGCGAAGGTTTACGAAGGGGAAGATGAGACACTTGAAGTCCTCATGACTGATCTGGACGAGGAGAATGCTAAGCAATTCTACCTCGACCATGCGAGTGCGGTCGCAGAGGATCAGTGGAGAGGCTCTCAACGAAGTGAAGATGATCATGTAGATATTTTCAGCAATACTTCATCTGAAGCAGGTGACTTTTCCGTCAAGGACGAAGTGTTCCCAGAGGAGCTCACAACGGAGGGTCATGCCCTCGGTACTGTGGTTTCCGAAGCCTGTGGTCTCTCAAGTGTCTATCCTCGAGAACACTACCCGGATTCGCGTGTTGATGCATATCTGTTCACTCCATGTGGCTTCTCCGCCAACGGCGTCATTCCTGCTCCTGATGGCGAGCAAGGCACTCACTATTTTACTGTTCACGTCACCCCTGAACCCATTTGCTCCTACGCATCCTTCGAAACCAATGTGCCTGTGGGCCAGAAGGGCCGGGAGACGGTTGAGATCATACAGCACGTTGTGGATATTTTCAAACCCGGACGATTCTCGGTGACCCTCTTTGAGGCTAAAAGTTCATTGGATCAGAAAGATTCAGCCGACTATGACGCCTTGGCCGAGATGAAAATGTTAGAGCGCCAGATTGCACGCCGGACTGCCAAGATGGATCACATCAAGGGCTATCGTCGCGTTGATCGCATAGTCCATGATCTCGATGGTTATGACTTGGTTTTCCGTTACTATGAACGCCATGACTGGAAGGGTGGTGCTCCTCGTATCGGCGAGAGGGCTTTCTAAACTGCTTGACTGCGGGATGGAGCCGCTCGTGTTTCGAGAGCAACGTGGTGACTGACGGTACTTATGGCAACGAGTGATGAAAACTTTCCTATTGCAAAGTCACTGATTCGCGTTCTGGTTTTTGCACAACTTCCACTCCTTTGAAGCTGAGACTAGTTTGATCGTGCCCCACCTGGTCGCACATATCGTGATCAATATACATGACTTTATCCCAAACCTTGGCTTTCTTGAACTCAGTTACAGATTTATCCTTAACAGGTGCTGGGTGTACCAGCGTGTAGTAATCGTATTAACTGCGAGGACACGAGATAGGGAGGACTTAGCCCGTATAAGGAGGACGCGTTACGGGTGCCGGATTTTAGGTAAAAGACACCTACTCGTACCAGGCACCCACCAGGATGGTGTTGTGAGGCTTGGCAAACGAGCCAACTATAGCGCTTCCCGGGGGCGTAAGTAAAGTTTGGAGAGGAGTCAAAATAATATCAAGCGTTGCATGATCCATAAACGGCTATAATAATTAATTACAGTCGCTTAATTATCTCAAATAAGGCAACCGCAAGCATCCCAGGCTAAAGCCTGCTGTTTGCGATCCCAGCCCCCCAGCCATCATGGAGTCAACAATCGACAGTCATGATTTGAACCGACGGAGTTTTCACAAATTTCCTTGCATGATGTCCATCTCCAGAGACCGTCCTCCCGGCATTGTAGTGTGGATTGACATTTCGAAGCTTTGAACGCAAGCTATTCCACACCAATACAGGGATGGTAAGAGGGCTTGGCTGTAGTCTTGGGATGAAGGAGAACTTAACCGTGGTAAGGTATGTGCAACTGTCAGTGTAATTGGAAGAAAAAGAAATATAATACGGAGTACTTATATTGAACTGCTTTCATGAAAGCTTTGTGTGATTCCCTCTTGGTTTGTAGTAGGACATACTCAATAGCTGTCGGTCGGCAATACGATATTCCGCCCTCCGTCCTCAGAATATGGCATTCCTGCCGCAACCCAGGACGCATATCAATGCGAACGAGGATTCGACTCCTCTAGACTCATCAAGCGAAACTTTACTCCCGGCTATGCACAGGGAATCGGTCTTCAGCCAATTTCTGCGCTTGTGGCTCGTGATTGAGCGTCCGTCTCAGTTTAGGCTCTCTCATGATCCTACTCCAGATTCCTCTTCGGCTCGAGATTAGGATCTCACCACCTGGAGGCTTCCAGAAGCGGATTCCCCGAACCGTGCCTAAGCCCTAATTAATATACCCGCCATCCACTTCATCCTCCGTTCACTAAAAGCCTAAAAGGCCAGATTCCCGCCGCAAATAGCAAGCTCCCTCGGCTCTCTGACTCTTATAGTATTACCGCTGAATCCAATAACCCGGCGGTTCAATTCTGCAGTCGCTTGCAAATGCTTTTGCGGGGTTGCGGCATTCAAGGGGGTAACATCCCCTGGTTAGCCTCCTCTCCACATGGTCTGGGGTGCCGCGTGCCAGATCGTCGGGGCGATTCTTAAAAGCCCGTTGAATCCCCATATTGTCTGGCTGTTATCACTCTTTTGAATATCCGATCTTCCAAGCGATTTTGGGCCTTCAGAGTCATCGGTGCGCCAAAATGGAAACCCCAAAGATCGTCCCAACTGAGCAGGAGCTCAAAAACTTTGAGCTGAGCAATCCCGACACTATCACTCTCATCCGGAGAGCCCAAGAGAGTGATGCTGCCGACCGCAAGTTGACCATACCTCAAGCTTTGAGGAAATACAAGAAAGCCGTCTTTTGGAGCTGCTTCCTCTCGACTGCTTTGATCATGGAGGGTTATGATGTTGTTATTGTATGTTTACTCTTTCTCTCCCATTTCCCCCCGAGGGATTCCAAGCTGACTCTATTACACAGATCAACTCATTCTTTGGCCAAACTCAATTCAGAGAACGTTTTGGAACCTTTGACGAAAAGCAAGGTAAAAAGGTAATCACTCCAGCATGGCAGTCGGGTCTTGCGAATTCCGCCTTGGTGGGCCAGCTGGCAGGTCTTGTCGCTACTTCCTTCTCCCAGGATCGGTTTGGTTGTAGGCCGACATACATGTTTTTCATGGCCTGGATGTGTGTCGTCATCTTCATTGCTGTCTTCGCTCCCTCTATCTCCGTTTTGGCTTTTGGCGAGGCTATGGCCGGTATATCATGGGGTGTATTCCAGGTAAGTACGAACGCCGAATGTGGCGAAAGAATTCACTAATAGATCTAGACACTCACTACGACATATGCCTGCGAGATTGCCCCAACAGTGCTGCGCCCATTCCTTACAGCCTACGTTTCCCTCTGCTGGGGATGCGGTATCCTTCTTTCAGCTGGTGTTCTCAGGGCGGTTGCCGGTCTTAAAGGAAACTTGGGGTGGCGCTTGCCATTCTGCCTCCAATGGTGCTGGCCTGCACCCTTGTTTATCGGATGTTACTTTGCTCCCGAATCCCCATGGAACGCAGTCCGACGAAATAAGCTTGATGTCGCCAAGAGGTCTTTGATGAGACTTTGCTCAGATAGCCCAAATAAGGAGCAGGAGGTCGAGGCCACACTTGCATACATCCGACATACCACTGAGATAGAGAGAGCGGAGACAGAGAGCGCCAGCTTCTGGGAATGCTTCAAGGGTACTAATCTACGCCGAACGGAAATCGTAAGTCTATCATGCGTTAGTTAACTGAAAAGAATTCGGAAAGCTAATCAGTATTCTGCAGAACTGCATGACGTGGGGATCGCAAGTTCTGGACGGGAACCCGTTGACCAGCTATGCCGTCGTCTTCCTCGAAATTGCAGGGTTCTCGGAGATTCAAACGTTCGACATCAACATTTCTATCTGCGCATGCTTTGTGATTGGTGTCCTCATCTGTTATCTCATTTTCCCCTTCCTCGGCAGAAAAACCATCTATTTGTCTGGACTATCCGCAATGTGTGTCATCTTGATCATAGTAAGTTCGCAATTTCGTTCGAAATTTCCATTCGGCAAGCAGCTGCTCCTAGCAAGTGGTTGGAAGGCACTTGCCCTGCGTTATAAGCGGTGATTACACGGGCTAACTTTGTGATATAAAGATCGGTGGACTTGGTTTCGGCACCGGTCACGACATTCAACTCGCCATTGGGATCCTACTGGTCATCTGTACTCTAGTCAACACCATCTGCATGGGACCAACATGTTATCCCATCGTAGCTGAAACGCCATCCGGTCGTCTGAGATACAAGACTATCGCTATCGGACGATTTGCCTACAACATCATCCAGCTTATCCAGAATACTATCACTCCGCGCATGTTATCTGCCAGCTGTAAGTTTCTCACTCCCCACATACCATTCCCAATCTATTTCAAGGCCGACTAACATTTATAATTCTAGCATGGAACTGGGGTGCCAAATCCGGACTGTTCTACGCAGGCACAAACATGCTCTGCATCATCTGGTGTTACTTCCGTCTTCCCGAGACTAAAGACCGTACATTCGGCGAGATCGATCTGCTCTTCGAACACAAAGTCCCCGCGAGGAAGTGGAAGTCAACCAAGGTCGACCGTAGGTTTTAACCCAACCCCAACCACGAACAAGCCCAAGAGTTGCTGCTAACCCAACATCTTTGGAACAGAGTTCGCCCATGGTGCCATATTCGAGGCCAAGGCCGAACAAGCAGGCCAGGGCTCGACTTCTCACGTGGACTAGGTCGCTGACGGTGTTTGAGATGGCAACGGTACTGTTTTCTCGGCTAACAGATGTGTATGTCCTTGATTCGTTCAAAATCGTCTTCCCACCTACGAAATAACCCAGGACTGTGTCTTCTGAGACCCTGAGAGAGTAACGAGTACGAAAATCAGTCGTCGACACGCTTTTGAGATCTTAGCAAAAACTCGAAACTTTTCTGCGCTAGGCATGGCCCTCAACGCAAAGGTTGACTCTTTTGCTGTGTGTTCCAGTCTGTCTATATTACCTCCGTCTGCCCCCTCGAAGAAGTTTCGCGACTTCCTCGGGATGCACTCTTGGCCCAAACGCGTTGTTCAAATATCTAGTCTGTAATGCAAATAATTCTCACGCGCGCGTGAGAATCCCTGGCTCGCTATCCCCCCCTTTTGGTGATATAGTAATGTCAGTTACTTTGAAATCATATCCAGCCTCGTGGCTCGCCGCCGCTCCCCTTCAAGCTGTGCGCAGGAAACCAACCAACGACCATCCACCCCAATAAGTGAAGTTCGAACTTACGCACCTGCATCTCTGGGTATCAAAATATCTACCCACCCAATTCCAATATTTCCCAGCAATGATTCCCCACAGCCAGACCAGGCCATGGGAAGAGAAGAGGCCTTGGTCCTCGCACTCACTCTCACCGATCCGGATTCCAGCCAACCGCATCATCACTAATTACTCACCTACTAACCTAGTCCTACCAATGCACCTATGCGGGACCCCCGGCGTGCCATGTGGGACGTGCTTTGGACTCCGCTGAGTTCTAACAGATACCGGAATCCAGAGTGGTGAGTTCCCAAGGGCCAAGTGGCGAGTGCCCTAGCCGTGCTACTGTACGAGGGCTGGAGCGGTGGGATGCGTACCGCAAACTTGCTACGGGATAATGGATGTCCTTTCTACCGGGTTCAATTGGGGGGGGGGGGGGGGGGGGGGG
>Ga0105239_10006062_pt1 | contig 14075 bp, 12 predicted proteins | sample KBSC44metaG_FD_92761 | JGI IMG/M metagenome (GOLD analysis project Ga0105239, IMG submission 92761) | Corn rhizosphere microbial communities from Kellogg Biological Station, Michigan, USA - KBS C4-4 metaG | ecosystem: Host-associated > Plants > Roots > Rhizosphere > Soil | place: Michigan, USA... | reverse complement strand
TCCTCAACGTGGAGACAGCTTCGGCCGCCCGGTCCGGCAGCAGCTCCGGATAAATGGGAAGGGAGAGAAAGTCGTTCGCAAGCATCTCGGTTACCGGCAGATCACCGGCCTGATAACCGAGTTCAGCATAGGCCTTCTGCAGGTGTACCGGAATGGGATAGTGAATCCCTGCACCGATGCCGGCGTCCCGCAATAATGTGAGCGCGTCGTCGCGCCGCTGCAATCTGATCGAATAGACATGATACACGTGGCGGGAGTGCGAGGGCGGCCGCGGTCGCGCGAATGGGAGCTCAGAAAGCAGTTCGTTGTATCGTTCTGCGAGCGCTCGGCGGGCCTCGGTCCAGCGCTCGATGTAGTCCAACTTGACATTCAGTATCGCGCTCTGGATCTCGTCCATGCGATAATTGTATCCGGGAATGACGTGGTCGTATTTCGCCTCCTGCCCCCAGTCCCGCAGCAGCGACACGCGGCGCGCGAATTCAGGCCGATCGGTCACGACGGCTCCGCCCTCGCCGAATGCTCCCAGATTCTTGCCCGGGTAAAAGCTGAAGCACCCCAGATCCCCGATCGAGCCTGCGCGGCATCCCCGGTATTCTGCGCCGTGCGCCTGCGCAGCGTCCTCAATGACGACCAGACCGTGACGTCGCGCAATCGACATGATGGGATCCATGTCGGCCATCAATCCATGGAGGTGAACCGGCAGGATGGCTCTGGTTCGAGGTGTTATCGCAGCCTCGATCAGGCCAGGATCCATCGTCCACGTGACCGGGTCAACGTCGACAAAAACAGGTTTGGCCCCGCTGTAGAGAATGGCGGCGGTTGTCGCCACGAAGGTCATGGACACCGTGATGACTTCATCACCGGGTCCGATGCCCGCTGCCAATAGCGCAAGGTGAAGCGCAGAGGTCCCACTATTCACTGCCAGGCAATGAGCAGTCCGGCAATATTCCGCAAATCGTTCCTCGAAGGCTGCGACCTCCGGCCCTTGCACAAAATGCCCGCTGCTGACGACTCTTGCCACCGCGGCGTCGATTTCCGGCTTGATTTGGCAGTATTGGGCTTTCAGATCCAGGAAAGGTATCAAGATTCAAAACCTTGGATTGGACTGACGACAATTAAACAATTAACTCGCATTATAATATTAATTCAAGCATAATTTTCAGAATATAAACAAATATTAAATAAATCTGGCCTACGAGACCTCGCTGATGAAGGCACGATCGACGGCTGCCTCGCTTCCGGCTGCGGACATGGTCCGAGCGGGTACGCCCGCCACGGTGGCACCCGGGGCAACGTCCTTTGTCACGACCGAGCCCGCGCCAACGGACGCACCCGCGCCGATCGTGACACCGCATAGAATTGTGGCGTTGGAACCGATGGAAGCCCCCTTGCCGACGTGAGTGCGCTGCAATGTCCAGTCCGAAGCTTGTTGAGGACGACCATCCGCCGTTGCCGCCTTCGGATGTTTGTCGTTCGTGAACATCACGCCATGACCGATAAATACTTCGTCCTCGATCGTGACGCCTTCGCAGATGAAACTGTGCGAAGAAATTTTGCACCGCGCGCCTATCCTCGCTCCCGCCTGGATTTCGACGAAGGTTCCGATCCTGCTCTCGTCGCCGACGGTGCAGCCGTACAGATTGACCAGTTCCGGGTGAAGGATACGGACATCGCGACCAAGTTCTACGTCTCGTGTGATAGGCATATTCCGCACTCCGAATGATGTCGTAGAAACGCTATGACGCCGTCCGCGAAGGCCACAGCCCGGGCGCCATTCTCGCCAAGCCGGCTGCGGCGTAGTGAAACTGCTGCAAGAGCGGGTGTCCGGTGACCATCAGTCCCAGCCACCAACAGAGCCCAGCAACGAAGGAGGCCGACGCCAAACCTGCAACTGAGGTAAGATCTCCGGCCTCCGTGAGCGCCGTACAAATAGATACACCGGCAATCACAAGAGCCGTTACAGCTCCGCTTCTCCATAAGGTGCGTACGAATTCGGCGGGCCGAAGGCCGAGTTGTCGCCCCAGAAAATAAAATGCAACCGCTGCTTGAAATGGCAATGTGACAAGAGCGGATGCCGCAACGGCGTGCACGCCCAGAAACGATGCGCCGAAGATGACCAGAAGTGATGGTGGCAGCGAAATCAACGACGAGATCAGCGCATCCTGCACCCTTCCGCCTGCAACAAAGACCGGATAGGTCAGGCAGGCCGCGAAAAGCGCTAGGTTGCCGATACAGAGCAGTTGCACGAGCGGGACGACCTCCAGCCACGTCGGACCGAGCCAGAGCAGAATGATTGGCCGGGCCATGATGGCCATAAAGATCAAGAACGGCCACTGCACGGCCGAGAGAGACTGAATGGCCTCGAGATAAACAGCCTTGAGATCGCCGCCTGCTTTGCTTCGCCCAACAATTGCCGGCATGACGACCGGACTGATGACCTGCGTGACCAGCTTGTCGAATATCTGCGTCGAGGCGGTTGCACGGCTGTAGAGACCGACGGCGGTGAAGTCGAGCACTCTGGCCAGGAACAGCTGCGGCGCCAGGCCGTAAAACACATTCACGACGCTCACCGCGCCCGAGTAGAGGCCGAAACCGACGATCTCCCGGCAATCGACCAAGGATGGCCGCATCGCTTTAAAATCTCTCCGCCATATCAGCAGCATCACGGCCAGCACCGCGTTGCCGGCCACCCCTCCCCAGAGCGGGGCCATGTAGCTGAAGTGCGCCATTGCGAGAGCGACCGAAACGATAGCGATCGTTGTACCCGCTGCGAGGTTACAGATTGCGAGCACGCCAAACTGCATCTCACGACGGAACAATGCGGCTATGGTTCCAGAGAACGGCAGCAAGACAAGATTTAGTGCGGAAATCTCGATTCCTCGGCCCAGGCCGTCCAGCCCGAAGAGACGCGCGATCGGCTGCGCAAACACGAACAGCAGGAAAGCCGTGGCCGCCGAGATCGTGAGGGTAATCGTGAACGTGGTCTGCACGCTCGCGCGCGACAGTTCTCGCTTCTGGATCAGATAGCTTGCGCCTGCAAATTCCTGAAAGCAGGCCGCAATGATGGACGTGACGGCGTTCACGACAGCATAGATGCCAAACTCCTCGGGAGACAACAAACGGGCAAGCACGGCGGTTGCGACGAAGACCAGCAGCAGGCCGACGTAACGATCGAGCGCTGAGAACAGAATGGAGCGCTGTACCGGCCTCATTGTATCGTCTGCCATGTCGGTCAGGCTAGCTGGGCCGCCGCGCGCGTCATGCTATCGCTCTGGCGCGTTGCCGGGTTCCGTAAGGCTCCTGCAGCAATACCGGCGCACCCTGTTTTGCGATCGAGCACGATGCCGCTTCCAAAACCTCGATCACGCGGAGTCCGGAGGTGCCGCTGGAAATCGGCTGGGCACCGGTGCGTACGCAATCGACAAAATGCTCGACCTCCGTCTGTAGCGCCTCTGTGGGCGAGATATGCGGAGCCCACATGTCGCCGGCGCGATATCCGATCCGAAGTTGATGTGCATCTTCGGGAGGCGCGTCAAGCGTAATTCCCTTGTCATAGACCTTTATCTTTTCGGTCGGCTCGAGATCGTCGTAGACAATCATCTTCTTGCTGCCACCGATGAAAGTCTGACGCACCTTGACGGGCGACAGCCAATTGACGCTGACGTGGGCCACGCATGTGTTGGCAAAGAACAGCGTGATATGCGCCATATTCTCCGGCGAACCGGTGACATGGCACGAGCCGGTTGCAGAGACGGCGATCGGCGCCTCATCGAGGATATGGTGAATGATCGAGATATCGTGCACCGCCAAGTCCCAGATCACATTTACGTCCTTTTGAAACAACCCGAGACTGGCGCGCGTGCTGTCGTAATAGTAGATGTCTCCGAGTTCGCGGCTCAGCAGAAGCTCCCGAATCTTCTGGACCGCCGGCGTGTAGAGGAAGGTGTGATCGACCATGAGCGTCAGGCCACGACGATCTGCTTCGTCGATCAAACGGGTCACGAGCTCGGCGCTCGGCGCAAGCGGCTTCTCGACCAACACATGCTTTCCGGCCTTCAGCGCCGCAATTGCCAGCTCATAGTGGGTATGCACCGGCGTCGCGATAGCGATTGCATCGATGCTGGCGTCCTTGAGCAGATCTTCGTAGCGAGTGGTGGTTTCCACTGTCGGGTAAAGCTGCTTGATCGCGCCAAGCCTGCCCGGGTGCAGGTCGCTCACGCTGACGACGCGGGTGGCAGGGTTGATCGAGAAATTGCGAACGAGATTGGGCCCCCAATAGCCGTACCCCACGACGCCGATTCCCAGTTGACTATCTCGCATGCTAACCTCGATCCATTCAGAGGATACGCCTCTAGTCATCCTCTCGCTGACGGTCACATCACCTTGGGCGTCAAGTCCGCGCCGGCATATCCTGCCATATGCCCCGTGTATCTATGACGTCGAGATGCCGACGCTCCGACAGGGGCACCATCTTGAATTCGTCATGATCGACCAGGAGGACCGCGATCTCGCAGCTGCGCAGAGCCTCATCGATGTTCACGAAAGCGACACGGTGGTCGGCCAACTGAGGCGGCAGACGGCGAAGGTTCGGCTCGACGACCTTGACTCGCTCTCCGTACTTTGCCGCGAGATGCGTGGCTATCTCCATGGCGGGACTTTCACGCAAATCGTCGACATTGGCCTTGAAGGTCAATCCACAACAAGCAACGTTTGCATAGGGATGCTCGTCGATCAGCGCCTCTGTACGTTCGATGATGTTCTGAGTTTTGGCATTGTTGACTTCCCGGCTTGTCCGCATCACCCGAGCGAGGTCTGGTGCGGAGTCGATGATGAACCAGGGATCGACCGCAATGCAGTGCCCGCCGACTCCCGGTCCCGGCCGCAATACGTTTACGCGAGGATGGCGGTTGGCGATGTCGATCACCTCCCAGACATTGATGTCGAACCTCTCGCAAATCAGCGAGAGTTCGTTCGCGAATGCTATGTTGGTATCGCGGAAGGCGTTTTCCGTCAGCTTGACCAACTCGGCTGCGCGCGCCGTGGTCCCGACGCAGGCTCCGCGAACAAACATCTTGTAGAAGCGTTGAGCACGCCGCGTGCAGGTTGGCGTAATTCCCCCGATGCACCTGTCGTTGTTGATAAGCTCGGTCAGGATCCGTCCCGGCAACACGCGTTCTGGACAGTAGGCGACGTAAATCGCTCCGTCTTCCTTGCCGTTGACGCCTATGTGCAGATCTGTCCTGCGCTCGACGATCCGCTTTGCTATCGCCTCGGTAGTCCCGATCGGCGACGTCGACTCGAGGATGACGAGATTGCCGGGCGCAAGGATGTCGACGATTTGATCGACTGCCGCATTGACGCTTGAAAGGTCTGGACGGTTTTCGCGATCGATCGGCGTCGGCACTGCTATGATGAAGACGTCGGCAGGCTGCGGCTTGGTCGAGGTCGTCAGGGCACCGCTCGACACGACCTTGGACACGAGACCATCGAGATCTGGCTCTGCAATGTGAATTTTTCCGGATGCGACCGTATCGACGATACGCTCATTGGTGTCGATACCGGTCACCTGCAGTCCCCGGCTCGCTATCAGCGCTGCGGTCGGGAGCCCGATATAGCCAAGTCCAACGACATTGATCTTCTGAAATTCAGGCATCAAGAAGCACCTTCACGATACGCTCGCTCGCGTGCCCGTCACCAAACGGATTATGCGAACGGGCCATGGCGGCATAAGTCTCGTCATCGTCGAGTAGGCGAAATGTCTCGGCAACGATCTTGTCGTAGTTCGCACCGACCAGGCGCGCCGTCCCAGCCTCCACCCCCTCGGGACGCTCGGTCGTATCGCGCATCACCAGGACTGGTTTGCCGAAGGTGGGGGCCTCCTCCTGGACGCCACCTGAATCCGTCAGGACCAGATGGGACAAGGAGAGAAGGCTCACGAAGTCCGTGTATTCCTGAGGTGCGATGAGGACGACCCTCGGGTGATCCGACAACCGGGACGCAAACAGGTCGCGGACATTCGGATTCGGATGCACGGGGAGCACCACAGCAACATCTTCCCTGCGCAGGATCGTTTCCAACGCGTTCACGATGTTGACGACACCGCCGCCGAAATTCTCCCGGCGGTGGCAAGTCACCAGAATGATGCGTCGATTGCCGTGGCGCTTCTTAATGCCGTCCCAGCGGCTCGAGAGCCCCGGATCGGATTCGACCATGGCTTTCACGAGGATGAGCGCGTCCACCACCGTGTTGCCGGTGACGTGGATTCTGTCGTCCGAGACGTTTTCAGAGCGTAGCGCGCGTGCCGCGCGCTCTGTCGGCGCAAAATGTTGATCTGCGATCGAGCCGACGATCTTGCGGTTCACCTCCTCCGGCCACGGAGCGAAGATGTCGCCGCTGCGCAGTCCCGCCTCGATGTGCGAAACGGGTATCCGGTGGTAATAGGACGCCAGCGCACCGGCCATGGCAGTCGCCGTGTCGCCCTGGACGATAACCCTGGTGGGCTTCACCTTGTCGAGGAGCTGACCGATTTCTCCGAGCAACCGGGCGGTCAGATGATCCAGCGTCTGATTGGCCGTCATGACGTTCAGATCAAAATCCGGAACTACCTTGGCGAGCTTGAGCACCTGATCGAGCAGCTGCCGATGCTGTGCTGTCGCACAGATCGTTAACGAAATGTCCTTGCGATTCTCGGCCTTGAGTCGGTTGATGACCGGAAAGAGCTTGATTGCTTCCGGCCGGGTTCCCAAAAGGATGAAAAAATGCTTGCGCACGTCTCACCCTCCGATCCGACTCGGGCCCGGCGGCACGGCGCCCGGCGTGCCAAATGTATGCTCTATTGCTTGCTTGACGAGCGCTTGCACCAGGATGCCCGCAAACAATGTGTTCGTCGTGGCGTATCGCCACCACATCCGCCCGGGCTCTTGATAGATGCGGTAGAGCCATTCGAGGCCCAGCTTCTGAATCCGTACCGGCGCGCGCCGAACGGTGCCTGCGAGGATATCGAACGCACCGCCCACGCCCATGATAAAGGGTACGCCGAGCTCGTCACGATGGGCAGCGAGAAAGCGTTCCTTCCGTGGTGTCGGCATGCCAATGAAGAGACAGTCGGCCGCGCTGGACTGGATGTCCCGAACGACGTCAATCTCCTGCTCCGGCTTGAAGTAACCGTCGTGCCAGCCCGCGAAGACGAGTGAGGGACATCTCTCTCGCGCGCGTTGCATGGCCTGGTGCAGGACGGCGGGCGTGGCTCCCAGGAAATATGGTTTGCAGCCTTCCCGCGCACATACCACGAGCAACTCGGTCAGGAGATCGACACCGGCGACTCGCGAAGCGGCCGGAAGCCCCAGGGCCCGGGCCCCCCAGAGAATCCCCATGCCGTCGATGCTGACGATGTCGCTGTTGGCGACATCGGCCGCCAGCACAGGATCGGACCGCATATTGACGAATTTGGCGACGTTCAACGCCACATGTTGCAGCCGCCGGCGGCTGCGCATGGCGCCGCGCGCAATCTCGACGGTCTCCGCCATCGTCAGCAGATCGATAGGGCACGCCAGGAACGATGCACGCATTTGAATCGACCTCCAAAAATGCAATTTTGTTTATGTTGCATTTAAGATTATTATATCGATAATATTGGACTAATATTTAATTGCAAGGATTAAATGCGCGGCTTTCTGCCTGGAAATTAGCGCTGCTGCGCCGGGCGCGCGTATGGCAGGCCATGGCAATTAAATAGGGACGTTTCAAATGATCTCAGTCATTATTCCCCACCTCAATCAGGCCGACGCCCTGGAAGCCTGTTTGCGAAGCCTGGATGCGCAGACCCTGTCCCGGGACTTGTTCGAGGTCATCGTGGTGGACAACGGCTCGGCGATGCCCCCGATGGACGTCATTGCCGGCCATTCCGGCGTAAGGCTGGAGCACGAGCCGCATCCCGGCCCGGGTCCGGCGCGAAACGCAGGCGCGGCCTGTGCGAGAGGCGACATTCTCGCTTTTGTGGATGCCGACTGCCGGGCTCATCCGGACTGGCTGACCGCGATCCATAAGGCGTTCCAGCAAGCCGGACCGGCGACGATCCTTGGCGGAGAGGTTCGCATCAGGCCTGCCGTCGAAGGGCGTTTCACCGCGATTGAGGCCTATGAAAGCGTTTTTGGCTTTCGCAATCGCTTGTACGTCACGAGGCACGGCTACTCCGTCACGGCAAATCTCGCGGTTCGCCGCGCCGACTTTGCGAGGATCGGACCTTTCCCGGGCATTCAGTTCGCGGAAGATATGCAATGGGGACAAATGGCTATCCACGCCGGCTGCGAATTTCGCTACGTTCCCGAGATGGTCGTGTTTCACCCTGCGCGGCGCTCTCTTCGAGAGCTCTATGCGAAGTGGGATCGCCAAATCACGCACTACCGCAACACGGCGCAGGCCGCGCGCGGTTGGCAGTTGCGCTGGTTTGCCACGGCCCTGCTCGTCCTCGCATCGCCGGCGGTTGGCGCCATCACCGTGCTGACGAGCGGACGCCTCCATGGGATGAGCGCGCGCCTCAAAGCGATTGCCGTTCTCTGCGCGGTTCGCAGCCATCGAACGACCAAGATGCTGGCCCTGCTTTGGAGAGAGGGCACGGTCGTCTGGAATCGCTAGCCGATCGCGCTGCCGTTGCCCTGCGGCTCGCCGCCAGGCGGGCAAGCTGACTGTTCGAACGCGACGTTGTGGCTGAGATCGCGCAAGTCGGTACGCCGGCCGAATGACCACAAAATCCAGCCGAGTTCGTAGCTGCGACACTCCAGTCGAACACCCACATCCGCGCTGTCGATCAGCTCTCCCCCGTTCTCGCGCCAGGCGTTCTTGACCGCACGCAATACGCGCGGCGCCTTGGTCGTCAATTCACCCTTGCGGATCTGCGAACGGATCGTCAGGTTCAGTTCAGGCACGAGCATGCTCCGGCCCAGCTGGTTGTGACCGAGTACCCAGTTGAATCCCCTGACCAGGGCATCCCGCGCTCCCCGTTGTCCAAAGCGCTCGGCCCATTCCAGCAGCGCCGGGGCCATTCCATACTGATGGACCGAATAGATTTCGTAGAAATCGAGGATGCGGCCGCTCATCGCATCGAAGAACCACGGCCATTCGCCTTGGGGCCCTTGAAGTGCAATCAGATTGCGCACGCAAGTATCGGCCATGACGAGCGCGGACGCGTCGCCGGTGAATTCGCCGTACTGATAGCAGGCGATGGAGAGATATGTTTGCGTCGCAAACGACGCGAAACGGCGACGGAAACCGGACGGCGCGTCGAAGAACAATCCGGACTCGCCATGGAACCGTTCCTTCAGGAAGCGGTAGAGCGAGCCTGCGAAGCATAGCCACTCCTTCTCGCCTGCCCTCGCCTGCGCAATCACTCCCGTCAGCAGCATGCCCAGATCCTGCGCCCGAAAAGCCTGCCACTGCGACTGATCCGAGAGAACGGCTCTCACCTCGCGCTTGACCTGCATCGGAATCGGGAGGCGGAGCTCCGCGGCGGCCCACAACGCCATGCCGAACGCATATTTGCGTACGGGTAGCGCAGTAAGCCTCACGGCATTTCGGTAGAATATGTCCGGGAGGTCAATATCAGCCGGAAGTTCCGCGACCCGCGACATCCCAAGCAAGACGTTGAGAGTATAAAACACGTCACTATGGGGTAGCGACTCGTTCGGCGAAGCGCGCCCGTCGAGGTGATAAATATGCGACCAACGACGCTCTGCAGGCAGCCAGCAGCGTTCAAGCCCCTTGAGCGCATAGTTCACCAGGGGCGAGTTTGATGCAGGCACCTTGGTTGCAGCGGGCACTATGAGCTTCACACCAGAATTCGGACTGATCATCATTGCCAGCACCATTGTAAACTCGGTTCAGTACTCCCGGATGCTTTCATCCAGGCCGCGAAGCAGAGGATAGAGGAAATATGAAATCACCGTTCGCTGTCCGACCTTCATCTCGGCGGTAACAGCCATACCGGGGATCAACTGAACGCGTTCGGACGGCAGCCGAAGGTGCGTGTCCCGCAGATCGATCAGTACGCGGTAATAGGGAGCTGATGACCTGCGCACACCTTCGGCCTTCGCCTCTGGCGAGAACGAGTCCTGACTAATGACTCCGACCTCGCCAGTAGCGGTGCCGTACTTCTGAAATGGAAATGCCTCGAACTTCACTCGTACGGCCTGCCCGACCGCCACCTGTCCGATATCCCTCCCCTCCACGTTGACCTCCACCCGGAGCGCCTCGTCCCGAGGGACCAGCACAAACATCGTCTCGGCCTCGCGGATCACCGAACCTACCGTCCGATTGGCAATGTCGAGCACCACCGCATCCGCCGGTGCATTCAGCACGATCAGTTGTCGGCGGAGCTCCGCCTTTTTGAGCTCTTCGGCAGTGCCGTCGCGCTTTGGCAACGTCTCGACGAGTTCCTGATAGGCGGCGCGGCGAAACTCGGCCGCGAACACCTTCTGGTCTGCACGGGCCTTCTCCAGGCGATGCGTGTTGTCGATGATGCTGCCACGGACTCGCGCCAGGTTGCTTTCGACCTCCAGCCGCGCATCCCGTGATAGCAGGAAGTTCAATCTTGAACCGACCTCCTTGGCCATCAACGTATTTCGCATGGCTTCAATGGACTGCATCGTGTCCAGTCGCTGGGCGAGGACCAGCTCCTCGCTCTGAGCCGTTTTTAGATTGGCCTCGGCGGACGCAATCTGCGCGTCATAATTCTGGATTTGAAGGTCGAAGGCCGCCTTCCTCTGGAGGAATAGCCTTCTCTGCAACGCCTGGTCGGCGTTCGCCGTCCCATCGACGCCGTAGTCCGTGCCGTCCAACTCGGCTCGAAGCCGGCCGATGGAGGCGTCGAGACCCGCCAGGCGGCCGCGCAGTTGGGCAAGATCGGCTTGAGAGAATGTCGGATCGAGAACCGCAAGCACGTCACCGCGATTAACGGCTTCGCCGGCCCTGACCCGTATCTCCCGAATGACCGAGGTTTCCAGCGGCTGTACAACCAGGTTGGGATGCGTCGTGATCAACTTGCCCTGCGCAGTCACAATCATGTCAACGCGAGACACGCATGCGAATGTGACCGCCGCAGCGATCAGGGCGACGACACAATAGAGCGTGATTCGTCCCACACGCGGCGGCGTCAGCTGCTCGATCTCGGCTGCGTCTGACTGAAATTGCGCGACAATGCGAGAACCTGCGGGCGCGGACCTCAAGAGCCGGCGTCTCGTCAGTGAACGGGACGGAAGCCCGGATCTACCCGAGGCCGCCTCAGCTCTGGTCTTTTCAGCCGCACTCATGCGATCTGCCTCGTCTGCTGATTCCAGAGATGCCTGTAGAAGGTGCACTTCGACAGCAGTGCATCGTGACGATCCACATCGACGATCCGTCCACGGTCGATCACCAAAATCTGGCTTGCGTCCGACAGCATCGAAAGCCGGTGCGATACGATGATGACGGTCCGTCCCTCGGCGATACGTCGCAGATTGCGCCGAATGATCGCCTCGCTCTCGGAATCCAGCGCGCTGGTGGCCTCATCGAGGATCAGAATGCGCGGGTTGACGATCAAGGCCCGCGCGATGGCGAGCCGCTGCTTTTGTCCGCCTGACAGGTTCGATGCCTGCTCCTCGAGCATGGTATCGAACCCCCTCGGCAGCCGCTCAATGAACTCGTCGGCGCCGGCGAGCTAAGCCGCCCGGACGACCTCCTCGAATGTGGCGTCGCGCCTCATGCAGGCGATATTTTCGCGCACTGTGCCTCGGAACAAGAAATTGTCCTGGAGCACGATCCCGAGATTCCGCCGCAGATGGGCGAGATCGATCTCGCGCGAATCGTGACCGTCGATGCGCACCAATCCCTGCTGCACCGGATACATTCCCGCGACAAGGCGTGTCAGCGTCGTCTTGCCCGAACCGCTCCGGCCGACAATTCCGAAGATCGAGCCGGGAGCGATCGAGAACGACACGTCGTCCAACGCCGGCGTTCCCTCGCCATAGCCAAACGTGACGTTTTCAAACTCGATCTGCCCGGCGAAGTCGGGCCGCAGGCCCTCACGCCGACCGTCGCGTTCCAGCTCCCTGTTCATGACCTCGCCGAGCATGTTAACGGCCAGCGCAACCTCTTGATATTCGTGCACCATGGTCACCATCTGCACCAGCGGCCCCGAAACGCGCCCCGCCAGCATGTTGAAGGCGACAAGAGCGCCGATCGTCATCTCGCCGCCGAAGACGTCGAGCGCGCCAAGTGCGACGATGCCGAGCGTCATCATCTTCTCGAGGAAACCGGTCAAGGCCTGAGCGCCCGCCGAGATTTTTTCAACGCCAAACCGCATCGATACCGACTGCGCGCAGCGATCGTCCCATGTCCTGTTCTGGCCGGGCTCCATGGCCAATGATTTCACGGTGCGCATTCCGTGCACAGTCTCGACCAGGAAGGCCTGGCGGCCGGCCTCGGCCTGATACAGCTGGTAGAGTCGTCGTCGGAACGGTCCTATCAAAATGGCAATCACGCTCGCGCTGATCACGGTGAAGGCCAGCACGACGCATGTCAGCTTGACGCTGTAGAGCGCCAGAACCGGCAGGAAGACGAGCAACGAAAGCGCGTCCAAGGCGGTCAGGAACAGTCGGCCGGTCAGGAATTCACGGATCCGGCCGGCTTGCTGCATGTGCTTCACCAACACGCCGGCCGAGATGCGCTCGAAGAAAGTTACCGGAAGTCCCAAAAGATGCCGAAACGTCCTGGTCGCGACCCGGATGTCGATCTTGTTCGTGGCATAGAGCAGCAGATAGCGCCGCAAGAAGCTGAAGACCGCGTCGAAGCAGAGCGCTAGGATCGCGCCGGCCGAGAGCACGTAGAGTGTCGTGAGGCTCTCGTGGACAAGAACTTTGTCGATGACGAGCTGAAAGAAGATCGGAAGCGCCAGCCCCAGCGCATAGAGGAACACCGCAGCAATTGCGACGTCGGAAAACAGCCGCCACTCCCGCAGCATTTCGGGTACGAACCAGCGCAGCCCAAAGGGCCTCTGGCCCTGCGATGGAGAGCTCTCGCGCTTGAACAGAACGACCTTTCCCGACCACATGGCGCAAAAGCGGTCCGCATCGACCAGCAGGTGCTCTCCCCTCCGCTCCGCCAGAGGATCGAAGACCGTTACAGCATCGCACTCCGGCCCGACGCCGACCACGAGGACCCAGTTCAGGTTCGAGAGCTGGACAAGAGCCGGATAGGCTTCGCCGAGCTGGCATATCGCCTTCCAATCGAGCTGCGCCGTGCGGGCGCGAAGGCCCGCATCATGAGCCATGCGCAGCAGGAGATCGGTCGAGATGCCGGTCTCGTCGACGGCATAGGCGTGCCGAAGCCGATCGGAAGGCAGATCGATGCCGTGATGTGCTGCGATCCTTGACAGGCATTCGAGGGCGGTTTGAGCAGCCCGACGCGGCTCGTCCTCCGACGAAGGCGGTCCCGGTTCGAACCTCTCGATTTCAACGGAAGTTGGTTGAGACATTGGGAGATCGTGGATTGTCAGAAACTGACGAGGCAGGTTCGACTCGCGCGCTCGTCTGTGGCGCGACCATCGGCGCCTTGGGCCGAGAGCGCTGGACGACGCCCGCATCGACCAGACCCTGAAGCGCGTTCTGCATCACCTCCACAGAGTTCGCGAACGACTCCGCAGAAAAGATCAGCCTTTGCCGAAAGACCTTCTTGGGCGCGTTGTTGGCGTCACGTTCCGTGGGCGAGAGGCTGACCAGGTCCACCCGCACGATCGACCCGCCAATTGTGACCTCGTCAATCCCGTCTGTATAGAGTTCTGTATGCATCAGCCTGCTTCCCTATTTCGGTTGAGATGGATGGCCTAGTCTGCTCGTGTCATTCGGGCGCATTGCTATGACGCAAAGGCAGTGATGCAGCTGGATGCCTGAAAACGATATCGGTCCACCGATACCTGTTCGTTCAGGCTCCAACGCGTTGCGACCTTGGCGCCAGCCCCGCAGGCGCCGCGGCGGCAGTCCGGCCACGCCATATGAGAGCCGGTCATATGTGGCGCCGGGCGCACTCCGCACGGGTTCGGGTGGCAC
>Ga0105239_10006061_pt1 | contig 14075 bp, 10 predicted proteins | sample KBSC44metaG_FD_92761 | JGI IMG/M metagenome (GOLD analysis project Ga0105239, IMG submission 92761) | Corn rhizosphere microbial communities from Kellogg Biological Station, Michigan, USA - KBS C4-4 metaG | ecosystem: Host-associated > Plants > Roots > Rhizosphere > Soil | place: Michigan, USA... | reverse complement strand
TGTTTATCCAGCTTCTTCGCGCCTGTGATCTTTAACTGCTCAGCAATATCGAGGAGTTCCGGAACGAGCATGTCGTTCAATTGGAGAATATCGTACATAAAATGACTTGAGAGTTGAAAACTAATCTCAAACAGAGGGTCTGTCTTGTTGAGAAAAATGAAATGAAATTTTGATTATAAATGAACAGAATGAGTTAAAACTGATGAGCTGTGAGCATTAGAAAAGGAAACTAATCAGCTTAATTCCACTGCAATTTTAACATAAAAAAATAAAAATAAAAACTTTTTTTTAAAAAGGACTGAATTTCAAGGCTTTTTTGGCTTCAAATTTTATGCGCTCACAACCTCGTCACAGCCTTTTTCGCCTTCCTTTGCCGACATTCACCGTCTCCCTTCGCCGACTGTCAGCGTCATTCTCCTTTCTTCCCGGTTAGGGTCTTTCCCCCGCTTGATCTATATTTGTCCCACTAAAAATCTTTACAGAGACCATGTTTAACACAAGAGTGAAGGTAAAAGAGCTGCTGGCTACAAATCCGAAAAACCAGGAAGTGATCGTAATGGGATGGGTGCGAACCTTTCGCAATAACCAATTCATCGCGTTGAATGACGGTTCCACCAATAACAACATCCAAATCGTAATAGAGTTGGGTGCTTTTGATGAAAATATTCTTAAAAAGATCACGCCGGGCGCCAGCCTCAAGGTCACGGGGCAGCTGATCGCCTCCCTTGGCAAGGGTCAGACTGTAGAAATAAAGGCAACTATTGTGGATATCCTGGGAGAATGCAACCCGGAAAAATACCCGTTACAGCTAAAGAACAGGCCCAGTCTTGAGTATCTCCGCGAGATTGCACATCTCCGTTTTAGAACCAATACATTTGGTGCTGTGTTCCGTATCCGGCACTCACTGGCTTTCGCTATCCATAAATTTTTTAACGAAAGGGGCTTCGTCTATCTGCATACCCCCATCATCACGGCCTCCGATGCCGAGGGAGCAGGTGAAATGTTCCGGGTGAGCACGCTGCCCTTCGACAACCCGCCCCGCAAGGAGGACGGCTCCATCGATTTTACGGAGGACTTCTTCGGTCGCGCCACCAACCTCACGGTAAGTGGTCAGCTCGAAGGTGAGCTCGGCGCCACGGCCTTTAGCGAGATATATACGTTTGGTCCCACCTTCCGCGCAGAGAACTCCAATACGGCCCGCCACCTGGCGGAATTTTGGATGATCGAGCCGGAAATGGCCTTTTGCGATCTGGAAGACAATATGAACCTCGCGGAGTCTTTTATCCGCTATCTCATCCGGTACGTCATGGACAACAACCGGGAGGACCTCGAATTCCTGGCTACGCGGCTGGCGGATGAGGAAAAACAAAAGCCCCAGACCGAACGCAGCGAGATGGGCCTCATCGAAAAATTAGAGTTCGTGGTGAACAACGATTTCGAACGCATCAGCTATACGGAAGCCATCGACATCCTGCTGCAGTCCCCCGCCTATAAAAAGAAAAAATTCCAGTACGAGGTAAAATGGGGCATCGATATGCAGAGCGAGCACGAACGCTACCTGGTGGAAAAACACTTTAAAAAACCAGTCATTGTTACCGGTTACCCGGCCGCCATCAAGGCCTTCTATATGCGCCAGAACGAGGACGGCAGGACAGTAGCGGCCATGGACATCCTCGTACCCGGCATCGGCGAGATCGTCGGCGGCTCTCAGAGGGAAGAACGCCTCGAAAGGCTGGAGACAAGAATGAAAGAGATGCACATCCCCACAGAGGAAATGTGGTGGTATCTCGACACCCGCCGTTTCGGGACGGTACCACACGCCGGCTTTGGCCTCGGATTTGAGCGCATGATGCTGTTCGTGACTGGTATGACCAATATCCGCGACGTTATCGCCTTCCCGCGGACGCCGAAGAGCGCGGAATTCTGATAAAAAACAGGGTCTATGCCCCGAACCACTGCGACTCCCTTTCCGCTGCGTAAGAAGATACTCTATTATAGCATCCTCTTCGCAGTATTGTTGCTGATCATAGAGCTGCTGTCCCGGGCTTATTATTACCAGCGGCTCTCTTCCAGCCCTTCGGCGACCGTCCAGGCGATGAAAGACATCTACAGGGGGATCAGGAGCCGTACTACCACCGATACGGTCGTCGAGCACCTCCGGCATAACCACTATCGCGTACGCCCACAGCTGCCCCCATCGGAAAACGACCGGATCAATGAAGAGCACTTTCAGGCGAACCGATCGGAATACGTGCCCTGGGTTGAATTCGCCTTCAAAGATTTCCACGGAAAATACGTGAACATCGACGATCACGTCCGAAGATCAGCTCCCGACCGGTCGGATAGCCTCGCAAGAACGCCCTTCCGTATATTCTTCCTGGGAGGCTCTACAACTTATGGATACAATGCAACGGATGAAGAGACGATCCCTTCCTGCTTTGTCCGCGAATACCGCCAAAAGTATCCGGGCGGCCGGCCCATCCAGGTATTCAATCTGGGAATGCCTTCCTATTACAGCTATCAGGAGCTGATCCTGCTGACGGATAGGATCTTCCATGACGACAGGCCGGACATGGTGATCATGCTGGACGGTCTTAACGACTGCCTCCAGGCAAATGCGGCCCGTCAGAGAGCGCCTATCTATGCTCCGGGCATGCTGGACGTGATAAAACCCGGGGATACACGCATGTGGCAGGCCGGCTACTACGAACTGCCCGCTGACATCAGCGTCGACTCGGCGTGCAGAGTGGTCTTTCGGCGCTATATAGAGAACATTTCCCATGCACACGATATAACCGGCTGCTATAATATCCCTGTTTATTGTTTCTGGCAGCCCGTTCCCTACTATAATTATCCCAACCGGCCAAACGACCCCATCTGTGTCCAAACCCCCTCTGAGCGGTTCGGCTATATCTATCCGATGGTCAGGAGCAAGGCCGGCCAGCTTCCCTGGCTGTATTTCCTGGGCGATATGCTGCAGGACGAAAAAGGACAGCCGTTTATCGATCAGTTCCATTATTCCCCCGCTTTCAATGACGCTATTGCAAAAAAGATGCTCAGCGTGATCAGTTTTCAGTGATCATATGGAATTTCGTCGCTCCGACGTCTAATAGGTAAATCATCTATTTTATGGCAGAGCTCAACACCCCTGCCGGCAGCCCTAATAAGAGGGGAGGCCGGCGCTGTAAGAAATTGTCTACCCGGGTCGATATGACCCCCATGGTCGACCTCGGATTTTTGTTGATCACTTTTTTTGTTTTTACTACGACGATGTCCCGGCCCAAAGCACTGGAGGTGAAGAAGCCGGCCGACGGCGACCCGACTTTTACCGGCGCCAACGCTACACTGACACTGGTGCCTCTGGCGGACAACAAGATCTTTTACTACAATGGCGAATTCTCCGAGGCGCTGCGCCATGGCAGCTTTGGAACTGTACGCTATGGTCTGCATGGTGGCGTCGGCGATATCATCCGGGACAAGCAGGCGGCGATGGATCGCTATTACAAGGGTGGGCGAAAAGAGATGATGCTCCTCATCAAACCTACGCCTGAAGCCAGCTACGGCAATGTGGTGTCACTGCTGGATGAGACACTGATCAATGATATCCGACGATACGCGCTCGTGGACCTGACCCCGGAAGAGAAGTCCGGTATTTCTTCAAAAAATCTTTAACTTTACCAAAGGCCCCGGAAGGGCCTCTTTTCATTAAACTCCACTAATTAAAAAGAATACCATGGCCATTCCTACCGTCGACCTCGCCCAGTTCTCAGGGACTCCACAGCAGAAAGCAGCTTTCGTGGACGCGCTCGGATCAGCGTATGAAGACGTAGGGTTCGTCGCCGTAAAGAACCATGGAATTCCCGACTCCACTATCGAAGCTCTCTATACGAACACGAAAGACTTCTTCGCTCTGCCCCAGGAGACCAAACGGAAATATGAAATACCCGGCCTCGCCGGCCAGCGTGGCTACACTTCTTTCGGGAAAGAACATGCGAAGGGCAGCACGGCCCCGGACCTGAAGGAATTTTTCCAGTTCGGGCAGACGGTAGAAGACAACGACCCGATAAAAGCCGAATACCCCGACAATGTCGTTGTATCGGAGATCAAGCCATTCAGCCCGACCTTTGCTAACGCCTACCGGTCGTTCGAAAACTCCGGCTCCGCCCTGCTGCGGGCCATCGCGATCTATCTGGGCCTGGAGGAAACCTATTTCGACCAGTATGTACACAACGGCAATTCGATCCTGAGAGCCATCCACTATCCCCCCATAAAGGAGGAGCCGAAGTCCGCCATCCGCGCCGAGCAGCACGAGGATATCAACCTCATCACGCTGCTGATCGGGGCCAGCGCAGACGGCCTGGAGATCCTGTCCAAACAGGGCTCCTGGGTACCGGTGACCTCCCTGCCAGAACAGATCGTGGTCAACGTGGGAGATATGCTCCAGCGGCTGACCAATAACCGGCTGCGCTCGACCACCCACCGCGTGGTCAATCCTCCCAGGGAGAAATGGGGCACTTCACGTTTTTCCATTCCTTTTTTCCTGCACCCAAAAAGCAGCATGAGCCTGGCCTGTCTGCCCAGCTGTATCGACGCGACGCACCCAAAGGCCTATCCCGACGCAACGGCCGGCGAATACCTGGACGAACGCCTGCGGGAGATCGGACTAAAGAAATAGGGGAGAAGATCCGGTTCAGACACCAGGGAGGATCAGGATCATTCGGAATACCTCAGCTCAGACATGAAGGAGATAGAGAATCAGCCATGCGGCAGCGGCGCCTGCCAGAAAACATAGGATGAGTTTCATCGCGGAAATAGCCATTTTCGGGGTTATGATAACTGTCTTTGTCAATTCTTACAGCTTGCTTAGGTCGGCTAGAAAGCGCAAACATACTACAATTTACCTCTCGTTTTAATCCTTTTTTAATCTTTTATCCCCCGTCGCGACCAATTCGTCCATAGCTTACCGGGCTGCAAAGGGCACTCAACCGTTTGTAAACCAATGCCGCCATTCATCCCTATATTACCTGCCTATAAAAATTACCTTCCCAAAAACAGTACTTTGTGTTGCATAGTACTAAAAAACGACATATCTTTGAATTGTGAATCGGAGGAAGCCCGGTTCGCCACCGGGGCGTTGCTCTGGTGAAGTGAAGACAAAGTTTTTTTGACCTAAAAATCTCAGCGTATGAATATCGAGAACACCCAGAGCCAAATGCGCAAAGGCATCCTGGAGTTTTGTATTCTCTCCGTTATCAGGCGCGGTGAAGCTTACCCCTCCGACATTGTGGAAGAGATGAAGGCTGCCAATCTGAATATCCTGGAGGGAACCCTTTACCCCCTGCTGACACGGCTAAAGAACGCGGACATGCTCACCTACCGTTGGGTAGAAAGCAATTCAGGACCGCCCCGGAAATATTTCTCCCTGACGCCAAAGGGGGAGGCCTTCTACGGTGAGCTGCAGGCCACCTGGAACGAGCTGGCGAACGCGGTCCACACCCTGACCAATAACAAGTCCGTCCTATAAGACCATTATCCAACTCAAACTCCAACCTCCAAATACATGAACATGAAAAAGATCATTAATATAAACTTTCATAGCCGGGTGATCCCTATCGAAGAGAGTGCCTACGAGATACTGCAACAGTATATCAGCAGTCTCCGCCGGTATTTCGCCAATGAAGAAGGCCGCGATGAGATCATCAGCGACATCGAGAACCGGTTCGCCGAGCTTTTCTCGGAGACGCTGAAGAAAGGGGCGGCCTGCATCACCGACGACGACGTCAACACCATCATTACCAGCATGGGCCGTCCCGAGGAATTTGAAGGAGAAGAAGCCCCTCAGCCTGAGACGACCGCCGCTGCTGGTGGCCAGCAGGCAGGCGCCGGCCCCAACTGGCAGTACGGCAACGCCCCCGACGAACCCCGCCGCCTGTACCGCGCCGACAACGACAAGATACTGGGTGGCGTCTGCGGCGGCCTGGCCAGCTATCTCCGCCTGGACCCGGCTATCGTCCGTATCATCTTTGTCCTGATCACGTTTGGATGGGGCGCGGGCTTCCTGCTCTACCTCATCCTGTGGATCGTGCTGCCGACCCGGTCGGCGCCGGTGAATGCCCGCAAACGGCTGTACCGCAACTCGAATGACCGCGTCATCGCCGGTGTAGCCAGCGGCCTGGCCGCCTATTTCCACATCGACGTCTGGATCCCCCGCCTGGTCTTTGCCCTGCCTCTGATACTGGGTATCGTAACCTCTATAATCAATCATATCACCTGGTGGCACTGGTCCGGACCGAGTTTTGTGACCGGCGGTTTTGGCGGCACCCTGTTCATTACCTATATCGTGCTGTGGATCGTTCTGCCGGAGGCCGTTACCGCCTCTGAGAAGCTGGAGATGCGCGGGGAAAAGGTCGACCTGGAGTCGATCAAGAACACCGTGAAGAGCGACCTCGAGACCTTCAAAGGCCGCGCTAAGGAAATGAGCAGCGAAATGAGCGAGCGCTTTCAGCAGGTGGGCCAGCAGCTGAAACAGGGCACCCAGAACCTGGCCGCTGAGGCGGGTCCGGTCATCCGGAACGGCAGCAACGGTTTCGGGCACGCGATCGGCGTGCTGTTCAAAGCCTTCTTCCTCTTTATTGCCGGCGTCATCACCTTTGCGCTGATCACCGCCCTGGCGGCCCTGGCCTTCCGCGGCGACAGCCTGCTGCACCTGAAGGGCTATGTCCTCGAAGGTTTCTGGCAGAACTTCCTGGCCTGGACCGGATTCGTTCTCTTCCTGGTCATTCCCGTGGTCGCCCTGCTGACCTGGCTGATCCGCCGCATCACCGGCGTCCGCTCGAGAAATAACTACCTCGGCTACACTTTCGCTACCCTATGGGTCATCGGCCTGTTCTCTACGATCGTCCTGGGCGGCATGATCATGAGCAATTTCCGCGCCCGTCAGCACGTAGAGGAAGCAGTACCCCTGGTCCAGCCGACCCATAACAAGTTGATCGTCCGTACAACAGAAAACACCAATCGCTTTGACGACACCGACTGGTGGTCCGATATCGAATTCGGCAAACATGGTCCGCTGTATAGTATCAGTGAGGATAGTTTTTTGCTGACGACCGTCCGTCTGCGGGTGCTGAAGAGCGATGACTCTGCCTACCATGTCCAGCTGATCAAGCTCAGCCGTGGCAGCAGCGCCACGAGGGCCAGAGAGATCGCCAGCCGCATCGAGTTTCCGGTCCGCCAGAGCGACAGCATCCTCAGTCTGCCCCAGGGCTTTGCCATCAGCAGCCGCGAAAAATTCCGTAACCAGCAGGTCCTGGTCGAGGTAGCCGTACCCGTCGGCAAGCGTATCCTGATCCACCGGAGCGTGGAAGACTACCACTGGTTCACCATTAACCCCAATAACCGGCATATCCGCTGGAGAGACCGCAACTGGAAGATGGATTGGGACCAGGATATCGACGACGAGGACAGCTATTCCTGGAGCAGCAACGTGGAATATGTGATGACGCCGACCGGCCTGAGCCGTACGGGTATGGACGGGAGCGGCTATCGCTTTAAGGGCAGGAAGGATAACGACAATGACGGAGGAGAAGATATGTATAAGGAGAGGCCCGAGAAGCCTGAAAAGGCAGAAAAGCCCGAGAAACCCGGCGGCAATGGCGGCTACCGCTACAAAGGTCCCGGCAGCAATGCCCCTAAGGCTAACGATACTACCAACCCTAAAAAGACGGCCATGGTGACGGAGAAGGAAGAAGCCCTGATGCAGCCCTACCCGCTGCTGGCCATTTTTAACTCATAACGCCCCGCCGGGGCCTCGCGGCCGCCGGGTTTGTCCGGCCGGCCCCTGAGGCCCTCCACCGGCAATAAAGAGCATCGTTGGTTGAAGTTGGAACATAGTCCCCCGTCTCTACGGGGGGCTTCTTCGTTACGGGAGGACCAGCTTTTGTCCCTGCCCCTCCAAATCTTACCGGGAAAGCCTACATTTGCCGCTCAAAACCCACTACACTAAATGAAGACCACTCCTTTTACAAAGAAACACCAGGCGCTCGGAGCCAAGATGGTTGAGTTCGCCGGCTATTCTATGCCCATCAGCTATACCGGCATCAATGACGAACACCAGGCCGTCCGCACCAATGCCGGCGTCTTCGATGTAAGCCATATGGGTGAATTTATCGTAAAAGGGGAGAACGCCCTCGACCTTATCCAGCGCGTGACGACCAACGACGCCGGAAAACTCACGGCAGGCAAGGCCCAATACAGCGCCCTCACCAATGACAAGGGCGGCATCGTGGACGACCTCATCGTCTATTGTATCGAAGAGAACAAGGTCTATATGCTGGTGGTCAACGCCGCTAACATTGAAAAGGACTGGAAATGGATCGTCAGCCACAACACCCGCAACGCCGAGCTGCACAATATCTCCGACAAGACCTGTCTGTTGGCCATCCAGGGTCCCAACGCGACCCGCATGATGCAGGCCCTGACGGATATCGATATCCTCAACCTCACGTATTATACCTTCGCCAGGGGAAAGTTTGCCGGGGTGGACAACGTGGTGATCAGCGCAACGGGATATACCGGCGCCGGCGGAATAGAGATCTATTTTGAGGACAAGGACGGAGCCGCAGACCAGATCTGGGACAAGATATTCGAGGTCGGCGGTCCGCAGGGACTCAAGCCTATCGGACTGGGAGCCCGCGACACCCTCCGGCTGGAAATGGGCTACTGTCTCTATGGCAATGACATCGATGACACGACATCGCCGCTGGAAGCCGGCCTGGGCTGGATCACCAAATTCACCAAGGATTTTACGGCCCGCGCCATCCTCGAACAGCAAAAGGCGGATGGCATCCAGCAAAAGCTGGTAGGCTTCGAGATGATCGACAGGGGCATCTGCCGCCATGACTATGAAATAAAGGATTTTTCAGGGGCGACGATCGGCAGGGTCACTTCCGGCACCCAGAGCCCAACGCTCGGTAAGGCGATCGGTATGGGCTATGTCCGGCCGGCCTTCGCGCGCATCGACTCCCAGATATTTATCAAGGTCAGGGACAAGCTGTTGCTCGCCAAGGTAGTGAAGCTGCCGTTCAGCTGAGGATAGTGGGGCCACCGCCGGGGTTTGCGGCCCCTGGCTTGAGGGCCGCGGTTTGAGAGACAGCCTTCCGGCGAAGCCAAAGGTTTTTCCCGCCCGCGGCAGAACCACGCGGCTTTTGGAATGATTTTTTCTTAGAAAAGGTCGTCTATATCCAACACCCAGCCAAAATGCCAACCATTCACCTTACAACCTTTATCGCAGCCCCGGCCGAACGAGTCTTTGACCTTGCCAGAAGCGTCGACCTCCACCGAAAATCGATGGCCCACACCCAGGAAGAGGCCATTGCGGGAACGACCTCCGGGCTTATCAAGCTGGATGAAACGGTTACCTGGAAGGCAAAGCATCTTGGAAAGACCCGGGTCCTTAAGTCAAGGATCACGGAAATGAAGCCCCCCTTCTCCTTTACCGATGAAATGGTAGACGGCGATTTCAAGAGCATCCGGCACGAGCATCATTTTAAACGCATCGACAACGGAACACTTCTGATCGACCTCTTCCACTTTGAATCACCCTACGGGGGGCTGGGCCGTCTGCTCAACCGCATTTATCTCACCAGCTACATGAAGCGCCTGCTGGAGCTGCGCAATCAGTCCATCAAGGAATACGCTGAATCTGAGAAATGGAAATTTATTTTGGATAAATAGATAAGTGCCGAACTCCTCCGGAGTTTCTTTATAAGCGGCCGAACCCCTACATTTGCGCTCATAGTTATGACAAATTCCAAACCCAGTTTACATACGGCTCTGTCCCCGGCCTTGCTGCATTTGTATGATCTCAACCACGCCGTTGTGGTCATCATCGACGTTCTCCGCGCAACATCTACGATCGCCACGGCGCTCCACAACGGGGCCAAGTGCGTCATCCCGGTAGACAGCGTCGCCAAATGTATCGAGCTGGGCAGACAGATCGACGGCATCACCGCCGGCGAACGCGATGGCATGATCGCAGAAGGGCTCCAGCACGGCAACTCGCCATTTGAATACCCCAAAGAGTTTATCAATAACAGGACCCTGGTCCTGACCACTACCAACGGCACCAAGCTGCTGCATATGGCCCTCGACAGGGGCGCCGGGCAGATCGTCACCGGATCGTTCCCGAATCTGGGATCGGTATGCGACTATTTAGTTTCTCAGAACCAACCCGTTGTACTGGGTTGCGCCGCCTGGAAGGACCGCGTCAACATCGAAGACCTGCTCTTTGCCGGCGCTGTCATCGACCAGGTGAAGGGGCATTTCTCGATCAACTGTGATTCGTCACAGATGGCGGAGACTGTTTATGGGCAGGCGAAGGGGGACCTTTTTGCCTTTATGCAGGCCAGGGATGCGTCGCACTACCACCGGCTGATGGGTTTTGGGCTGGAAAAGGATATCCGGTACTGCTTGACGCCCAATGTAGCGAATGTGCTGCCACTGTATGAGAATGGGAAGTTGATCGTACTTTAGACGGCGCGAACCGCTCAGCCAGCCGCCTGCCGCGTGAACCCTTCAACCTCCCCCTTGCGTGAACCATTCACCCTCCCCCTGCGTGATTCACTCACCCTCCGCCCGTGAACCTTTCACCTTCCCCCTGCGTGAACCATTCACCCTCCCCCCGCGTAACCATTCACCATCCCCCTGCGTGATCCACTCACCCTTTCCCTGCGTGAACCATTCATCCTCCCCCCGCGTGAACCATTCACCCTCCCCTCGCGTGAACCACGCGGTTCACCCCCCCGCACCGTCTTTCCCTATTTCGTAACACTCAACGGCTGCAACATCGTACATTTGTCCCCTTGTATCATGGATCTTTCGTTTGAATAAGAACAACCTCCATATCGCGCTGGTGGGCAATCCCAATAGCGGGAAAAGCTCGCTCTTTAACGCGCTGACGGGCCTGAACCAGAAAGTTGGCAATTTCCCGGGCGTTACCGTAGACAAGAAGACCGGCATCAGCCAGCTGGCTCCGGGCCTCTCCGTCAATATCGTCGACCTTCCCGGCACCTATAGCCTCTATCCCAAGCGGGGTGATGAATGGGTCACCTATAAGGTGCTCCTCAACCAGGACCCCTCCGTTCGCGCAGATATGGTCGTCCTGCTCGTCGACGCCAGCAACCTCAAACGCAATCTTCTGTTCTGTTCACAGATCATCGACCTCAAGATACCCGTGGTCGTGGCCCTCACCATGATGGACCTCGCCGCCCAAAAGGGTATCGAGATCGACGTGGACGGGCTGGAGAGAGAGCTCGGTATCCCCGTGGTAGCCGTCAATCCCCGGAAGAACAAGGGCATCCCCCAGCTGAAGAAGATCGTCGAGCTGCGGACCCGCCAGCTGCGGCAGGCGCCACCCCGGGCTTTTATCGACAACCAGGCGCTGGCAGCCGGCGCCATCCAGGATGTACGGCGACTGTTCCCCGACGCGAGCGATTACATGGCCATCCACTACCTTATCAACCACGAACACTTCGATTTCAAGCCCGACATCCAGGATAAGATAGAGAACATCGAGTCGGCCCACGCCTTTAACCACACGCGTATCCAGGCCGACGAGATCCTGCAGCGCTATGGCCGCATCAAGCAGATCATGCATCATACCGTGGCGGAGCCCGATCCACTGGAAAAGACCCTTTTCACCGAAAAGCTGGACAAGCTCTTCCTGAACAGGACCTGGGGCTATATTATTCTCCTGGGGGTCCTCTTCCTGTTGTTCCAGAGCGTCTTCTGGATCGCCCAGTATCCCATGGACGCCATCGATTGGACCTTCTCCCAGCTGGGCGGCTGGCTGAGCCACCTGTTGCCGGATGCCTGGTGGAGCGACCTGCTCGTCAACGGTCTGCTGGCCGGTCTTAGCGGCATCCTCGTCTTTGTTCCCCAGATCATGATCCTGTTCGGTCTGATCACCGTGCTTGAGGATACGGGGTATATGGCGAGGATCAGTTTTTTATCCGACAAGCTCATGCGGAAAGTGGGACTCAATGGAAAAAGCGTCATGCCCATGATCAGCGGCTTCGCCTGCGCTGTCCCTGCCATCATGAGCACCCGCAACATCGAAAATAAAAAGGAAAGGCTGCTGACCATCCTCATCACCCCGCTGATGAGCTGCAGCGCCCGCCTCCCCGTTTATACCATGCTGCTCGCCCTGGCCATCCCCCGCAAACACGTGCTCGGCTTCTTGAGCCTGCAGGGGCTGGTAATGATGGGGCTCTATATGCTCGGCCTCGTAATGGCCATGATCGTCAGCTATGTGGCGAAATGGTTCATCCACATGAAAGAGAAAAGCTTCTTCATCCTGGAGCTGCCCATCTACCGCGCGCCCCGCTGGAACAACGTCGTCGTCACTATGGTCAATAAGGCGAAGATCTTCGTCGTGGACGCCGGAAAGGTGATCATGGTCATCAGTCTCATCCTCTGGTTCCTCAGCTCGCTCGGCCCCGGTCACACCATGGAAACGGCCAAGGCCCAATATGAGCTCCAGATACAGCAACACCCTGACCGGGCCCCCGAGCTGGAAAGGGCCAAACAGGCCGCCATCCTCGAGAACTCTTATGCCGGCCACCTCGGCAAGATCGTCGAGCCGGTGATCCGCCCCCTGGGCTATGACTGGAAGATCGGCATCGCGCTGATCACTTCCTTCGCCGCCCGCGAAGTCTTTGTAGGCACCATGGCCACACTATATAGCGTGGGAGGAGGGAAGGACGCCGACCAGCAGACTTTACGGCAACGCATGCAGTCCGCGCGCCGGGAGGACGGTTCGCCAGTATATAATCTGGCGACTGGTGTGTCGTTGATGGTGTTTTATGTACTGGCGATGCAGTGTATGAGCACGCTGGCCGTGGTTCGGCGCGAGACGCGTAGCTGGAAGTGGCCTGTTATACAGTTGGTGTATATGACTGGACTGGCATATGTGATGAGTTTTTTGTTTTACCAGATATTGAAGTAACCTCGACTATTATTTAAATTTTATTGAATATGCTGATTTGATCGGTAGCGCCCTACATGGAACTTCGGTAACGATCTCGTCAAACGAAATTCTTTCCACTTTTCCTTCTCGTCGTTCTTGTTCTAACCTTGGATAATCATCGTGATCTAGCTCCTTTGTATTCACATGATATGTAAACGTCTTAGGGTAAATTGGAGCGATATTCGAAAAAACCTCCAGTGTATCAGCTGCAAACTTGTAGTAGACATCAGCATTGGGTATAGTTGTACGGTGAATGGTCGCTTAATTTGCCAGCGAGAGGATCGATCATATTCCATCGCCCGATTTGTGGATCAAAATATATTGCTCCATAGTCGTATTCTTCCAACCCACTTCCATCACTAAACTCCTGATTCTGCAGTTCCTTCCCATTATACCGATACTTCAGGTTGACGGTCAAAAGTCACGGCAACGGTAAGGCTATTTCTCGGCTAATACGCACAAAGGAATCCATTTATTTTCGATAGATCACCCGCAAATAGGTTCGAAAACTGCCCCTCTTGCCCCGCTTCGAAAATTTTCAAACCTTTTAAAGTGCTCGTAAGAAGCTGGTTCTTCGGGCCCTTTTGAATTTTTCCCACTACAAGTCGACCAAAAGAAATTCAAGGTATTTTCCTTATGTTTTCATTTTGATTTAGGAAATCCCTAGCCGAAATTGTATGACCTTGACGAAGTAAAAGCACGGTGGCATGCGGCAAAAACTGCATGTCTTTAGCGCGACTGCCTGCCTCTGGGTATATCCGCTTCTGCACGCAAACTGGTGGCATCAGCTGTAGGAAAGTTAGGTGGAACAGGATAGGTCACTTTGCCTGTCGCCAGCCATTCCGTTGCCCGGATCAGGGTCGTCTGAAAGTCGATAGATCTGTAGCTCACCGGGTAGACATCCCCCTTCCATAAATGCCCCATGCTCGAAGCATACACCCTGCCTTTTCCATATCTGATGACCCATTCAACCGGGAAGATCTTACCGGTGACACTATCAGTAGCCGCAGACAATATTGTAATATTTTCTGCCGGTCCGCGGGCATACCGG
>Ga0105239_10006060_pt1 | contig 14075 bp, 11 predicted proteins | sample KBSC44metaG_FD_92761 | JGI IMG/M metagenome (GOLD analysis project Ga0105239, IMG submission 92761) | Corn rhizosphere microbial communities from Kellogg Biological Station, Michigan, USA - KBS C4-4 metaG | ecosystem: Host-associated > Plants > Roots > Rhizosphere > Soil | place: Michigan, USA... | reverse complement strand
TGACCCAGGTGCTCAACGCCGCGAACGCCGCGGTCGAGACCTCCGCCGGCATCACCGGCACCGGCATCGCCGACGGCTACGACGGCAACGGCAACCACATCCTCAAGGACGACGGCCTCGGCATCCGCACCGAGCAGGACGTCGACCCGCTCAACCGCCTCAAGACGACGATCCAGAACCTCGCCGGTACTGACACCGCCACCCAGAACACGACGACCGGCTACACCTACGACACGCGCGACAACCTGCGCCAGGTCGCCGATCCGGATGGCCTCAACACGATCTATGACTACGACAACCTCAACAACCTCACCGGCCTCCACAGCCCCGACACCGGAACAACCGGCTACACCTACGACGTCGCCGGCAACCGCATCAGCCAGACCGACAACCGCACGCCGTCGGTGACCAGCACCTACACCTACGATCCGCTCAACCGCCTTACCGCGATCGGCTATCCGACCACGAGCCTCAACGTCACCTATGCCTACGACCAGGCGGACGGCACTACCGGCTGTAGCGGCTCATTCTCGAAGGGGCACCTGACGAGGATGACCGACGCGTCGGGCAGCACGACCTACTGCTACGACCGGCGCGGCAACGTGACGAAGAAGACGCAGGTGACCGGCGGTACGAGCCTCGTCACGGAGTACGCCTATACGGTCGCCGACCGGCTGACGATGATCCTCTATCCGAGCGGGGCGGTCGCCAACTACACGCGCGATGCACTCGGCCGCATCACGGGTGTGCAATGGGCTGCGAGCAGCACCGCCAAGAGCACGACCCTGGTCAGCAATGCCACGTACTACCCGTTCGGTCCGCTCAACGTGCTCACCTTCGGCAACGGCCGCACGCTGACCAAGACCTACGACCAGGACTACGCGATCGACAGCATCGGCGGCACGCCGGCTGGCGCGCTGTCGCTCGATCTCGGTGTCGATGTCATGGGCGATATCGTCGGTGCGAGCGGCACCATGAACCTGGTGCCGCCTGACCGCGTGTACCAATACGACCCGTTGTATCGCCTGAAGACGGCACAGACGGGCACCACGAGTCCGCTCGAAGCCTACACCTACAACAAGACCGGTGATCGCCTCAGTGCGAGCCTCAATGGCGGCGCCGCCAGCACGTACACCTACGCCGCCACGACGCACCACCTCGCCAGTGTCGGCGGCGTTGCGCGCACTTACGACGGCAACGGCAATACGCTGACCGGAACCTCGACCGGCCTCACCCTCGGCTACGACGACCGCAACCGCCTCGCTACTGCGGTCAATGGCACGACGAGCGCGACCTATGCGATCAGCGGCCGTGGCGAGCGCGTCGGCAAGACGGTCACGGTGAGCGGCGCGCCGACGACGACCTTGTTCGCCTACGACGAAGGCGGCCGACTGATCGGCGAGTACAGCGGCACCGGTGTGGCGCAGGCGGAGTACATCTATCTCGATTCGATCCCGGTCGGCGTCGTGAAGGGCGGGGTGCTGTACTACATCGAGACCGATCACCTGGGGACGCCGCGACACGTGGTGAAGCCGACCGGCAACGTCGTGGTGTGGAAGTGGGACTTCCTGCAGAACACGTTCGGCAACAGCGCGCCGAATCAGGACCCGGATGGGGACTCGGTGCAGTTCGTGTTGGGGCTGAGGTTTCCGGGGCAGTACGCGGATGGGGAGACGGCGCTTAGCTACAACAAGTTCAGAGACTACCAGCCGAGTAATGGCCGATACGTTCAAAGCGATCCCGTTGGCTTGACAGCTGGTCCTAGCACTTTTGGCTATGTGGCGTCGCGTCCAATGAAATTGATCGATCCGTTCGGCCTGAAATATGGATGCCCAGGAGAACAGGTTCCAATTTTTCTCGACCCAAATGGGGACGGAAGTGGACACATGACGTGCGTTCCGGACCCTGGTATGCCGCCGCAAATTCCAGCTTGTGCGGAGGGCTACTATGCGAAGCCTATTTCAGTAGTAGCGTATGCAAATACATACAAGAGATGGAAATGTACTCCAATCGAAGTTTGTAAAAATGAATGTGAGGACGCAGAGGGAGATTGCGAGATGCTAGGCGCAACCGCAACTGGCGTAGGTGCCGGCGCTGTGGGTTCGAAGATCCCCTGGGCAGCACCAGTAGTCGCATTGTGTGGCGGAATTGCGACAGTGAGATTTTGCCATGGAGTCAGGAGGAACTGCGAAGCGAGTTGTCACTGAAAGAAGTAGGCTTTAGTAGAAATCAATGGTTGAAGTAAAGACGTTAGAAACGCTCAAGCCGCCGTGGAGCGTCATCGAGAATATCTCGTATGCATTGCTCTGGACTGGTGTAGGTATTGGTGTAGGGCATTTGCTTTTTGGCGGGCACATTAGGCCCTGGGTGTGGGCTATTGCTGTGGTGGGAGCTATGGTCTGGACGGCCATGCAAGCGTTTCGCTGGCGCGCCGTTCGCGACGACGTGCTTCGTCGAAAATACATGCACACAGTCGAGTATTTGCCGCTCTTCGTTTGGCTGCGTGCGCTCGGCCTGGTTGCTATCTTTGCACTCTGGTATCTACTCGCAACGAACTGAATCGCCCCGGTATTTCCAGCGGGAAAAGGAGTCAAAAAAGGGGTCAGGTTGGAGTTCCCAGGGCTTGGTGGACTACACGGGCTACAACGAGGGGTCGCGGCAGCTCCCAAAAAAAAGCCCCGGCAAACAGCCCGGGGCAGGGGAGTCGCGGCGGACCAGCGCCCGCCACGGAGAGAGGTTGTCGCGGTCGGCGGTCAGGGAATCGTGATCGCCGCGCCGCTGTTGTCGTAGGCCCAGTCGTGCACTTGCGCCGGGAAGCCGAGCGGTCCGGTGGTGACGAGGTGGATGTAGCCGTAGTTCAATGCGCTCGTCGTCTCGTTGTAGAACACGACGCCGATGTAGCCGTCCACGCCGCCGAGCCAGTTCGTCATGATCGCGGAGCCGGCGACGGTGGATGCGGGGCCGACCGTGTCGCCGGAGTGCAGCACCATGAATTCGCCGCTCGCGTCGGCGACGCCGCCGGCCTGCAGCGGCGCGGGCACGAAGTCGCCGTACCAGTACGCGGTGAGGCTGCCGTCGCCGACGTCGTACAGGTTCACGTCGTCGGTGCTGATCGTGCTGCTGTACGGGTGGTAGTCGCCGCTTGTGAAGTCGAACGCGCTGCCGTCGGCGCTGTCGGTGACCGCCTGGTCGATCGTGCCGGCGACGATCGTTCCGCTCGCGGCGGCATGGTCGAAGCCGTCGCAGAACAGTTCGTCAGCGGCGGTGCACGGCAGCGGCGGCGGATTGCCGACGGTGACCGCGACCGGCACGGCCATGAGCAGGTTCGAGGGGTCGTTCGTCGTGATGCAGAGATCGGCGTGGTAGATGCCTTCAGCGAGGCTGCCGGCGGCGGCGTCGACCGTGACCGCGACGATCGCGTGGTCGCCACCGTTGACCGTCGTGCCGGTCGGCGTCGCCGACAGCCATGACACCGCGGGGCCCGAGCACGGCGCGCCACCACCACCACCGGTCACCGTCGCGCGGATCATGAGATTCGCGTCGTTGAAGAAGTCGGTATAGGTGTTGTTGGCGAGGTTGGCGATATCGACCGGCGGCGTGTCGACCGACGAGTAGTACGACATGCTCTGCGGCGAGGATTCGTCGACGGCGGCGGGATACAGGCGCGGCGAGAAACCGCCCGCGAGCGCCCACTGGTCGACGAAACCGATGTAGACGTCACCCGCAGCCGGCACGCTGAACGTGGTCGGATACGCGACGAAGTCGCCGGTCGCTGTGACCGTGACGAGCGCGTCCGTGCCGACGCGCACCGCATTGCGCGGATCGCCGTCGCCGTCGACGTCGTAGTAGACGACGAGGTTCGCCTGCAGGCCGAGCAGGTCGCCGCCGGCCATGCTCGGTTCCGGCCAGAACACCGAGATCGAATGGATCGTCAGCGCATCGCTGGCGTGGAAGCGGTTGATCCACACTGCGGCCTGTTCGGTGAACGGCGTCGGCGGATTGAAGCTGCCGGCGCCGGTGCCGACCGAACTTTCGGCCGAGCCGTCGTCGAGCGCGAGCATGAGCGAACCCTGCGGCGCCCACGGCAATGTGCGTGCGGCGTGCGAACGGCCGTCGCCGTGCGAGGACAGCGTCGCGAGCGGACGCGGCACGAGCGGCTTGCTGTCGTGCGTCTTCTTCGCCTTCGCGAACGTCGCGTACGGCACCAGTTGCGGGCGCGCGGCGCCGCGCGATTCGATCGCGAACGTGAGCGGGTCGCTGCCGCCGGCGTTGGCGATCGACAGCGGCAGGGTCGCCGTTCCATTCACATCGACGTCGAATGCGAGCGAAGCCGGGCTGGTCGATGCGCTCGGCGCATGCACGTCGACGCCGAGCAGGATCGAGTCGATCCACCAGCCGCGCACTTCGCCGGTGTTGAGGTTGCCGGCGTCGGCGGTGTTGCGGAAGCGCAGGCGCGTCGCATGGCCGGCGGCCGCATCGGGCAGGCGCGCGACGGTGGTGACGAACTCGGCGCTGTCGCCGGTCCACGCCGGGCGTCCGCCGATCGGATTGCCGGTGAACTCGGAGATCGTGACGCCGGCGTAGCCGCCGGTGATGAAGCGTCCGCCGGCGGACACGATGTCGGAGAATTCGCCGCCGTCGATCGAGATCTCGAGCACGCCGCCGTCGAAGCCGCGTTCGAGGTTGTAGCGGTGGCGGAACGTGACGATCTGGTCCGCCGCTGCGGTGAACGCGGGCGAGTCGAGCGTGAGGTCGGCGACCGCGCCGAGGTCGGGCGAAGTCGCCGCATTCGGCGCGCTGTCGACGCGCATCGTCTGCGTGGTCCAGTCGTTCGCGCCGGTGCTGGTCGAGGTGATCCAGCCGGCCGGCAGCGCCGGTGCGAACACGCCGTCGAAATCCTCGCCCGGCGGGAACGTGCCGGTCTGGCCGGTGGACACGGTCAATGTGGCGCCCGCCGCGTCCTCGCTGTTGCCGAGGTTGGTCTGCAGCGCGCCGAGCGCGATCGTGTTGGCGTAGAGGCCGGCGTCCGCGGCGGTGACGTCCACCATGATCGCGCAGGTCGCGCTCGCGGGAATCTGCGCGCCGGCGGTCAGCGTGATCGTCGACGTGCCCGCGGCCGCGGTGAGCGTGCCGCCGGCGCAGGTGGTCGCGGCATTCGGCGTCGGTGCGATCACGACGCCGGCCGGCAGCGTGTCGACGAGTGCCGCGCCGAGCGTTGCGATGCCCGGCTGCGCCTGGTTGCCGAGCGTGATCGTGAGCGTGCTCGTGCTGCCGGCGGCCATCTCGTGCGGCGAGAACGCGAGCGCGAGTCCCGGCGGTGCGAGGCCGGCGGCGCGGAACTTCAGGTTGTCGATGAGTTCGCCGCCGTCGTCGGCGCCATTGAACGCGATGTGGTCGATCGGTGTCGCGCTGACCACGCCGAGGAATACCGAGGCGTCGCGGCTGTCGCCGGCATCGAGCGTGGTGCTGCCGAGCGAGTTGCCGGCGCTGTCGAACACCTCGACGTCGACGACATAGGTCGCGGTGTTGATGCCGCCGTAGACGGTCGCGGCCGCGGCATTCGCCGCGGGCGTGAATGTCGCGATCGTCGCGTCGGCAAATGAGGAGGCGCCGACCACGCGCGTGGACTGGCCGGGGCCGAAGAAGCTCGGCGGCACGTCGACGAGGTCCCCGCCCGAGCTCGACGTCAGCGCGAAGCCGGGCACGATCTGGCCCGGCAGGAAGCAGGCATTGTTGGTCGTGCTCGAGAACGGTCCGCTGCAGGTCGTCGGGAACGGCCCGACCGGTTGGCCGTTGTCGAAGGTTTCGACGCCCAGATGCGCGGGCACGCCGAGCGCAGCGGTGAATGCGGCGGGATCGCTGAAGAACTGCACGCCGCCCTGCGCGTGTGTCAGCGCAGCGACGCCGTGCACAGGCGCGGTCGACGCCGATGCCGAAGCGGCGAACAGGCCGAGCGCGGCGAGCATCGTCGCGACGAGCGCGCGCGGCCTGCGCGCGTTCGCGCATGCGTCGCGCCCGATGGATGTCGCGGCCTTGGCCGCGGTGTTGCGAAGATTCATTAGCGAGCCCCAAGCAGGAACGGAAGAATCGCCCCCGCTTCACCACCCATGCCGGCGTGCGACGTCGCCGCCTGTGGCGAGCGGTGTCGGATCGTCCGGGATCGGGCTCGCTGCGCCGTGTCGACGGCCAGCATCGTCACGCCGTCGTGGCGTGGCGCCGGGGAACGCGGGATGCGGATTGCCCGGCGACGGCGAGGTTATGCAGGCGGGGTTTGCACTGACAAGGGCAATGCGCGGCAACTTTGTGCCAATGACACAAGATTGCCGCAGGAGTGTGCTGGCGGTCGCCGATCAGCCGCCGCGCGGGCGGTTCGAACGCTGCGCCGCGAGCCAGCCGAGCTGGCAGCGCGTGGTCGCGCCGAGTTCCTTCATGAGCTCGCGGATGCGCCGCGCGAGCGTGCGGTGCGACATGCCGAGTTCGAGCTCGATCGCCTTGTCGTTGAGGCCCGACGTCAGCAGCGACAGCAGCGACGCGCTGGTGCGGCGACCGTTGCCGGCCGGTTCCGGATTGCCGAGCGGGAACGGCGTCGCATTGCGCCACAGCAGTTCGAACACTTCGCACAGCGCTTCGAGCAGCGAGGACGAGCGCACGAGCAGGACCGGGCCGTCCGGGCGCGCAAGGTCGAGCGGGATGATCGCGAGCTTGCGGTCGGCGACGATGAGCTTGAACGGCAGCGATGCGGCGACGCGGCATTCCTCGCCGCGCGCGGTGTTGTCGCGCATGTGGTCGAGCCAGCCCGGCATGTCGAGCAGGTCGCTGTCGACCAGCGCGCGACAACTCACGCCGCGCTCGAGGCATTCGAACAGCAGGTGGTCGGGTTCGTTGACGTTCGTGATGAGCATCGGCGGGCGGGTCAGGCTCAGCATCTCGACCTGCGAGGTGCGGTGCATGAGCACGAACATCTGCGCGGTCGCTTCGGCGCTGAGGATTTCGACCAGGCGCGCGTCGGCGACACGCCCGCGCCCACGCGTGCCCGCCGCTGCGGCCAAGCGTGCCGCCGCCGCGCGTGCCTTGCGTTGCCGCGCTTCCTCGTTGCGCTGGCTGTTCGCGATCAGCGCCTCGACCGCCATGTCGGGCGGGATCGCGAAATAGCGCGGCGCGCGATCCGGCGACAGCGTGACCATGCCCTTGTCGACGAGCGCGCGCAGCGGCTCGGTCAGCGCGCGGCCCGACTTGCCGAGGCGCGAGGCAAGTTCGGCGAGCGCCAGGCCCTCGCGGCGCAGCAGGGTCCGATAGATATCGTCCTCGAGCGGCGTGACGCCCATGCAATGGAACGGATGCGCCGCGTTCGCCGGCGCGACGGGGTTCAGCGCGGTGCTCTTTCTGGACGGCTTCTTCATGGGACAGCCCATCGATACCGGGATGACGCTAGGTTAGCCGAGGCCCGCGCGGGAATGTCCTGCTTTCGCCATGCATGGCCGGATGGTAGCCGCCGCAGGAGCGCCGATGGCAGCGGCTGAACCGTCGCCGCGATCGCGCCGATGCATTCAGCATGGGCAAAGGTGCGCAGTCGCGATACTCGTCCCTCGGCGATCGCGTCGGAGCTCGCGGATCCGGCGCCTCGCGTGCACAGGTCGATATGCCATGTCACTTGCCCTCGACAAGCTCGACGAAATGCTCGATGGCCTCGAAGCGGCGCTGCCGCGCATGATCGAAGAACATCCCGACGACAATTCCTTCTGGCCGCTGTTCTCCGGCCATGCCGACGTGATCGAAGGCTGCGCGTCCGCGCAGGACGATGCACACGTGCGCGCACGCCTCAGCCGCATGCTGCGGAACGCCGGCAAGGCAAGGCCGGATGACGCCGGGCGTTCAGGAGCGGGCCATGGATGAGCAGCAGTGTGCGAATCCGCTGTGCAGCTGCGAGGCTGTGAACGCGCGCGGCTACTGCTGCGAAGCTTGTCGCGAACAGTCCGCCACGGGCACGGCATCTCCCTGCATGTGCGGGCACGCCGCCTGCGGTGGCACGGTGGCCCAGTCGCTGGCGGAGGGCTGAAGGCGGATTCAGGCGCGGTTGGGCAGAAAAGGATTGAACTGCGCGGGCCGCATCCGCGGCGGACGGACGGTGCACATGGGCATCATGGTGCGGTTCCGCTTGATGGGTCAGGGGACCGCAGTGCGGTCCACGCTGACCGCGCTGTGGGATGTTGCCGACGTCGACAGCATCGAGGAAGTCGACGAGCAGGGTGCGCATCCGCGCGACGATGCGACGTCGGCCTGCACGGTCGACGACTTCAACGGCGAACTCCACGACATCGAGGCGCATGCGATGACGGATCGCGCCGCGACGCAGCTGCGCGATCGCGTCGAGCATGCGGCGCGTGCGCACGGCATCGCGCTGGAGTTCGTCGAGCGTTTCTGAGGGAACGGAGCGCACCCGCTGGCGACAACCCGCGATCGATCAGCCCTCGTCGTCGATGTCGTCGGTTTCCGGCGGCTCGCGCGTCTCGGCCTTGTCGATCTTGCGCTGCGCTTCCTGCGGTGTATCGGCGACCGACGGCAACGCGTCGGGCGTCGCCAGCAGCAAGGCCGGGTCGACGCGCTTGCCGAGCCAGCGCACGCCGAGGTGCAGGTGCGGTCCGGTCGCGCGTCCGGTCGCGCCGATCTTGCCGAGCGTCTGTCCGCGCTTGACCACGTCGCCGTCCTTCACCGCGATCGACGACAGGTGGAAGTTCATGCTGAGCAATCCGTCGCCGTGGTCGACGTAGACGGAATTGCCGGAGAAGAACTGGTCGGCAGCGAGCACGACGGTGCCGTCGGCGACCGCTCTGACCGCGTTGCCTTCCGGGACCGGATAGTCGCGACCGCTGTGCAGGCTGCGGTGTTGCGGATCGAACACGCGCAAGCTGCCGAAGTCGTCTTCGCTCTTGGGCAGGCTCGCGGTCGGTGCGGCGAGCGGCAATGAGAACGAGGGTTCGTCGAGCGTGCCGCCGAGAATCTTCGCCGTCGCGGCGCGATCCGCTTTCGCGCGGGCGAGGTCGTCGTTGCTGACATGCAGGAAGCGATCGAGCGTATCCGGCAGCGTCATCTGCACTTCCGGGAAGTCGGTCTTCTCCACGCGCAACGTGCCCTTGTGCAGCTTGCCGTCCTGGTCCCACAGGTTGATCGCGTGCGCGCCGGGCTTGGCGCGGATGTCGACCGGGTAGTAGCAGACCGCATCGACGGCGGCATAGCGCTTGCCGTAGATGCCGCACTCCTGCGCCGCGATGCCGGTCCAGCGGCCGACGCCGCCCTGCTGGACCGTGACGAGCGGAGCGGCGGACGCGGGCGTCGCGGCGACCCAGGCGGCGAGTGCGAAGGTGATGGCGGATGCGATGGTCGTGCGCATGGCGATTTCCCCGACGAAGCAAGTGCCGTGCACGTTATGCGGCGAAATCCCAACGCGGGCGGAATGGCGGGCGCCGCCACATCGTCTGCATTCAGGTGCGACCACGGGCGTGCATCGTGCGTCGCGCCGCGACGGCAGCGCGACACACGCCTGGAGGGTTTCTATTTCGCGTGTCCCTGTTTCGCAGTGGGCGTGACACGCCAGACGCGTCCGCCGACATCGTCGGCGACGAGCAGGCCGCCATGCCCATCGAACGCGACGCCGACCGGCCGTCCGCGTGCATTGCCCTCGGCATCGAGGAAATCGGTCAGCACCGGTTCGAGCGCGCCGGACGGCTTGCCATCGGCGAACGGCACAAAGACCACCTGATAGCCGGTCGGCTGCCTGCGATTCCATGAACCGTGCTGGCCGACGAAGGCGCCATGACGGTAGTGCGCGCCGAAGGCATCGTCGGTGCAGAACGCGAGGCCGAGCGACGCGGTGTGCGCGCCGAGCGCGTAGTCCGGTGCGATGGCCGCCGCGACGCGTTCGGGGTTCTGCGGTTTCACGCGTTCGTCGACGTGCTGGCCGAACCAGCTGAACGGCCAGCCGTAGAACGCGCCCTGTTTCACCGACGTCAGGTAGTCGGGCACGAGATCGTCGCCGAGTTCGTCGCGCTCGTTGACGACGGTCCACAGCACGCCGCTGTCCGGCTGCAGCGCCATGCCGTTCGGATTGCGCAGGCCGGTCGCGAACGGTTCGAGCGTGCGCGTCGCGAGATCCAGGCGCCAGATCCCGGCGCGGCCTTGCTCGGCGTCGAGCCCGTTCTCGCCGACATTGCTGTTCGAGCCGACGCTCGCGAACAGCGCCTTGCCGTCCGCGGAGGGCAGGATGTTCTTGGTCCAGTGGTGGTTGATGGTTCCGGCCGGGAGATCGGCGATGCGCTCGCCTTCGCCCGCGACCTGGGTGGCGCCGTCCGCGTAGTGGAAGCGCACGACCGCATCGGTATCGGCGACATAGAAGTCCTTGCCGACGAGCGCCATGCCGATCGGCGAGTCGAGGCCTTGTGCGAACACGTGCCGCTGCTCGGCGACGCCGTCGTGATCGGCGTCGCGCAGCAGCGTGATCCGGTTCGCGCTGCCCTGGCCCGAGCCCGCCTTGCTCATCATCTTCTTCATGACCTTGCCCTTGATGCCCTTGCCGTCGTCAGGCTTGGCGGGCGCATCGCTTTCCGCGACGAGCGCATCGCCATTGGGAAGCACGAGGATCCAGCGCGGGTGCGCGAGATCCTTCGCGAACGCACTGACCGCGAATCCCGCCGCGGCGGTCGGTGCGTCGTTTCCGCTCCAGCCGGTCGCCCGGGCGACCTTGACGGTCGGGAGCAGCGCCTTCTGCGGCTCCGGCAGCACCGGATTCGGACCGGTCGATGTCACCGGCGGCATCGTCGACACGCCGGACGTGGCGGCGATCGCGAACGCGAGCGGCGTCAGCACGTTCACGACGCGTCCTCGCCGACGTGCCATGGACGTTCGCGCGTGTCGACGAAGCGACGCGTGTGCTCGCGTTCCATGCGCACGCGCTCGCGACGCGTCGGCTCACTCGAGAATTCGCGACGGAACGCGTGATTGAGCGAAGCGAGCGCCTGCGCGGGCAGGCCATCGAGTTCGTACGGCGAGGGCGACACCCTGGTTTTCATGACGCATTCCCATCGATCGCCGCGCGCGGCGGAGGGATGGAAGGGTGGGCGCATGCAGCTGAATCGGCGCCGCCGCGGCGCGCGCGCATTCAGCGGCGATTGCGCTGCGGCCGCAAGCCTGGTGCCGGCGATGCGCCGGTCGCAACGACCGCGTGGATTCAGTGCCCTGGGTTCGTCAGTGCAGCGCAGCGCTCACCAGTACCGGCGGATCGCGGTACTGCGCCGGAAACAGGCGCTTGAGGTTCTCGACCTTCGGCAGGTCGTTGATCGCGATGTAGGGCTCGCCCGGATGCAGGGTCAGGTAGTTCTGGTGGTACGCCTCGGCGGGGAAGAATGCCTTGCCGGTTTCGATCGTCGTCACGATCGGTCGCGCGAACGCGCCGCCCTTGTTGAGCTGGGCGATGTACTGGCTGGCGACGTCCTGCTGCTGCGGCGTGGTGGCGAAGATCGTCGAGCGGTATTGCGTGCCGCTGTCCGGGCCCTGGCGGTTGAACTGGGTCGGATCGTGCGCGACCGAGAAGTAGATCTGCAGGAGTTGGCCGTAAGTGACTTCGCGCGGGTCGAACGTGACCTGCACGGATTCGGCATGGCCGGTGTCGCCGCCGCCGACCTTCTCGTAGTGCGCGTCGCCGCGCTCGCCGCCGGCGTAGCCGGAGAGCGCCTTGCGTACGCCCTTCACGTGCTGGAACACGCCCTGCACGCCCCAGAAGCAGCCGCCCGCGAACACCGCGGTTTCCGCGCGCGCATCACTCGCCGGTTCGTCGACGACGGGCGGCGGAATGACGACCGCGGGCTCGGCGGTGTGGGCGAAGCGGTGCACGCCAAGAACCGTGATCGTTCCGGCCACGAGCGAAAGCAGTGTCGTGCGCAGCACGCGCATGCGCAGAGGGGTTCGGGTCGTCATTGCGGATACTCCTGTGGTTCAAAACATGCTCTTGTGGGAGCGCCGGAAGGCGCGATGCTTTCCGGGGGCGAGAGTCGAGGGCTGAAAAGCATCGCGGCTTCCGCCGCTCCCACACCGCTGTCTCAACCCTCGTAGGAGCGGCTTCAGCCGCGATTTCTTTCAGCCTCAGTCCTCAACCCTCGAAGCATCGCGGCTGAAGCCGCTCCTACAAAATCGGTTCAGCCAAACGTGAACGCATAGGCATCGACCGGGTCGAGGAATTCGACTTCGAGCGTGCGCTCGCCGACCGTGCCCTTGGCGCGGAACAACTGGTAGAGCTGCTGGTGCGTGACGCTGCCGCGGCCGTCGGCATCGGTGTCGATGCCATGGTCGTCGGCCGGCGCCTTGCCGTCGACGCGCACGACGAAACGCGCGGGCTTGCCGTCGGTGGCGGGGCCGAGCACGAGATTGACATCGCGTGCATGGAAGCGGAATGCGATGCGCCCGCCCGGCTTGCCGAGGCGCGCCTTCTCGTCCGCGATCGTCCAGTCGCCCGCGAGCGCCCATTCGTTGAGCGTCAGCGACGGGGGGATCGAGTACGCGTGCGCGGCATCGTGCACGGCGCCACCGGGCGAAGCGAAATGCTCGGCGCGCTCGTAGCCGACGTAGGTCTCGGGCGACTGCACTTCGCCGCTCGTCGGCGCGAGCGCGACGCCGCCGACATCGGGCTGCACGCTGCCGGCATCGAGCACTGCGTTCGCCATCACGCCGCCGTGCGCTTCCTCGAGCAGCGCACGAATCGTCGCCTCCGATTCCTCGTAGCCGCCTTCGCCGAAGTGGTGATGGCGGATGCGACCCTGCGCGTCGATGAAGTAGTGCGCGGGCCAGTATTCGTTGTTGAAGCCGCGCCAGATCGCGTAGTCGTTGTCGATCGCGACCGGGTAGTCGACCTTGAGGTCACTGACCGCGCGGCGCACGTTGTCGAGGTCCTTCTCGAACGCGAACTCCGGCGCGTGCACGCCGATCACGACGAGGCCCTGGTCCTTGTACTTGTCGTACCAGGCGCGCACATAGGGCAGGGTGCGCAGGCAGTTCACGCAGGAATAGGTCCAGAAGTCGACCACGACGACCTTGCCGCGCAGACCGTCCGCGGTCAGCGGCGGCGAGTTCAACCAGGCGACGGCGCCGTCGAGCGGCGGCAGCACGCCTTCCGATTGCACGCTGTCCGCGGTCGCATGCGGTTTCGCGGCCATCATCATCGCGCCTTCGTTCGGCGCGGCGACGACCGACTCGGCCGACGCGTTTCGCGGCTTGCGCGCACCGATCACGTCGATGAGCTTTTGTTCGACGCCGTTCGTGCCGGCGCTCGACAGGCGCGTGAGCCAGCCGGTGTCGACACCGAGCGCGACCGCGGCGACCGCGACGAGCACGGCGACGCCGAGGCCGCGGCGCACCCATTCGCCGGCGCCGAGCGAGTTCTTCAGTGCGCCGAACACGCGCCCGCCGATGAGCAGGGCGAGCGCGAGCGACGTCGCCGCGCCCGCCGCATAGGCGAGCAGCAAGCCGAACGTACCGATGTTCGCGCCATGCAGCGCGGCGCCGGTCAGCACGAGGCCGAGGATCGGACCCGCGCACGGTGCCCACAGCAGGCCGGTGCCGATGCCGAGCACGACCGAAGAAAGCGTCGATGGTGCGCCGTCGTCCTGCGCACTCGATGCGGACAGGCGCGCGCCGAGCGCGACCAGCGGATGCATCAGGCGATCGGCGAAGCGTGGCAGCAGCAGGGTCAGGCCGAACAGCGCGAGGATCAGCAGCGCGACGTAGCGGCCGTAGATGTTCGCGTGCACGGCCCACGCACCGCCGACCGCGGCGAGCATCGCGACCAGCGCGAACGTGATCGCCATGCCGAGCAGCATCGGCAGGCCGGCGCGACGGAACGGCTGGTCCGCGCGCGCGAACACGAACGGCAACACCGGCAGGATGCACGGACTCAGGATCGTCAGTACGCCGCCAAGGTAGGCGAGGATCAGGAAGGTCATCGCGTCGTCCGCGCTCAGGCTTCGGGCTTGAAGGCGAGCGCGACACCGTTCATGCAATAGCGCAGGCCGGTCGGCTTGGGGCCGTCGTCG
>Ga0105239_10006059_pt1 | contig 14076 bp, 10 predicted proteins | sample KBSC44metaG_FD_92761 | JGI IMG/M metagenome (GOLD analysis project Ga0105239, IMG submission 92761) | Corn rhizosphere microbial communities from Kellogg Biological Station, Michigan, USA - KBS C4-4 metaG | ecosystem: Host-associated > Plants > Roots > Rhizosphere > Soil | place: Michigan, USA... | reverse complement strand
TCCCTGCGTAGCCGAGTCGAGCGCTCTGGCCGAGCAGCTGGCGGTGCTTGCGGCTGCGGAGCTCGCCCGACCTGCGCCCGATGGCAACAAAGCCGGCACGCTGCACGTCATCCCGGTTTGTTACGACGGACCTGATCTCCAGGCGGTTGCCCACCAGCTTGAGCTCGCCCCTGGCGAAGTAGTTCAGCGTCATGCTGCGCGCACCTATCGGGTACTGTTCCTCGGGTTCGTCCCGGGGTTCGGATATCTGGGTCCTCTGGATCCCTCCTTAGCGCTGCCGAGAAGAGCGGAGCCCCGCCCGCGGGTATCTGCAGGCGCAGTGGCGATCGCAGGCGAGCAAACCGCGATCTACCCAACGGAGACGCCCGGAGGGTGGCATCTCCTTGGACGCACAAAATCTGTTCTATTCGATCCGCGCCGCAGCCCGCCCAACCTCCTCGCGGCAGGCGACCGGGTGCGCTTCGAGCCGGTTACGTGATCACCATCGTGCGGGCCCCGCCCTTCGCGACGGTACAGGACCTCGGACGCACCGGTTATCTGGAGGCGGCCGTTCCTGCGTCAGGTGCGCTTGATCGGTTTTCCCTTGCGGTCGCCAACGTCCTTGTAGGGAACCCGCGCGGAGCGGCGGGGCTCGAGTGGGGACTCGGTGGAGGGACGCTTCGTTTCGAGCGTGCGGCCGTATTCGCCCTCGCGGGCGCACACACGAGGGCGACGCTGAGTAACCGAGCTATCGAGATAGGCCGTGTGGCGCACGCCGCATCTGGGGACGTTCTCGAGGTCAACCGCTTCGATCGGGGCGCGTGGCTCTACATTGCCGTTGCGGGTGGCATTGACCTGCCCGTTGTGCTGGGTAGTCGGTCCACTTACCTGCCCGGCAAGTTTGGCGGCCTCGAGGGGAGGGTCATTCGTTCCGGCGATCGGCTTCCGATCGGCGCTGCGCCGGCCCGAGCCGAGAAAGCGCGCGATGCGTTTCGTCTCCCGTCGGAGGTAGCCGACGATCCGGTCATCGGGATTCTGCCGGGGCCCGACCAGGATGCGTTCGAGACCGGAGACTGGGACCGATTTGTCACCGCGGAGTACAAGGTGTCCCGGGTGACGAGTCGAATGGGATACCGGCTGGAGGCGGGGGCTCCTCCGCCATCGGTCGTCCAGAACCGTCCTTCTGCCCCTGCGTGCATCGGTACCGTCCAGTTGCCGGCCGGTGGGCAGCCAATCGTGCTCCTCGCCGACGGCCCGACCGTCGGTGGCTATGCGCGCATCGGCGTAGTGGCGACGGCGGACATCGGGCGGCTCGCCCAGCGGCGCCCAGGCGATTCCGTCCGCTTTCGGCCGACCGAGCTCGAGACGGCCGTGCAAGCCCTCAAGCAGCAGACGGCGTTGCTGGATCGGCTGGAACAGGGGGCATGAACGTTGCTAGACTTTGGCCCACCATGACTTCATCGCACCAACCCTTCGTCGATCTGCACAATCACCTGATTCCAGCCGTTGACGACGGCGCCAGAACTCTCGCCGAGGCGATCGAATGCTTGCGATCGCTCTCCGAGGACGGCGTGGGAACGGTTGTAGCAACGCCCCACCTCCTCCTTCCGCAACTGGCGAGCGTGACGGCGGTCGAGCGCGAGCTCAGCCGGCACCGTCGCGCGTTCGATGCCCTCCGCACGCTCGTCGAGCGCGAGCCTGGGCTTCCGGACCTTGGGCTGGGGCAGGAGATCTGGGCCTCGAGCGCCGAGCTCATCGCGCCGGTGCTGGGGTGCGATGGACTGGGTCTCGCAGGTACACCCTACCTGCTCGTTGAATTCGGATTCGACCTGCAGGGTACCCACACGGACGTAATCGACCAGGTCCTTCAAGGCGGCCGTAAGATCGTGATCGCGCACGCCGAGCGCTACCGATTTCCCGAAAGGCTCGATCCGCTGGAGACGGCTGCCGCCTGGCGCGAGGCGGGTGCGCTGTTGCAGGTGAACACCGGAAGCTTTACCGGTTATTACCGCACGGCGAACCCCCAAGCCCAGGCACTTGCCTGGGATCTTCTCGAGGCCAACCTGGTCGATCTCATCGCGACCGACCATCACGGATCCCGTCGTTCGCGCGGATCGCCGCGAGAAGCGTACGAGGCACTGGCGGCGGCCGGCCACGCTGCTCAAGCAGAGCGCCTGCTCAGAACGACACCGGCCGGCCTCCTTGCCGAGGCCGGCGCGCGCGCGAAGTAAGCACCGGCCCGTTGGCGGCAGGACCGGACGGAGATCAAGAGTGCGGGAGCACGTCCTCGGCATCGACGACGCACCGTTTCACAAGGGGCAGGATCGCGAGGTGCCGATCGTTGGGGTCGTGATGGAAGGTCCGGACCTGGTGGAAGCGGTGGCCGTCGGAAGCATCCCGGTGGATGGAGACGACGTGACCGGGTTGCTGAGCGCGTGGATACGAGACCTTCGCACCTTCCGCAGCATTCAGGCAATTCTGTTGGGTGGGATCACAATCGCCGGCCTGGGCGTGGTAGATCTCGATCTGCTCGCGAGATCCGTGGGCCGGCCGGCGCTTGCAGTGACCCGTCGTAATCCCGTCGGCTCAGAGCTAAGGCACGCGCTCCGAGCCGCAGGGTTGATCGACCGGTTGCCGCTGGTCGATCGGTCGCCCGCCGCCATCGAGGCGGCTCCCGGTTTGTACGTGGCCGCTGCCGGGTTGAGTCCGGCCGAAGCGGCGGCGCTGGTGCGACGAATGCTGGGGAAATCGCGACTGCCCGAACCGCTCCGAATCGCGCACATGGTGGCAGGGGCCCTCGCGACCGGCCAATCGCGCGGGCGAGTCTAAACGAGTCTAAAGAAGAAGGGCGGGCCGCCGCAGCGACCCGCCCTTTCCTATTGGATTGTAGAAGACTACTTCGCGACCGCTTCCCCCAGCTTGAGCCGCTCGATCCGATAGCTCTTCGCAGCGGGGTTATACACGCGCAGAGTAACGACCTCGCCCGGCTTGAAGCCTGCCATTGCCGCCCGCAGTTCCCGAGGCGTGCGCACCGGCTTGCCTTCGAGCGACACGATCACGTCGGGCCCGCCATTGTCCGGATCCGCGATCGATTCCGCGGCCGGCCCATCAGGCTGCACGTTGGTGACCACCACACCCTTCACGGCCGCCGGGACGCCGAGCTGCTCGGAGGTTCCCCGATCGAGCGGCGCCACCGAGAGGCCGAGCGCGGGCATGGCGGCGGTTCCGGGCTCGGCGCTCGAATCATTGGAGTTATCCGCAGAGGCAAGCTCGGATTTGTCGCTGATGCGTTGCAGTGGGACGGTGTACGTCTTGTGAACCCCGCCCTTCCGGGCGACCTCGATCTTTACCGACTCACCCGGCTTCCTGAATGCGATGGCTTGCTGCAGCTGGGCGACGTACTGCACCGGCTGCCCGTCAACCGAGACGATGATGTCACCCGCCTCGAGGCCCGCGCGCTCGGCCGCATTGCCGGACGGCGAGAAGTCCTGCACCAGCACGCCGCGGATCTCCGGCAGTCCGACGTATTGCGCGTCGTTGGCGGTGGCGTCCCGAACCAGGATGCCGAGCGCGACCCGGTCCACGTGGCCGCTCTTGATCAGCTGGTCCATCACTCGGCGGGCCAGGTTGATGGGGATCGCGAAGCCGTAGCCCGAGTAGAACCCGGTCTCGCTCGCGATGGCCGAGTTTACCCCAATGACTTCGCCCCGCACGCTGACCAGTGGTCCGCCGGAGTTGCCGGGGTTGATGGCCGCGTCGGTCTGGATGAAGTCCTGGATGCTTCGGTCGGTTCGGTTCGGCAGGTTGAGCGCCCGCCCTTTGGCGCTCACGATGCCCTGGGTGACCGTGAACGTCAGATTGTCGCCGAGGGGGTTGCCGACGGCGAGCACCCACTCACCCACCCTGGTGGATTCGCTGTTCCCCAGCGGAGCCGGCGTCAGATTGTCAGCCGCGATCTTGAGTACGGCGACGTCGGTTGCGGGATCGGTGCCGATGACCTTGGCCTTGAACTCGCGCCGGTCCAGCAGGCGCACGGTAACCTGCTTGGCGCCGTCCACCACGTGAGCGTTGGTGAGGATGTAACCGTCACGAGACACGATGAATCCCGAGCCCGAAGCCTGCTCCAGCCGTTGTCGTTGATTCCGCTGGTTGGGGTCGAACTGGAAGAAACGTTCGAACCCCGGAGGGAGCTGCATGCGCGGGCCGTTCTCGCTGTCATCGGCGTCCGGCCTCCGCTCGGACTTGACGTAGACAACGCTCGGTTTCACATGCTCCGCGACCGACGCGAACGCCTCGCTCAGGTCATACAGCGTGGCGGCCGCCGCGTTGCCGTTCGAGGGCTTGGTTGCGCTCGCGGCAGGCCGGGCAGCCTGTTGAGCGACCTGCTGGGCGTTGCCCAGGCGGGGTAGGTTCAGCACTCCCGCAAGCAAGAGACCGGCAGCGAACGCGCCGGCGATGAGACCGGTGAGATTGAGACGGTGTCGGTGGACAGGCGACATTCACAAACTCCTGCGAGACTGTAGCGGCCCTTGCGGCCGAGGCATAACTGCCGACTGGATGAAGATGCCTGACGACCGGCGAGGGTCGCAGGCCGTAAAAAGCGTAAAATTCACGCAGTTCCCTCCTGTATCCCAAACACCCCCGCCGCCAAAGCACCACCCAGGAACGGCCCTACCAGATACAGCCACAGATGCGACAGCGAACCGCCGCCGACCATGGCGTCCACCAGGATCGGCCCGGTCCCGACTGCCGGATTGAACGCGCCACCGGAGATGGGGCCTCCGGCAAACGCGCCCACCACAATGGCGAAGCCGATGGCCAGGCCATAGAACGAGTTGCCTTGCGTCTTGGCCGACGCCGCCGCATTGAGCACGACCAGCGCGAGCGCGAACGTGAACAGGATCTCCACGAGCAGCGCCCCAAGGGTGGACGCGGAGGCGGCCGGCGCCACCTTCAGCGTCTGACCTACGATGACGTAAGTCGTCAACGCAGCCACGATGGCCCCGGCAACCTGGCTCACCACGTAGCCGACGAATTCTCCAATCGAGGCCATCTTCCCGCGGAGCAGCAGCGCGAGCGACACCGCCGGGTTGTAATGACCCCCCGAAACGTGGCCCCCCATGTAGACCATGATCATCAACGACGAGCCGATGGCGAGGGGAGCCATCGGACTGCCCGCTGTCACCGTGAGCCCAATGGTGAACACGAGAAAGAACGTGCCGATGAATTCGGTCAAGTACCTTCGCATGGTAGGCTCCAGGAGAATGTCGGAACCGCGGCCCGCGTTAACGCGGCCCCCGATTCTAGCGCAACCCTGGGGGCAATTGCAAAGGAGACACGGTGCGGATCGTCAAGCGGACCTTGCCGTGCCTCAGTCGCCCCGGCGGCGCCGGTTGTCGGGAGAGCGAACGCTGTCAGGAAGCTGGGCCCATTGCTCAGGCGTAAGCACATCCCGAGCCCGCGCGAGGGCTTCTCGCCCATGCTCCCGCGCGCGATTGAGACTCGGCCTGATGCGGGCAAACAGGACTGCGGGGTCCGGGCGATCGCCGGCCTGCTCGATCTCCGCCCGAACGGAGTCGGCCAATGCCTTGTTCTGCGCCTCGAGCGAGTCGGAGATCCCCTGCAAGCGGGTCACCTGCGCATCGGAGAGGTGGAGTGAGTCGCGCCGCTCAAGAATGGGCGAAATCGTGTTGGGCATCACGCGAGCGAACCGCTCCGCGAATTCATTCGCGTCGAGAGCTGGACCGCCCTCTCCTCGAAAACCGCCCCCGCGGGAACCGAACGCGGATGTCAGTCGGTCGCGAACGGGGTCCGGGCCGATCGTAAAGTGCGCCTGAAATCCGATCTGGAACGGCGTGACGATCCCGGAGTTCGCGCCGACCGTGGAACCGAACCGCCCGTTGACCGTGTAGCCGAACTGCTCCGTCGTCGGATCGAAGTTGCGGACGTAGAGCAGTACCGGGTCCGGCGCGGTAGCCGAGCCCCACCCGTGGAGATCGCCGGAGCCATGCAGCAGATTGTCCAGGCCGCCCAGAAAGTTGACCGTCACCAGGGACACGGTCAGCCGCCGGTCCAGCCCGAACCAGCTCGGCCGCCAGTTGACTTGGAAGTCGAGCGACGGTTGCCAGGGCCCCTGGCACGAGTTGCGCCCCGCCACGGTACCGAGCTGCTGCGCCAGACAATCGCGCACATTGCTCGGCGCTGACAACAGGAGAGCTCGCATGCTGCTCGCGACGGCCGGGTCGGTTGTCGTGCTGGGGTCGAAAATGAATGCGCGATCGTTGCGAGCCCCGTCGCCGTTGATGTCCGACCCGACCAGCGGCGTGAACGGGATGCCCGAGTTCAGCCGGCCGATACCGGTGATCTCGAGCGAGCCGGTGATTGGAAACGTCACCGTGCCGAGAAAGGAGTGGCGCCGTTCGTAGCTGCTGGTGGCCCATTCTCGCAGGTTCGGGTCCCCCGCGGTCGTCGCGGCAGCGAACCCCTGCGATGCGCCGCCGCCGGAAAACGACGACTGGTCTTGCGCGCGCGCGTATGTGTACGACAGTTGGAAGGTTGCACCCCGGCCGGTGATGCCGTTGAAGCCGACCGTGACTTGGCGGGTGTCGGAAGCGAGATCCGACCCGATGGAGATCACCTGCCCGAACTGTGGATCAACTCTCGAATTCACCGAGCTTACCGCGCCGGTCGCCGGGACCACGTCGCCCACCGGCACGTAGACCGGTCTGTTTCCCTCGGCTAGAAGGGTGAAGCCGGGAGTCGGCGTGAGGTTGAGATCGCGGAACCCGTACTGGCTCACACCCCGGGCGTAGCTCGCGTCGAGCGAGACACTCAGCGTGCCCCAGAGTCGGTGCTGGACACCGAGCGAGCCACGCCAGGCGCGCGGAGCGGTGAAGCTGGGATCGAAGACCGTGGCGTTGGGGTTGGGCGAGATCGCCACGGTCGTCACCTGGTTGGTGCAGTCGGTCGGAATCGTCGTCTGATCCTGGAGGTAGCTGGCCCAATCCGGCGTCGGAACGGCGCTGCCGATACAGATCAGGCGGCTCTCGGCAGTACTGAGCCCGGGCGCAGCCAGAGCCGAACTGTACAAGCTGGTCGGCGTCGGGCTGCGAAACTCTCCAAACCCGCCACGAATAATGGTCGTCGCCCCACCCCCGAAGCCGGGGCGCCCGCCTCCGCCTCCGCCGGCGCCGCCTCCGACGATCCAGGTGAAACCAGCTCGAGGCGAGAGGTGGACCTCGCTGGGAATCCGATCGGTTCGGATCCCGAACACGGAGTCGAGCACCGGGTTGTAAGGCGGCGCCCCACCGAAGCTCGAGCTTTCCAGCCGAAGCCCGTAGGTCACCTGAAGTCCGTTTCTGCCTCGCCAGATGTCACCGAGATAGGCTGCACCGTTCCACGCCGTACCCGCCTGCTCGAGCGGCGAAAGAGTGCGGGTGTATTGAGAAGGCTGCTGCGCTTCCAGCGCCCCGAGCGATGGATAGGTGAAGGTGCCGAAGGCGTTCGGGGTTTGCACCTGCTCGAAGTGAGAAACATTCAGGAGCCCGCCAAGCTTCACCCGGTGGGTCGCCGAGCCGGGGAGCCACGACACCTCCTCCGAGACCTCGAGCGCCGTGTTGTCGTTGCTTTGGGGAAAAGAGGCACCACCGCCGAACGTAAAGGTCGTAACGCCACGGGTGGTGTCAGAGGCGTCCGAGGCGACTTGCACCTTTCCCTCGGGAACTAGGAGATACCCTGCGCCTACACGATGATCGGTCGAGAGGTAGCCACGCAGATCGTTGATCAGGTTGGCACCGAAGTACGACGTGAGCGACGTCAGGACCCCACCGCCATGGCCTGAAGTGCTTCCGCCCGTGACCGGAAGCGAAAGCGAGCCGATGCGGGTGGGGTCCTGCGCTATCCAGTGACCGTCGAGCCGCAATGTCAGTGTTTGTGCGTCGGAGGGCTTCCAATCGAGTCGCACCAATCCTGTCGTGTTGTCGTTGGCGCGGTCTGGAGGAATGCCGGGAAGGGTCGTGGGAACACCGGTGGCCTGCGCAAGCGACAGGAAACGAGCCACTGAGTCGGGGCTCACGCCCAACCGGGCAAGGGTGGCGGGATCGACCGAGCTCAGCGATGTCACCGCCTGGTCGCGCCAGCGCCCCTGCACCGAGCCGAAAACAAACAGACGATTGCGCACGAGAGGCCCACCCATCCCACCGCCCAACTGGTTCTGGGTGGAACCTTGCCCGAACGGCGATGAAGTCGCTCCACCCCAGGCGAGATCGCGGTCGCGCAGGAGATACGTGAACGAGCCTTGCGGGACGTTGGTGCCGCTTCGAGTGGTGGAAGCGACCTCCCCCCCACTGAACTGGCCGCGAGCCACATCGTAGGTGCTGGTGATCACCCGGGTGTTTCGGACCGCGTCCTGAGGCACGCTTGATCCGCCGGCCGAGAGGCCGTCGAGCGTCACATTGTTCGCGTCCGGCCGAAGTCCGGCGACCGAGAACGCGGCATTAGTGGAATCCGTGGCGTCGATGCCGACTACACCGGGAGCCAGCGTCGCAAGGACGTTGGGGTCGGACGCGTCGATGGGCAGTCGCCCGACGAACTCGGAAGTGAGGTTTCGCTCGAGCGAACCCGGCCCGGCGGTGCCGGGATCACGAACCCGCGGACGACCCCGAACCGTGACCTCCTCGAGCGTGGTCGCGGCCGGGGTCATGCGTGCATTGACGACCAGGCGATCCTCGTCCGCCTGGCGGGCGACCGTCAGTCGCAGCGGCGTCATCCCGATGTAACGGACGAGGACCTGATATTGTCCGCCGCCATCGGGAAACAGGATCGTGAACCGGCCGTGCGCATCGGTGGCTCGTTGGCGCGAGACCTGAGTCTCGACCGAGATGACTTCGACCGTCGCGTCCGTGATCGGATCGCCGGAAGGCCCCGTGACTTTACCGGTGATGATGTCGGTGGTCCCGCCGACCTGGGCAGCCACTTTGGGGGCCACGGCCAAGAACAGAGCAGCGGCCAGGTGAAGTGACCGGAGCCTAATCAGCAAGGACGCCGATTCCTGGAGAGGACTTGTCCATATACGGGCGATCCCAGGCCGGCGTTTAGGTAACAGAGACCGAGAACGCGGGCCCCTTGCCATTCGGCCGTCTCATTTCCCATGTTAGCCCCCTGGCTCACCCACCCTCCCCCTGGAAATGGGAGCGTATCATGGCTCGCTGGCGCCCTGACCCGACGTTTTACGCCTCTCCGCGCGATGCAATTCGTGCACCCCCTGAGGAGCTGGCCTACGTTGCGCTTCTCGACCCGACCGCGCGCCGCCCCGATGCGATGGCTGTCGTAGACGTCAATCCACGTTCCGCCACTTATGGAACGATGGTCGGCCGAACCGACTTGCCCAACCCGGGAGACGAGCTGCACCACTTCGGCTGGAACGCCTGCAGCTCCTGCCTCTGCCCCTCAGCGCCCCACGCCCATCTCGAACGCCGCTATCTCGTGGTGCCGGGGATCAATTCGTCGCGGGTGCACATCCTGGACACGAAGCCCGATCCGCGGGCCCCGAAACTGACAAAGGTGATTGAGCCTGAGGAAGTCGCCGCCAAGACCGGGTATGCCAGCCCGCATACGGTTCATTGCGGCCCCGACGGCATCTACCTCAATGCCCTCGGCTCGGCCCGCACCGGCGATGGTCCGGGGGGCATATTCGTGCTGGACCACGAAAGCCTCGAGCCGGTTGGGGCCTGGGAGAGGGACCGGGGGCCTCAATACCTCGCGTACGACTTCGCCTGGCATCTGGGGCACGACACCCTGGTGACGAGTGAGTGGGGCACACCCAACATGGTCCGCCAAGGGCTCAACCCGGAGCTATTGCTCGCCGGCAAGTACGGCAATCAGCTCCATGTGTGGGATTTGCGAAACCGGCGCCACCTCCAGGTCCTGCCCCTAGGCCCGGAGTATCAGATTACCCTTGAGCTCCGTGCGGCCCGCGACCCGGGCAAGGCCTACGGCTTTGCCGGTGTCACAGTCTCTCTCAAGGATCTCTCCGCCTCGGTCTGGCTCTGGCATCGGCCGCAGGGGGACAAGAACGGCGCCTGGAAGGTCGACAAGGTGATCGAGATCCCGGCAGAGCCGGCCGACCCTGACTTGCTGCCTCCAATGCTCAAGGGGTTCAAGGCCGTGCCGCCACTCGTGTCGGACATCAATCTGTCGCTCGATGATCGATTCCTCTACGTGTCCTGCTGGGGAACCGGCCAGTTCCTGCAATACGACGTCTCCGACCCATTTCATCCGAAAAAGACGGCGGAGGTTCGTATCGGAGGGATTGTGCAGCACACCGCCCACCCCGCTCGGCCGGACACACCGCTCAACGGTGGCCCCCAGATGGTCGAGCTGAGCCGTGACGGGCGCCGGGTGTACTTCACCAATTCGCTCTATTCGCCGTGGGACGCCCAGTTCTATCCCGAAGGCATCCGTGGCTGGATGGTGAAACTCGACGCTGGGAGTGATGGAGGGCTGACGTTTGACAAGAAATTCTTCCTTCAGTTGGAAGACGGTATGCGGCCCCACCAGGTAAGGCTCCAGGGTGGTGACGCGTCCTCCGACTCCTTCTGCTTCGCATGACGGACGGGTCGTCGAGCTTGGCCCCCGCCATGCTCGTGCTGGGCGCCTGGCACGGGGTGAACCCTGCCATGGGGTGGCTGTTCGCAGTAGCACTCGGCCTTCAGGAGCGGCGGGGGACCGCGGTCTGGCGCGCCCTCCCGCCGCTCGCGCTGGGACACGGTCTCGCGATTGGCGTCGCGGTGCTCGCGGCCGCGGCGGCCGGCATCGTGGTGGGGCCGGAGCCACTCAAGTGGATAGTGGCCGCCGGCCTATTCGCGTTCGGACTTTCGCGGCTGATTCGCGCCCGTCATCCTCGCTGGGTCGGGATGCGGGTGGGATTTCGCGATCTGGCGGTGTGGTCCACCCTCATGGCGTCGGCCCACGGTGCCGGCCTCATGGTGCTGCCCTGGATCGTGAGCACGGGAGTGGTCCACCACAATGGTTCGGCGCCAGTGGGGTTGGAGGCCACCGCACTGCACACCGGAGCTTATCTGGGAGTGACGGCACTCGCGGCGTTGACCGTCTACTACTGGCTCGGACTGAGCCGCCTGCGGGCGCTGTGGGTGAACCTGGACATCGTGTGGGGGGTCGCACTCGTCGCCACGGCGGTCGCGACGCCCTTCCTCTAAGCAGATGTCGCTGGCCTAACGAGATCTCGCTCGACTAGAGCCTGAGACCTTCATTCACGCCCGTCAGCACGAACTGCACGGCCACCGCCGCAAGCAAAAGCCCCATGATGCGGGTGATGACCCGGATACCCGTCTTGCCAAGACGCCGGAGCAACGGCTCGCCCAGTCGCAACGTCAGATAGGAAACAACACCCGTCACCACGATGGCCGCGTACAGCAGGGCGACATGGGGAGGTGCGTGAGCCTGGCCCGCCAACACCACGATGGTGGATATCGCCCCCGGTCCCGCCAGCAGGGGGATCGCCAGCGGCACCAGCGCGACGTCTTCCTTCTCCTGCGCCTCTTGGATCTCGACTCTGCCCTCTCGCGTGGGCCGCTCCCCACGCAACATCTCCATGGCCGAGAACCACAAGATCAAGCCGCCCGCAACCCGGAACGCTGGCAGCGTTATTCCGAACGCGCGGAAGATGAGTGTTCCGGTGGCGGCGAAGACGGCGAGCAGCAGCGTCATCGCGACAGAGGCGCGGAGCGCCGTGCGCCGACGGCTTTCGGCCGTCTCGTCCTGGGTGATGACCAGATAGGCGGGAACCGCCGCCACCGGATCCACGATGAAGAGGATCGATGTGAACGTGATCAGGGCGAATCGAGCGAGCTCGCTCACGACTCAGAACTTGGGCGGCAGCTCGCGATAGCGGTCCCGCAGTTGCGTCTGCCGGCTCTCGGTTCCCACATCGCGGCCTCGGATGAACACGTGCTCCGCCGTGCTCGAGAACTCGAACGGGTCGCCGGACCAGACCACAAGGTTGGCCACTTTCCCCGGCTCGAGAGAGCCGTAGCGATCCTGCAGCCCGAACACCTCAGCCGGCGCCAGCGTCACGCCCCGCAGTGCGTCGTCCCATGAAAGCCCATTGCGGACGGCGTTGCCAGCTGCCTGCCGCAGGTCGCGGAAGTGGGCCATGTCGTGCTGCGCCAGCACCGTCGTGACGCCGGCGGCGCGGAGCAGCGTCGCATTGTCGAGCCGCGGACTCAGCGCGTCGAACGTCGGTACGTTGGTGAGGGGCTCGACCACCACGGGGACCCGGGCCGCCGCCAGCTCGCCGGCTGTCTGCCACGCTTCGATCCCGCCCCAGATAATGAGCCTCAGCTTGAAGTCCCGGGCCACCCGCAACGCGTTCTCGATATCGCTACGCCGGTTGGCAAAAGCCAGCACGGGGAGCTCGCCCTTCACCACCGGCTCGAGCGCTTCGAGATCCTCGGCCGACGCCGACAGCGGCTGCATCTGACCGCGCCGGTAATCCTCCTTGCGGCGGGAGTATTCGAGCGCGTCGCGCAACACCCGACGGAGCTTCTGCAGTGAGCCGGCCCTGCTGCCGCCACCGGCGCTCTTGCCGGTTTCACTCAGATCCACCACCATCGCCGCCGGTGATTTGACCAGCAGATCCTCCAACCGATCGCCCACCAGATCGAACCAGACGCCCTGACCGCGGATCAACCCGTAGGAGGGCACTGCTACCGTGCCGGTGATGCCCTCGAGCCGGGCCACGGGGATGGTCAAGGATGCGGGGTCGATGCCTTCCGCCACGTTGAACGCAGCGTTGATCTCGCCGCCCAGCGAATCCTCGGCGGTCTGGGTCAGGCCGCCCGACTCGAGCAGCTTGATGCCCAAGGTAGTGCCTGACTGGATGAACCCCGGAGTAACCCAGCGACCCTCCGCATCGATGCGAGTCGCGCCACTGGGAATGGAAACATTCGTGCCCACCGCCGAGATCTTGCCATCCCGAATCAGAACGGTGCCGTGCTCCACTTTCGGACCCGACACAGGGTAGATGGTCGCGTTGGTGATCGCGATCGTCTGCGCGGACACGGGCACGGCGCCGAATACCAGGCCCAACGCAAGACCGGCTCGCATGGGCAGTCGAGCGGTTCGGGGGGTCATCGTCCCACCCCCGGTACGGCCGTGCCCAGATTGAAGTCCGTCTTCCATTGCTTCGTCGTGTCGGCCCGGTCGAACAGGAGCCAGCCGTCGTTGTACACCTTCTCTGCCCGCGCGTAGACCGAGAATGGATCGCCCGACCATACGACTACGTCGGCCGCTTTGCCCCGCTCCAGCGTTCCGGTCGTGGAGTCGATGCCGAGCGCCCAGGCGGGGTTGGCCGTGATCCATCGAATCGCTTGTTCCCGAGTGATGTTGATGCCAATGCGACGACCTGCGTACATCGCTTTGGCTGCTTCCTGATTGAGCCGCTGGATAACGCCGGGGTCGTCGGAGTGCATGATCGGCCGCGCACCGGCCCGCTCCAGCAGGGCCGCATTCTCCGGGATCCCATCGAGCGCCTCCATCTTGAAGCCCCACCAGTCGTCCCAGACGGATGCGGCGATGCCCTCGCGCGCAAGTACGTCGGCGATCTTATACCCTTCGACGGCGTGATGGAACGAGCGGATCTTGAAGCCGAACTCCTTGCTCAAGTCGATCATTTGAGCCATCTCGTCGGCCCGATAGCAGTGAATGTGCGGCAGGATGTGGCCCCGCAGGACCTCGGCCAGGGTCTCGAGCTTGAGGTCACGATCGGGAGGATTCCCCTTGTGGTCCTTGAGCCAGCGGTCCCACTTGTCCCGATATCGCTCGGCCTCGATGAACGCCGCCCGATACCCGGCCATGTTTCCCATTCGGGTGGAGGGGCCTAACGGACGCTGGCCGTAAACCCGCTTGGGATTCTCGCCGCAGGCCATCTTGAGGCCGTACGGCGCGCCCGGAAACTTCATTTCCTGCACGGTCCGTGCAGGCACCAGCCGCAGCGTCGCCGATCGCCCGCCGATCAGATTGGCAGATCCGGGAAGCGCCTGAATAACGGTGATGCCGCCGGCAACCGCGAGCGGAATC
>Ga0105239_10006058_pt1 | contig 14077 bp, 8 predicted proteins | sample KBSC44metaG_FD_92761 | JGI IMG/M metagenome (GOLD analysis project Ga0105239, IMG submission 92761) | Corn rhizosphere microbial communities from Kellogg Biological Station, Michigan, USA - KBS C4-4 metaG | ecosystem: Host-associated > Plants > Roots > Rhizosphere > Soil | place: Michigan, USA... | reverse complement strand
TACGACGACTTTGGCTGGAATAAAGTACCGGTGTTTTAATGACAGGGGGTAAAACATTGATCTGTGGCGCTTTGTTAGCCGCTGTTAAGGAAACCGGAATCATACCACCATTACTCATTGAATTAGCAACCGCTGAACTGGACGGAACAAAGCGTGCGCTCGACGTTTGAAGTGGAGGTACGGTTTCATCCGCAATAATGTGAGGCGTAATCAAAATCAGCAATTCACTCCGAGACTTGCTTCCAACCGAGTTCCTGGCCAAAGCACCCAAGATAGGAAGACTGGATAAAAGAGGACTGCTGGTCACTAATTTCTTATTGGTATCCTGGATCAACCCGCCCATAACAAAGGTTTCACCATCATGAATCACGGCGTTCTGCGTTAAAGCCTCCCGTTTGGAAACCAAGGTAATAATATTCCCGAACCGGTCTGTTTGAGTCCCGGACACCGTTGAGACTACGGGGCGTACACGGAGGTTAATCGTACCGTCTGCACCCACACGAGGCAGAATATTGAGAATAATACCTGCTTCACCGATATTATCGGTTACGGTCGGTGTTCCACCAAAGCTGGCTTGGGTAACCGTCACGGACTTGATGATTTCATCAACAATACTGACCATGGTTTCCGTATCGCTGGTGCTGATGGTCGATGGATTGGCTAACATTTTCGCCTTGTTTTTACTCGCCAAAGCATTCAGCTGATAGAAGAAGTGATTCGCCCGTTTGAGTGGATTAGTGGACAGAGTGAAAATATTTTCTAAGGGATTCTGCGTACTGGTTGGAATTCCAATTGCACCGGTTTGAGGCGTGTTTACCAATGCTGCACCAGCCGTTGATGCAACGTTATTAATCCCGGAACCAAAAATACCGCTGCTGCTTCCTTGGTTAAACCCTAACTCACGACGTCCCAGTTCGCTAATTTCAACCAAAGAAGTTTCCAGGAGAACTTGAGGCATTTTACGATCCAAGGTCGGTAGAAAATCTTCCACAGCTTGAATCTGCTCAGCCGTTCCCAATAAAGTCAGCGAGTTTAAACGCGTATCAGGAATCAGAATTGCGTTTTTGGGAGAAATCTGAACATTCTGTTGCATTTTTAACTTGGCCCGCAGAGTCACCTGGTTACTCATAACGGTTCCTGTAGAAGCCCCGCTTCCCGTGCTCCCCGAGCCACCACCGCCACCACTACTGCTTCCACCCGAGTTAAAGGACGTTGCACCATTTCCTTCACTCAGGTTTTCAGAAGCCACTCGTAAGGAACTGGGCATACCACCGGGAGTATTGCCGGAACCGCCGGAAGAACCGGATGAGCTGCTTCCGCTGGTAAACAACAGAGAAGGTTGTCCTTCGTTAAAAAGGCTCGATGCGATAATACTGGCCACATCCAACACGTTCGCGTGGCTTAAACGCCAGGTCCGCATTTCACGGGGCAAATCCAAAGAGGGTAAATGTTTCTCAACGGTACTAATATCCGAGGGCGTACCGACCACAATCAAGCTATTGGTATTGGGATCGGCAGTCACAATTTGTCCGGGGCTGGCTGTTGTGCTACCACCCGATGCTCCACCTCCAGAACCGCCGGACATTCCGCCACTACCACCGGCCGCACCACCCGTATTGGGGTTTTTATCAGCAAAAATACTTTGATTGAAGAAACTTGCCAGAACCACGGAATTTGCATGCTTCAAAGGGAAGATTCGAACCGTTGCCTTGTTAAAGGCTTGACCTTTTGTTGAATCCGCAACCGCAACCGCTAAGCACCCCCCTTGTAAGCTATAGGCCAGTTTGCCGGATTTTCGAAAGGTTTCTAAAGCATCCTGAATGGTCACATTGTTGAGATCCACGCTTAAATCCCCTTGCACGGAACCATCAACGAGCACATTGAAACCGCCCTGACGGCCCAAAGCACGAAGCGCATCCGTAATTGAAACACCATGGAAACTCATGGTTACCCGTCTGTTGGCTCCGGGAATTGGAAAAGTTTGGTTCAGCTGGCTTGGAGCGACCCTGATACTCACATCACCCGTTAAGGCCGGATATTCTTGGGCTTGGACCTGTACCTGAGTCAGGGCAGTCGATCCTAAAAGGCTAAAGCAGAGCGCCAGGCTAAGATGTTGTTTGACTTGTTTAATAGAATGACCGAAAACCTTGAGCATAGTATTCGCTTCCCACTTTAAATTGACTGCCCGAATTAATGGAATGAACCAGGGTTCAAGCCTAAGGTGCGGAATTGGTGGACACAGGATCACCGGGTGCACTGCTAATCGCTTCTGTTGGTATCGTTTTATTGATGATATGAGGCGTAATCATCAATACGATTTCAGACCGTTTATTGTTCCGTTGAGACGCTCTAAACATCGCACCGACAATCGGCAAATCGCCCATTCCTGGCAATTTATCCTGACGCAAACTATCATTTTGTTGAACCAGCCCGCCGATAACCAGGGTTTCACCATCCTGAATACGTACGTTCTGAGTGAGCATATCGCGTTTGCTCAACAGGGTTACAATGTTACCCAAAGCATCTCGCTGTTGATTTAATACACTGGTTACGGAAGGGCGAAGGCGCATATTCAGTGTCCCGTCTTCCCCGATTTTAGGGAGAATATCAAGGACGATACCGGCCTCACCAATTTCAACCGTCTGTGTTGCAAAACCGGTCGTTACCTGAACGGTGACTCGACGTACAACTTCATCGACAATACTAATGATTGATTCCATATCGTGAGTTGCCACAACGGTAGGATTCGCCAGAACTTTCGCCTTGTTTTGACTTAAGAGTGAACGAATTTGCAAGGCGGTACCGGAAGGATTCTTCAACGGATTGGTACTGAAGCTGATGCCGCTGCGCCCGTAAGCGGACGTATCTGTCGCATCAACGGTCCCTAAGCCGGTTAAACTTCCATTGCTGGCAGTGGCATTATTAAAACCAATTTGCGTTTTACCTGAACCAAAACCGATACCCGTCCCTAAATCCTTTAAGCCGGTATCATCAATTTCAATGAGTGATGCTTCGATTGAAACTTGAGGCAAGCGCGCATCCAGGGTTGGCAATAACTTTTCAGCCAAAGCAATTTGCTCAACCGTTCCAAAAATCGTGATTGCGTTTTGTCTGGAATCCGGTACAACCAAGGGTCCATCAGGAGAAACCTGGACGAAGTCTGAACTTTTAACAAAGCCGCGAAGCGTAACGCTCGAAGAAAGACCTGACGTAACAGTACTCGAACCACTACTACCGCCGCCGCCTCCACCGCCGGAGGACGAGCCGCCACCGAAGTTGTTAATTCCGTTTCCTTCCGCTAAATCCTGGCGTTCAATCCGCATAACGCTGGGCATAGAACCCGAGCCCGATGTAGTCGCTGACATACCGCCACCGCCGGAAGAAGCACCACCGCCGCCTCCACCGCCGGAGGACGAGCCGCCGCCACCACCGGAAGAGCCGCCGGAAGAACCGCTATTGTTCAGTCTTAAAACATTGGTTCCATCGTTAAAAATACTACTGGAAAGTATCGATGCAATATCGAGCGCATTTCCGTGGCTCAAGTAAAACGTTTTCCGATGACGGGGTTTATCGAGCTTGGCAACCGCTTCTTCAGCCAGTTCAACATCACGTTCCGTACCGACAACCATAATGCTGTTGCTTCGCGGATCGGCAGTCACTTTATTGTATTGCGTACCGGAACCTGTCCCTGAAGGGGAGAAACTTGCAGCCGAGCTACCGCTATTGGCAGGCAAGCTGAATAACGATTGATTCAATAAATTGGCAATCCGGACCGCACTGCCATTGTGAACCGGAATTGTCTGGGAAAAGGAGCGATTTAAACCCTTATCCTGTGCCGCTTGTGAGGAAATCACCAGGAAGATGTTCCCGGCTTGCGGTAATACTTTCAAGTTACCCATCATCGCGACAGAGCGAACCGCTTCGTTGATAGTGACGTTATGAAGCTCAACCGAAACAGGATCGGTAACAGAGTCATCCATCACGAGGTTAAAGCCACCTTGTTGCGCCAGGTTATGCAAAACGGTTCTAACATTTTCGTTAGAAACCGACAGGGATACTTTGCGGTTACCACCGGGCAAGTTCAATTTACCCACCAAATCTTCCCCTTGGACGGGGATGTTCCGACTCTGAGCCTGCACAAAAAGCAGTTCCGGGGCGAGAGGATTAAAAAGCATTACCGAGGCTAAGGCAAGTGAGGTACAGAGCTTACGGCGCATAATTTGGCGGCCCTTTATTTTTGACAAAAAACGGAAATCGTTATTAATCTCACGGGTGTCTATTCAGAAAGTCCTTGGAGACCTGTTCCGCCGGGAATCGATGAACCACCGCCCATCATCCCGTCGGGAAATCTCGATTTACTCATATTGGGAGGAGGTCCACCAAAGTTTGTAGGATTTGCAGACGTTGCAGAACCCGCAGAACCGGTAGCTTGCGGAACCGCCTGAAACGACTGAAGACTCAAGAAACGCGTATTACCAGCCAGATGCACCCGAATACCCGAGCTATCGATAGACCGTAAAATAGCCGATTGTCCTTCAACCAGGAAGGATTCACCCACTTTTTTAATTACCGTGCTTTCTACATTAGTACCAGGGTTCGTAATATGTAAAATCGCAACTTTGTTGGCACTCGATTTATCGCCGATAAAACCGGTATAACTCACATCTTGCAAAACATCCCGCTGAATTTCAGGTGTTTTATCAACCGCTTGCACGGTGGGATCAATTTCTTTAACGAGGGGAGAAAACGGATCAGGGCGTCCTAATGGGTCGTTTAATTCACGTTTAATACTCTCTTCACTCATGGGGTTACTGCTAAGAGCCGTTGTAAAAGCCTTAGGAGAAGTCTTCATGGAACTTTTCATCGAGCCCTGCAATTGATGCAAGTTACTCAAAGTTCCAGCGCTTTTTGGATGAGGCTGTGCTTCCGTATGAAAAGCGAATGCAAGTGTTTCCCAGCCCGTTACACCCACTCCAATCAAAAATAGACTTAAGGCAAAAAAGCGTCCAATTCCCAGACGACGAGTCACTTTCTGTTCATAAGAAAACTCTTGTGAATCCCAGAGAAGAGAATTGCCCATACAATTATTCCTGTAATTTAGATGCAAATGCTCACACACCCACGAGTCAAATTTATCAAATGTCCATACCAGCTTAGCCCTTATAAAAGGGACTCGTAATCCTTCAGATAGGCGAAATCTACCCTTTACCTCCTTATGGAGGAGATAAGACCGTCTCCAACGAATCAAACACTTCAATAAATCCCGTCTCCAGCAAGTGAAGACGGGAAGAATCAAGTCTCCACCAAACAGAGGTGCCCTAAAACAAGCGAAGCCTTTTATGATAACTACATACAAAATTAAGAATTGAATCTTTTAATTCTATAAGGTTCTATAGGAACCAGGTGGGTTCTGGGTAAGTTGGTTGAATAGCGTGAGGACATTTTAAGCCCCCATGAGTGAACTTCAGAAAATAAAAAAGACGGTCATGGTCGATATTTGTCACGCACAGTCATTAAATGGCTATGATCCCTTTGAGGTGGAAGAGGAAGCCTTAGGTTCCCTTTATCAAGTCGATAAAGATACTTATATTCTTGCCTTCGATACTCAATTGGGTGAGAAAAAAGTTACGACAACAGTCAAGATTTCAAAAAATACGGTTTCAATTGTTAAAATCGGCGACGTTCATAGCCGCCAAACCTTCGCTGTGAATGAATGGTATGCATGCCAGTATTTTTATGGTGGCGGATCGTTAGTTTGCCGAAACTTCACAAAAAAGCTTGATTGCGCACTGACATCACAAGGCGGCATTATTGAGATTTTGTATGAACTTTGGAGCGGGGATACCCACCTGGGTTACTTCAATCTTGAACTCTTTATCCGCTAGTTTTAAATAGATTTTCTCAATAAAACTGGGCCACTCTGATGAGTTAGCCCAGTTTTTGTTTTGTATTCAAAAAGAAGAGACTAGAAAGAAGGAAGCGCTTCCTGCATTGCATTTTCTTTCAAGCGAGGCATGAGGCGGGCCACATCTTCTACAGTCAGATTTGCATCCATCCATTGTAAAAGGGTTCCTTCATCATGATGCACAAGCGAATCAACCAGAAGTTCCAAGGCACGAAGCCTGTTTAAATATTCATGATCGGGCTCATCCACATGCAACATCGTTGCTCGGTCAATACAATCGCGAATAGATTGATGCAGTTCTTGCGAGCGCTGAATACTCTCTGCACTTCTGGTATCTTTACCCATTAATGGAAAAATGATGACATTCTGAATTTGAATATAGCTCAAAATTTCATAAAAAATTCTTTTCGAATTACTCATCCGAACGTCATCATTGATATCGTCATAAACCTGTATTACCGATTTCAATTCTTTTTGTGCAAGAGTAAGTCTCGCTTTTAAGTAATCACACGCTTCATTGCTCATGACAAATCTCCATTTTTTTGCCCTCATTCGGGGGCGCCCATCTTATCTGATCATAGACGTGTACCTCAGCTAAGGCATCGCCCGGCAGTCGAAAGATATGCTGGTCTTATGGATAGACTAATGCTGTCCTACAGGTAGCCGGTTAGGTAAAAACTCGCTTCGACAGCGAACTCATCAGCACAGTCTCCGTTAAAAGCCTTAACGGGGTTAAAGTGAATCGATATATTAACAAGTGTAAAGTTTCTAAAGGCTGAACCATAGTATTCATACGATATATTTTTTAAACACTTATTAAATATGGCTCCCGACTGTCACAAAGCATTGTCATATCGCTTTAATGTCTTAGTAAGAGATAGTTTAGTCGAAACCGATTGAAAAATTGGTATTTTAAGAAGAATCAAACGCGTCTATAAAAGCGTTTTCCATTAATATCCCGGTTACAGAGACAAAGTACAGAATAAATAGTGAATCCTCGGTCTTCAGTTCTATTGAGATTTGAAGCGAGGGAGGCTTTAATCATTTCTCATCATTGAGAAGCTCGATCGTAAGGTCGAGCTTTATCTTGGATCGGGATTTCAGGATGATCTGATTCTCAAGTCCTAAAGTGTGGGGTAAAGCCGCCGATTATAAGAATAGAAAAGGTTTTAAGCCTGATTCATCCCCCGAGTATGTGTCGTTGTTGCTCAGATTATTGCTCAACAATAAAAGTTTCGCAGGAGTCCCGTATACCAATGAAACAAGCATCTGGACGTGATCCGATTGAAGCTATACTGGCTCTGAATATCGGTGATTTTTTAACCGAAAGCTTCATTTCTGAGGAGCTTTTAAAGCGCATCAGTAAAAGAGTCAGCGACGATCCCCAAAAGTTATACGCTCAGTTAGAAGAACTCATTCAAATTTACTCCATCGATAAAACATTATCCGTACTCGAGCTTGATGAGCAGTGTGGCTTCGTTGTCTACGACTCGATTGCAGCGAGCTTGGCAGAACTATTTGAGGTGGAGGCCTGTCATTTTTTCCAGACTTCCAAACAAGAAAATGGCGAACAAGTTCTCAGTTTGTCGGGAACATCAGTCACATTGAACTCGGCAAATGGCCAGGAACGCTGGCATATCAGTACTTCCACCAAGGCGGATAACTTCCTATGTGAGGCATATCAACTGAAGCAGAGCCAAGGCTATCCTGACATTCAAGGCCACAGCAACTGGCATCCCGTTGATAGCCTGAAACAAAGCCAGACCCTAGCCGTATTGGCATCCCCACTCATGCAAGGGCCAAAGCATGTGGGTCTTTTACTCCTGGAAAGCTATAAACCCATCCAGGAATTTGGAGCAGAATCCCTCAAACTGGCTGATAGTACTGCCAAAGTATTGGTGACATCGCTGCACTTACAGCAATTGATTTCTGAAACCAAAGAGCGTGTTGCCAAAAAACAAAGTGACACATCCAGTTTGCTCTCTTTAAGAGCCCAGATTACAGAAAGCATCGCCGATCTCGGGATTCATCAACAACAGTTTATCGAAGATTTAGCCAATGCCGTCGATGCCAGACACCACTTTACCCGTGGATATTCAAAACGGGTCGGACAGATTGCGCGTAGAATTGCGGAACAGCTCAGACTCAATGAAAAAAGCATTGACCTGATTGAAATGGCAGGTTTGCTCGGCTCTGTCGGCAAAGTCAAAATATCCAGCCGCATCCTGGGCAAAAAAGAAGCCCTGAGTCCCGATGAATGGGATAAACTGCGCGAGCATCCTAATATGGGTGTCAGCTTGCTGATGAAAATCAATTTTATTAGTGAAACCACCCCTTATGTTCAGGCTCAAAACGAACGCTGGGATGGTAGCGGTGGCCCGGAGGGTCTATCAGGACGTAACATTCCCTTGGGAAGCCGTATTTTAGCTTTATCCACTGCGTATGCCGCCATGAGACAGGAACGGCCGTATCGCACAGAAGCACTGAGCCATGAAGAAGCGATCACGGCTTTGAAAAAAGAAGTGGGTACCAACTGGGATCCTGAGGTTTTCAAAGTACTGGAGTCCCTTCCAGCCGATTGGATGCTTTAGTCCGTGCTGAAAATACTCAACACGTTCTAATCCTGAGTAATTTTAAATATCCTATTTATGCTTCGGTCATTGAACAGCTTTGGGGTTAGGGGAATTTCCAACATAAATACATCATAATTGAGCCAAATACAAAACTTATTCATAGACTTAATATTAGTGCTTTACATTAATATTAAACTCGTTTTTAAATATGCATTATAATAATGCAATGCGATCAATTTTGACTTTAAAGCTCAATTATTGATTACAAACGTAGTAGAGAAATTTGAAAGGGATTGTCTACATAAGAATCGTTACGGCAATCCCTGCAACTTTCCACAGCGATCCAAAGGGAAGAGACTCATGTCGCGACTACTGGGAGCTGTTTCGGGAGGGAAGACGAAACCTTCTGCTCAGGCAAGAAATCTCATTGAAAACGAATACCATTATACCCATTAGATTCCTTCTCCTAATGGATCCCGCCTGTGTTGGAATCACGTATAGTACATCTCTACTATAGTCATTTTTAATTACAAATGTAGTAGAAAAAGTTTGAAAATTTATCAGGGAATTTGTAGCACTACGCAAAATAATGAAAGCAGATGTCTATACCTATCTAAAAAGCATCAATCAATATGAATGATTTTTGCACTATCTATTTTCATTATTTTGCATAAATCCTAAATAAAGAAAAGAGAAATCCCATGTCAAAAGCAAAAAAAGCCCCAGCGAAAAAAAACTCAGCACCCAAAGTACTCGAAAAAGGCAGCGCTATCGCCAGCGACGAAAGAATGAGCGCCCTTATTCAAGAGGCGGAAAGCGAACTGGCTGAAATTGAGCCACGCATTCAAGAGCTGGAAAAACTGACCGAAGAACTCCAGGATCTCAAAACCCAAAAACAAAAACTGCTCACATTTAAATTAAGTCTTGAAGCAATAAGTAATAATTATGCCAAACACACACTTGATGCAAGTACACACAAAACAAATGATTCGCGTCAATTTCAATTTGTGACGTCATTTTCATCTAAAAATTCAAATGGGCACACAAAGCAGCCTTTCCTATCAACATCACAGCGTTCTAATCTCAATGAACGCGGAAGCTTCGATCCCAGTGAAGCGATTCGTCAGGCAAAGCGCGTGGTGCGTATCTCATCCCTCAATTATCAACTGTTCCAGGCCTTAGTGGAAAACGGTGGCATTATTGATACACCGGCAATCAAGCAATTTCTTTTACAACAGGATATTCGCCAGCCCGGAACCGGTGAAAGTTTCCAGGAAGTCCCTTTAACCAGCATTTCATCGAGAATGAACTACCTGGTCCGCAAAGGGCTGGTAGAAGCGGATGGCAGAGGGATGTTTATTGCCCATGTCGGTTGGACAAAAGACTCTTAAGTATCACGAGCATGTATGCATGTTCCATTATCAAGATACTCGGTATAAAAGCCACCTCCATGGGATATGCGCTCTAACACTTTTGCTTTAGAGTACATCTCTTTCTCCCGTGCTATAGACGATTTTGGCTTCGGACAATTCGTTGTCCAAATACTGCCGTCAGCCATATATTTTGTGAGTCCTTGCTCAGTTCGCTTCTCTATCAGAGCAATGGGCATTGGACCCTTATGGCTAGAGTCCGTCCAAAGATGACCATCCTTATAATGATAATACTTCACATATTTTGGCTTCTCGGATTTATGCTTAACGGGAGAATGCCAAATAGTACCTCCGATATATGTAAACAAACCTTTCCAACCTCGTTTTGGGTCATCAAGTTCGGCAGGAAGAGGTCCCTTCCAATTACAGTTGGTCCAATAGGTTCCATCCGGGTATTTAATAAACTGGATATGTAAAGGCAGGCGTTCGCTATTAAGACTATACTCAGAAAGATGAGATACAGAGTTTTGCGTCAGCTTATTTGTTAAATTAAAGGATACCGACTTATCCGCAGTGCTTTTCTTAGCAAGCTCCGCGTAAGATGGAGGGGCTTCCGAGTCCACTGACAACGGTTTCCCATATTCCCATTGGTTTCTTTGATACGCATCAGAACTCAGCTTTTCGTAATAGACAGTATTTTGTGCTTGGAAAATTTTCTTTAACTTACTGGCAAGTCTGGCATAAGGATTACAAGTTGGCGTAACAGAAACAAGCATAAACGGCAGATCTTTTTTAGGGACACCATTGTATAAAGACAAAAGAGATTATTTTTTCAGTCTATTTCCAAAAAGCCATCTCGTCAAAATGCCCACGTATTCCGTCTCTGTGGTAGAATCAGGGCGTTATCGCTTTGGGTAGTATTCATTACTCGGTTTTTCACAAGTAAAGGCAGAAATCATAATGCAACAGGACTCGTCGCCCGTTACGGCTTCGCAAAATGCACACCCCCCGAATGAGGACGGGAAAACGGCTGCCTTAAAAGCAGAAGCCGCAAAGTACAAGTTTGCTTTAAACCTGCCCCAAACCCCTTTCAAAATGAAAGCCGGTGCCGCTACCCGCGAAGTAGAACTTGAAAATTACTGGGAACAAGAAGGCATTTATGCCCAGATGACCCAAACACGGAACAAGGAGCATCGATTCCTCCTCCATGATGGTCCTCCCTATCTGAGCTCACCCAAAATCCATATTGGGACAGCCCTCAACAAAATTTTAAAAGACATCATTGTTCGCTATAAATCCCAACAAGGGTTTTATGCACCTTATGTTCCCGGCTACGACGGCCATGGACTACCCATTGAAAACACGGTCGTTAAGAACTTAAAAGGCGGACGTCACTCCATTACGCCTTTAGAGCTGCGTAAGCGCTGCCGCGAATTTGCGATGTCTAACCTCAAAGGTCAGGAAGCTGACTTTAAACGACTTGGCATTTGGGGCAATTGGGAAAAGCCTTACATCACCATTGATGCTGAATTCGAAGCCGCACAGATTCGTGCCTTTGGTGAGATGAACGAAAAAGGCTTCATCTACAAAGGCCTTAAACCGGTTTACTGGTGCCCCCATTGCGAAACGGCTCTTGCGGATGCGGAAGTCGAATACGATGATCACCAAAGCCATAGCATTTATGTCAAATTTCCTGTTGCTCATATCGATATTACGGCAGATGAATTCAAGACCGCAAAGCAATCGCTTGACGCATTGAAAGCGGACTCCAAAGCGCTTGCCTTTGTAATCTGGACGACGACGCCGTGGACATTACCGGCAAACTTAGCACTATCGATCCATCCTGAGCTTGAGTATGTTGTTCTCGCCACAGAGAAAGACGGATACTTAATTCTGGCTGAAAAGCTTGTCGAGGACTTTGTTAAAACGACCTATGGTCATGCGCTCGATCATGCCGCGATTAAGCTACGTTTCCCGGGAATAGCCCTAGCGGACGCGTACAACCAGTCCGCTGCAAAACATCCTTTTTTAAATCGCAACAGCGTTGTTTTACTGGGTGAGCATGTGACACCGGATGCCGGTACAGGTGTTGTCCATACAGCGCCAGGGCATGGTATGGACGACTATCTGGTCGTTCAAAAATACAACCGTGACTTATCGAAGGAAGATCAGCTTCCGATTTTATCCCCCTTGGACAATGGCGCTAAATATACGCAAGACGCACAATTAGAGTCTTTAGTGGGTGCCTTCTATGAAAAGGGTAATGCACTTGTATTAAATGTATTACGTGAAAATAATGCTCTTTTGTTTGAAGCTAAAATTTCCCACAGTTACCCGCATTGTTGGCGCTGCCATAATCCCGTTATCTACCGCGCTACGGAGCAGTGGTTTATTGATATCGAGAAGTTCCGCAGTAAAGCCCTGGAAGCGGTAGATTCCGTTCAATGGCAACCGGATAAAGGGCGTAACCGAATCTATAGCATGATTGAAGGTCGCGGAGATTGGTGTTTAAGTCGTCAACGCGTTTGGGGCGTGCCTATCCCTGTACTTTACTGTGCAAATAAAGACTGCGGGCATCCCTTCATTACTCCAAAAACAGTCACTGCCATCAGCGATCTATTTAAAATTCATACATCCGATCTCTGGTGGGATGAAGAAAACGGCTCTGTCGAAAAACTCCTTGAGAAATTACCCGCGCAAGACAAGACATGTCCCGATTGTGGCTCTATCCAATTCACCAAAGAAATGGACATTATGGATGTCTGGTTCGATAGCGGCATTACCCATACCGCAGTCGTTGAAACCCGTCATGAAGAATTGGGGCATCTGCCTGCGGAGCTTTATCTGGAAGGCTCCGATCAACACCGGGGATGGTTCCAGTCCTCACTGCTCACCAGCGTCATGCTATACGATAAAGCCCCTTATAAGACTGTTTTGACTCACGGCTTTGTTCTGGATGAAAAAGGCCGCAAAATGAGTAAATCCTTGGGGAATGTCGTTGACCCCCAAAGCATTATTCGCGAAGTCGGCGCCGACGTATTGCGCCTTTGGGTTGCCAGTGTGGATTATACAGGCGATGTTCGCATCGGTAAGGAAACGCTTCATCAACTTGCCGAGTGCTATAAGAAAGTTAGGAACACGGTTCGCTTCATTTTAGGGAACCTTTACGACTTCGATCCTAAAACGGATATGAGCGCGGCCAACTTGTCAGCGCTTGACGCCTATACCTTACACCGGGTACGACATATTGCCCGAAACGTGACGGAAGCCTTTGAGCAATGGCAATTTTACCGGTATGCGCACGAAATTCAGTATCTCTGCCAGGCGGACTTATCTCAGCTTTATTTTGATGTCAATAAAGATATCCTGTACTGCGACGCTGCCAACACCCCCCGACGTCGTGCAGTACAAACTGTGCTGTATGCAACGCTTCGAGTTTTACTGCCCATGTTAGTACCAGTTATGCCTCACCTCGCGGAAGATGTCTGGCTGAACCTTCCTGAAAAGCAACGAAGCGAAATGGCCGCATCCAACTTAGCCTCCGCAACCTTATTGCCTTGGCAAAACTTCCCGCCTGCCAGTGACGGTGAAAAGATGCAAGCGGAAGCCTTTGAAGAGCTGCTCGCCATTCGCAGCGCGGTGCAGGCAGCCATCGAGATGCCCAGAAAAGAGGGTTTGATCGGAAACTCTCTTGAGGTCAAAGTCGAATACCGACCACAAACGCAAGCCGAGTTGATGAGTTTGCAATCCATTCCTCAAGCCGACCTGGAAACACTCTTTATTGTGTCTGAGTTTGTCATCAAGCCTCTTGGTGAGACCGCCGTTACGGCACCGGATCAATGCTTGGTCAGCCATGACGAAAAAATCGATATTTACCGTGCCAGTGATGAAAAATGCGCCTTATGTGGTCGATTTACCCCTGAAGTTGGCGAGAACAAAGCGCATAGTGCGTTGTGCGCACGGTGTATCAGCTCTGTCCACTACTCAGAGGAACATAGGACTCATTAACCATTGGCATCTACTGCGGACTCTATCTCTATGCTTTCACGAGCAAGGGTCCAGGGTCTGTGCCAGTCCGCATGTAATGCTCTTGTCTTTCTCTAAGCCCGAAAGGCAAGAGCATAAGGTTTTGTATCTGCTAAGGGTTAATCCACCCTATAACCCAGAATCACATCAAGAAGATATTAAACTTGATTTAAAATCACATTAATATTTCCGTATTTTCATGG
>Ga0105239_10006057_pt1 | contig 14078 bp, 17 predicted proteins | sample KBSC44metaG_FD_92761 | JGI IMG/M metagenome (GOLD analysis project Ga0105239, IMG submission 92761) | Corn rhizosphere microbial communities from Kellogg Biological Station, Michigan, USA - KBS C4-4 metaG | ecosystem: Host-associated > Plants > Roots > Rhizosphere > Soil | place: Michigan, USA... | reverse complement strand
GATGCATTCTCACACAGCTTATTTTGACGGACGACGTATCTCGCCCGTTACGGGGCATCCCGGGAGATCTCGGGGCTAGAAGGGCTGCAATCTTGGAAATGCATTGTACGAACAGTTCCTGATGTCAGATTGAGACGCTTTAAAAACCCTCTTTTGGCAATATTCCGTTGATGCCATACTGAACGTCTATTATACTCTCGCACTGTGAACCCCATGGTCATTCCAGACTAGTCCTTTATGGATTTTGATACCTTGACAAATGTGCAGCTGACCCCGCTTTTCGGGAGCTTAAGAAAACTAGCCGGAAGCAAGAGACGTTCATCGTCGTCATTGGCCTGCGGACTTCTCTTCTCGACGTCCAAACTCTGAGTGCTCTTCTCACCCGGCCACCCTTGCACCAAGACCTTACTTACACTCAGCTCGCGCCCTACAACGAGGCCTTCACAGGAGTTTCCCCTTTTGGTGCTGGTTTCGCGTACATCCCTCCGCTCGAGACATTGTTGCGGAGGGGTTGACCTGCTAGGAAGCGGCGCAGATTGTCCGCAATGAGAGCCTCCGAGTATCGGGGTCTGCCGCCAGCGGCATGAGGAGACATGATGAGATTCGGCGCCTTCCACAGTGGGGAAGATCTAGGGAGCGGCTCTGTATGAAAGACGTCTAGGGCCGCACCGCCGATCTCACCTTTGGAAAGAGCATCGGCAAGCGCGTCCTCGTCCACACACACTCCTCGCCCCACATTGATAACCCAGGCATGTTTCGGAAGCAGAGCAAGCCGTTCTGCATTGAGAGCTTTGAAAGTTGCATACGATCCAGGTAGGATCATTATCACTGCGTCAGTTTTTGGTAGCAGGTCATTCAATGCCGCATTCGTCTGGACCTGAACCCCATCAATGATTTCTTCGAAAAGGCCGACTCCTCGGACGTTCGCACCCAGACCGATCAAGTGAGGGGCGACCTTGCGGCCAATATTTCCCATCCCCCATATGAGGACGTTGGCTCCTTTGAGTGAGGTGAATGAGCCTTTGGGCCGGTCGGGAAGTGGCCCACCCAGATGCCCCGGCCACCTTCCCTGGGATTGGTAGTCACGCATCTCGTAGAGTTTTCTGGCCGCGCTGAGTAAAAGTGCAAGAGCATGCTCGGCAACAGTCTCGTCATGCAGGTTGGTGCCAGCAGTAATAATGACGTTCGAAGGAAAGCCCGCCGAGAGCTCACCGTTGGGGCCAGCCCAAAGTGATTGAACCCAGCGAAGATTGTGCATTCGCTTGGCAGCATCGGGAAGGTTGTTATTGACCCAGGTAACGAGGATTTCTGCATCGATGAGGTGTTCAGGGATGGGTTTTTCGACGTCATAGCGATGTAGCGAGACGCCGAACCCTTCCAGGCTCGTCACGTCTAGTTTGAGAGAGTTGGGATAAAGTAGCTTCATGTTGTAGTTTCCAGCTGGTAATCGAGAAATCGAATAATCCTGCCAGCTGTTTATCGTGATGGCCACTGGGATCTCAAGTGTGCATCCGCTGGCTTGACGTAATTAGATCTTCCCACACCCCTAATATAAATTGGACCAGCTTCGACTCGATACCTTGGATATGGCCTGAGGCTCACTAGGAAAGCAGAGAATCGACCAGAAGCAAATTTTCAAGAAACAGATTCAAAAGATGAACAAAAGATGGCCCCGTCTTATTGAAGTTGGAGGATCGGTACTATCACAAATTCGGTTCCGTTTTCCATCCAGAAAGGCTAATAGGAACCTCTAACATTCCTCGAAATAGACAAATGCTCACGCTCTATTTGGGTGGCAAAACCTTTAACCCCGCACGACTTGGAATAGAAATGGAGCGTCTCATGCGATGCGGAATATCGAGGGAAGGGATTTCATTTTTGCTTAAGGTCCATGAAAATCCGATACTTCCTGACTTCCTCTGCCGCCAACACCGTTGATCACATTTTACTATTGTTAATGAATGTGTCCACGCATAGCTGCGAAGTGTGGTTTCGAGTGCTCACCGATTTCAATTTGAGCTATGTATTGTGTGCCTGCCAAATCAGTAGTCACATTTCCCGCAGTAGCCACAATCATCGGCCGAGCAAGCTGTAAAGTCACGTTCAGAGTGGCTGTCGCGATTTGTGCCCGCGTAACCTGTGCGCCAGCCCAAACTTCTATCTTGAAAGCCTCCGTCCCATTCATCTTCGTCGTCACCCTCTGGTGGTTCGGTGGAAGGGATAGCCGGTGGTACTACCAATGAGGTATTGGTGCTGGAAGCACTATGTCCATATGTGCTCGGCGTGTGGTTCGGCTCTGAGGCTTCGCTATCTACTGCTGGTGTCTCTTGCTTCTTGACCTGTAAGGACTTGAATTGGCTGCTGAAATCATCGTCAAGACTGTCATCAAGGCGACACAATAGACCAAGTCGGGCCGAACAAATGAGGTCCACTTCGGGACTGGTTGGCATCTTCGCGTGCTTGCTGGGAGAGTTGAGAATCAGTACGAGAATTATGCTACTGAACGAATCAACTTACCGTGCCGCCGCCAGATATGGTCCAATTGCTATATGCCTACCCTGGCCGTTGTACGTGGTAGTCTTCGACAAACGAAGGCGATCATCAATAATAGTCTGAATTTGAGCCGCAACTCCAGAGCGGAGCTTAGGGCCATAAGAGGCAAGGAGTTGTGGCATGAGAAGCACGTCTTGCTCGCAGTACTTGACGATGTCTGCAGCCAACGGTCTTTCGAGGAAGACTTCATACTTCCCACCAACCTCAGGCGCAAAGAGACGACGCCCGTTGGCTTTGACGAGTGACCAGTCTGACGAGTACGGCAGGTCCTTCTCGATGCATCTAGCCAGTCCGTTGACAAATTTGCCTCTAGGTTGCCGCGTTGCATACTCAATGATTTGAAGATCAATGACCCCAGCCATATTGACACGGAAGTGGGCATACAGGGCGTCTGAATCATTGCGAATATCGAAGAAAACTTTGAAGACCGATTTGGATTCTAAGATAGACTTGAGGCTAGTGTTATCATCCATGGTGACTTCGAACGCTTTCGCTCCGAGGACATGAACATCGATGAGGTAAACGATTGGACTGGGTGGCACGAGCATTTGCATGATAGCGACTGTGCCGACTCTCCCGAGATTGACGCCCTCTAGGTCGACAAACAGGAGCTGACTCGCCTCCTCTCTCAGGCAGTCTGCAATATGAGCAAGAAGAGCCCTGAGCTTGACTTCGTTATCGATGATAATTGGTACCATCGTGAACGGCGTATCCTAGTACGAGAGAGTTTAGAGGATACTGAAAGCATTCGGCTCGCTTTATACATCTGGATGTCGGTCCATCATAACCACACGAGTCAATACTTCAAATCACACGATGCCCCTGCTATTCCAGCTTCCAACTTTCAAGTCGACTGCACTTGAATTTCCACCGCCGGACCATCTATAGGTGAACTGCAGTGTAACAATCATCCAATTCCTTGAACGGTTGATGCTCATTGGTCAAGGCATGTTTCAAGTTGCTCATCATTGGCTGCGATTAGATCAGCCAAGAGCCCAGCGGCCAGACTGCAGAGTACTATTACTAGTCTGGAATTGTAATGAGCGACATCCATTGCTTAGCTTTCGCCCAGAGCAGTTATATATAGCATATATCTCTTGCTCCCCCAGGTCTAAACATTTCCTCCTTTCTCATCGTCACTTCACTCCTTTAGTGGTGGTCATTCCGATTCTTTCGTTCATTGCTTGAGGGACTTTCCACGTGATATCTCCTTGGAATACTCCGGCAGGCCACCTCTGTTCAAGCAGGTCCCTACTAGGGTTACATTTCGCGGGCCTCGTCTCCAAGACTCAGTGAGGATACCGGTGCAAGCCATCAACTAAATTTACATCTACAACGGTCTGAGGACTCAGCGCCGGGAGACTACATCGAGCCTTGGAAATTAGATTTACGTCTTCATCCTGCCGGAGCACAGCTCAACAAACAACAATTCCAGGGACAGTCTCAAGAAACTCCCCAAGCATACCCTCTCCCTAAACTACCGCCTCTCGAAGGCGACCTCACATTCTCAGACTTACTTGATCCGCAAGATTTACCATCACAAAGCACTCATACAATATCACAAGCTCAAAATGATCATCAGAGCTTCGACTGCCCATACTGCCACCGTCAAGCACAAAGTCGATCACAACTAGCGTGAGTCTTCCTTTCCGTATATATGTTGACCGTGCACACTCTGATTCTCTGAAAGCAAACACTTGCCTGTACACACGAAGCCGTTTCCGTGTCTGGAACCTGATTGCCAAGGGTTTCGCTTCCAGAGCCGACGGGACCTCGACCGACATCGTAGCGTATATCACGCGGCTGTAGGGTCTTCCCCCAAACGTTTCTGGTGCCCAGTCATAGGTTGTGAGCAGTCTCAACCACCATTTCTCGGATACTCTCGAAAGGACGGGCTGCAGCGTCATACAAGAAAGAAACATACTTAGATAATGGTCACTACTGGGCATTCTAATACTACACTTCAATGACGAACAAACTTCTTTGGTGAATTTAGTCAAAGCCCTGTCAAAGCCCGAGTAAGGAATTTTCTCTATGTATCTATCTCAATGGGCTCTATTCACGGAGAGTGCGCCCATATACGAGACTAGCTATCTTGGATCGAGGCCTGGCGAAGGGGTCGGATCGTTGATCGCTAATGGTAGACCTTGGTTCGAAAGACCGGAAAGCGTCGCCATTCCTTAGTCATATTCTAGAGTCCTCAAAGTTTTCGTTGGGATGAGATTCGTCCCACCTTTGGCGGAAGGGGTACACGAATTCGCACTTCTCCACACACCGCAGCCTGTGTGCGCCGTGATCGCCGCTCGGTTTGTATGGCCTCCTGTGACTCAAATCAGGGTTCACTCATACCCCCATTCTCGCAGAGTACACAACCAACCAATCCAGAATTAACGGGCCGTGTTGTTCTCCTTGTACGTCGTATAGTTTGCTGTTTGTTGATGATCTTGGTTCCCTCCTTCCTTTGAGGTTCATTGTAGGAATGATATGTGGGCCAACCTGTACAGTATCAAGATAATGACATCCTCGGCCTCATTTTGGAGCCGCCGAGCTTTGTCCCTCAACTTTTGAATCGTAGGATCATCGACCACGAAGGAGGTTCGTGAACGTGACACTATGCGCTGTGCGCGTCTCATCAGCCCTGGAGGAGAATTTTCTCGTTCGATGTAATGGTTCGCGGTGGTACAGGTAGCAGAAACACGACGTTAGCTCAATGACCATGGCCTCGCCCCTTCCTTTGTTTTATTCGAATGACCAAAAGCCGTTCAGGCTGACTGGCTTGTTACGTCCTGTCGGTTTTTACGATGACGACAGTCTCGATGTGCATTGGAAGCTAAGGTGGGCCCATCTAACCTCATATCGTAAAGCTTTCTCAAGGGTGGATATAAGTTACTCCATATTACTTTACAAATCCCTTCGCTAGTCAAATAGGACGCCATTTTCGCACAAGTCTGTACCACCTACGAGTGTGGATTGGTGAAGGACTTGCAATGCGACCTTACAAGTTACGTTGACCTTAGGTCGAGTCTTTACTATCATTGTTCCTCCTTGCATATCCAGCCATATTATATCGTATTTGAGAGACCTGGCGGACGTAGAGAAAATGACTCCTGTGATTCTGCAGAGCGTCGCACATCGTGAGCCTGGCTCAACAGCCAGGCTTATCGCCACTGCCACCACATACCTCAGCGACTGATATACATTTATATGGGAGGTGCCTAGGTGATCATGCTCATGCTCATGCACGCATCGCTTGGACACGAATTTGGTTTATGTGGACATATGTTAACTCGAAAATGTTCCAGAATTCTGGTCTAGCTTCCCCTCTAACCTCATCATCTATCTCATTCATTCATTTATCCATGATATATATGTATATTCTAATGGAGGGGAAACAACTACATAAAAATCACGACAAGTACTCGCTAAGGGTTGTCAAATGTTGATAGCAGGGTGCTATTCCTAGAAGGGGCGTCGATATTATTATTCGTTCGTCTTTCATTCCACTTCCGAACCTTCTGCCTTGTCCAGGTGTTCCGATTGCGACCTTGCCAGATGGCTATGCCGATTGCGACAGCCACTGCAAGCAATCCGAATATGATGGTTAGGATATCTTGCCGCCCGAGAGCTTTCCCACTACCACTACTGTCACTTGAGGTACCCTGGTTATTTCTGTCGGTGGGATCTGATAGTGTGGAAGTGGTCGACGTCGAGGAAGATGACTCTGATGAACTTTCGTTCGCGGTTGTGGAGGGTTGAGTGGTGGGAGTTTTCGGAGTATTTGTGGATAATGAGGCTGTACAACGAGACACCGAATGTCCATGAGCTTGTGACACGACTCAAAACCAATATTTCGGGGAGAATCTCTAGACTAACTGAGGTGGTTTCTTCTCTGGGCATGGCTTATACCCTACAGCAGCATCCCCGCCAGGCACAGCACCGTAGCAGCGAACCATGCCCAAACGGGTGCTAGTATGGTGCACTTACTATGCGATGCAAGATTGGTTGGAGTCGACGTGATCGTTACTGTGACGGTGGATCTTGTGGAAGGTGACCCCCCTGGTTCTGCTGTGCTCGGGGAGTTATTGTTGCCAGAGTCGTCACTCTCGGTTGCTATAACCGTCGCAGTTGCAGGTGCAGTCTGAGCGTATTGGTAGGCGGAGCAGTACCCATCGAAGAAGGATATACCGAGGCTGAGATCAACCGAGTTTGTCGTTTTGCATTGTTGTGTGATTATGCAAGAGGATATGATGCTGTGAGCATCGGTGGCTAGGTCTGAACGGCACTATCAGAGCAGCCCGGTTAGCATTTATGGCAGTCTCTAGGAATTGTAGGTAATTACAACTGACCAGGCATGAATTTCTGTCGCAGGACAACGCAGCCTGCACATTCCCGTAGCCAAGGCTCTGAAAACAATATCTTGCACAACCGCGAAGATCAGTATAGCCTGGAGCCTCCGTCAACGTGATGGACTCGGAGTCGGCAGCTATGGCGAGGTGTAGGACGGCGGGGATCAATATCAAGAGCTTGATGTGATTGTGAACACCCATCGTATATAGCACGAGATAGAAAGCGCGCAGGACTTCTATCAGGCTGAGATTGGAATGCTTTGGTTATGCGGAGTCTCTGGTTCGGCCTGTGGACCCTGATGGTGACTCTGTGCTTCCAACGGTTCTTTGGGAGTGGTGTTCGCGTCTAGATGTTAGTGACAGCAGTGTGTTGGAGTTGTTGTTGGTAAAAGGAGCAAACAGGTTGTGGCATTGCCAGCCTGCAAGGAAGTCGGACATTACGTAGGCGTTGTACCAGGCCAGTTAGGTTGCCTTGTCAACACCGCAAGTTAGTAGTACTTCGTATCTGCAGACCAGGCTGACAGCTAGACACATGATAGTGCTGCAGTGAGCCACCAGTTGTAAGCATTTCGGACAAGGCGCAGCCTGCATGGCAATCCGCCTTGTGGTAGCCCTGCACTCTGCACTCACTCTGTACTCGGTACTCGGTACTCCGTCGAGATAGCTAGAACTTACAGTCGGTGGGCAGTGCCAGGCTGGTTAGTGTGGCTTTTTGGCTAAAGTGGCTGGGAGCTATTGAAGGCGAGTGGCGGAAGCTGAGCAAAACATTGTCACGATGATAGGAGACTTGTCACAGATGCACAAGTTCCGGGTCCAAAACCATGGTAGCGAGGTCTGCATACATTGCGAGATGGGGAGAATGGTTAAATCCCGTAACCCTTAGCCCTTTGCGAGACACCTTTCTATATCTGGTAGATGAGCTACTAATAGTGCAACGCCACCGGATTTAGTCGTCTTGGCTGCACCTCGGGATGCTCCTGCCCCTCCTGTTGTTCCCTACTGATCCTGAGGGGCTATAGAAACAAAATCCGTCGGGTAATGGTCGAGAGACGTGATGTGGAAGTTGTTGATCAAGTACTCGAGATATGAACAATATTGTGGGTCGCAGATGAGGCCGCAGGTAAATTTAGCATGTTTTCAAAACGCGTGTGGAAACGCGTGTGGAATGCATTATCGGGGCGCGCTAAATCCAATAGCGGCGCACTAGTGGAATCTACGCGCCTCCCGTTATCAAGAGGTTACGCGAAATGGTCATGACCCAGGCAAGCTTCTCGCTTGCAAGGCTTCGTTTAACGTGGGGACGGCTTAACTATCATCGCCAACCAGCTGATCATGGGCAGATCACGCACAGACTAACTGAAGCCCCTCATGTGCCCAGACCTGACACTTTCGTTGCCTGATCGATCCTAACATTGTTCGTACATACCATCCGAACAGAACAGAACTCTTGACTCAGACAAACTAGACGCAACTCCTGTTGGTCTATTCTCCAGACCAAGATTCTCGACACCGCCACAAGATCCCTGACTTGGAAATCGATTCCCACGGTCAAGAACTGGGCTGAGGCCGACCGTCCTTAGACTGGACAAAAATCGTGACTGTCCGGCTCAAGCAGATATCGAGCGAAGCTCTCCAGTCAGGAACGACAAAGGAAATGTTGGTCTTTGTGAACAATTTCGACTGCTACCTAGTAGTGCGGGAGGGAATTGATAGCGTTGCGAAACTGTGCCTTTAAGATTGGCTTGTGCACTCTTTGGAGCAGCGAAACGAGGGTTCGAGAGAAAGTAGCTCGAACTCTAAGATCGAAGAACAATGCCATGCGTGGCTCAAAATGCAACTGGGCGAACGGATGAAAGATCTGTACATTGTAACGGTGGTCCTCCCGCTGATATCTAACACTCTTACTAGGATTCATCCAAACTTCGAAGGTTGTTTCAATTCGCCTTGGTGACCCTATACATGAATGCGTCCCGCGTGCAACGCACCGGTGATCAGGATATCAGCACCGGTGGTATACTTAGCCCCGTCACTCAGCAAGTACGCCACTGCTAACGTCAGGTCAGTCCTCTCCCCCATACGTCCTAGTGGAGGTGCTTTGGTAAATATATCGAGAAGGTTTGGGTTCGATTTTGCCATGTCTCTCGTCATGTCTGAGGCCGGGGAGATAGGATTTACCCGAATTTGAACAGGGGCCATTTCTGCCGCCAACGTCATGCCGAGTAATTTCACGGCTGCTTTGGATGCATCGTATATTGACACACGTTGGGAAGGGATTGCACAGTGTGCTGCAACTGAAGCAATCATCACTATACTTCCGGCGATGTCCTGGTCGCGCATGTGTTGTGCAGCTGTCTGAGCACAGAAAAAGGTTCCCATCACATTGACATCCATGGCTCTTCCAGTGTCCTCCCAGCTATGCTCCAGAAATGGCTTGTCAAGAGATATCCCTGCTGCTGTAATGCTTCCACTGGTTATTAGAGGCTGCCTGTACTAACCAGTTGTCTATACGTCCAAACTCACTTTTAACCATTGCAAAGCTCCTTTTTATACTTTCCTCAGTTGTCACATCAGTCTTAAGATTTATTGTCAGCACGAACCAGCTCGCACCCAGTAAGTCACAGACTGGGACTTTACTTGTAGAACCTCACTCGCCCACCCTGGCTCTCCATCTGAGAGATGGTTTCCTGCGGCTCCAGTACGTCGAGTAGCGCAACATCACTACCCAACTCGGCGCAGACTTTGGCAATTTCGAGCCCAATTCCGCGAGATCCTCCTGTAAGTACCATCAGAGTTTTGTTCAACCGTACTTCCGCCACCATGGAGGTGCTGAAGGAAGCACCTCTATCACGACCTGTAACCACATTGACAGGCACCTGAGTCATGGCATCTAGCTTAGGAGTGTGGAAATGCAAGAGTCACCAGAATCGTACTGAGCATTAGGAACTAGTTGCGGTGCGTGGTGCCATAAGTACTCTCCACTGCTTCTTTGAGGTTCTGATTACTGATATTTTAGGTACTATGTTCTGCTGAGGCCTATGATCTAGAAACCGCATGATAGTCAAGGTCCATCAAACGCCCTCTCTGGCTCAAAGTCGAAATTCTTATATTGAGCGCCATTTCGCCGCCGACATAATCCCACGAAGTTCATCTGATCCTTGCGATATAACTTCTTAAAACATCCAACGCAGATGACAGGCTGCCCCTTTCCCTTCTTTTCCAGGCAAGACCGGCTAGAATCACCCCCAACAGACCATAAGTCGTCCATGAGGTGATCCTAATCCACCGACTCATCATGTTGAGGAACCAAAGATTGGGTTTACTCGACACGAGAAAGTCATTTGGTTTTCGTAGGAGCGTCTCTTTCCAAAAAGGGGCTTACATAGCCAGGCCCACTAGCCGAGTTCCGTCCATTGTCGTTGATATACCAGTTGGAACAGCCAGCGGCGAAAACAGAGCCTCTCAATTGGTGGTGGATGCCATTAACCCACCTGTCTTCGGCCGTGGCCTTCACTTCGACGATTGAAACGTCTTCATCGATAATTGGGGCCAGCAGTGTCCTTGCAACGAAAGCGATTTGAGTCTCGGTGGAAAAGAGCACTGAATTGTGCGCTGCGAAAGTGTTCGGTCCAAATCTGATCCAAACGAACTTAGTGGGGGATAGAAAGATGGGAAATGGAAGAACTTACAAGATGGCAAAATTCGGGAAGTTGTTCACATACGTCCCCATGTAGGCTTGTGCTCCTCGTTTCTCCTTCCACTGCTGACTTAGGGACACTCCTTCCTTGCCGCATACTTCCATCGGGGTAAGGAACTGCTGGACTTGAAAGCCTGTTGCCAATACAACAATGTCGAACTCTGTTTTTATACCATCGCTGCTAACGATTCCTGTCTCATCAAAGGACTTGATCCCTTGCGGAACGACCTGTACCTTGGGATTGCGCAAAGTTTTCAGGTAGTCGGGGTCGACGATCCGCCGCTTGCATCCTTGAAAGTCATTAGCTCCATCAAGAGGCTGGATAGAATAACTCACCTAGAGGGAAATCTGGCACTAGAGCCTTATGATATCTTCGAGGTGCTTGGCCACAGATATACTGCCTTGCATGCTCCTCGACAGTATTTCGGAGTTTTGCTGCCGCTGATCCAGGCATGTATGTAGCAACAAGGCTATCACTCGCAAGAAATAGACGCAGTCGCAGGTAGCGCTCCCACAATGGAATATTCTTGAAGCACCATTTTTTCAAGTGGCGTGAAATATCGGTTGGGCCGCTCATGGTACCACTGGGCACTGCGAGCGTACTGGGTGACAAAACTGGCATCCTTCACGAGTGCTGTGACGCACGAGGAGAAGGTGTGAGACGCTGAGAGAGAACAAACAGGAGATTGGAGATGCTGGCAACCGCATTAGTTGAGTTCCATGCACAAGGGCAGAGCTGCCGGCGCGGAGCTAGCAGGAAGAAATGGTGAGAAGTTCTGCTGAGCTGAATTTATTCGGTGAGCCTTAAAATTTAAATATACAGGAACTTGAGAGAATTTGAACCACCCCATGGATTAGGAACCTCTATGGTCAAAGGCGATGAAAACCTCTGGGCAATTGCCGCATCAACCTACGGCTCCATGGAAATCAAATTCATGATCCTGAAACCCTTCCAGTGTCGTGGATCTCGGCGCGAAGACTATTTCACACGACTGAGTAATCTATCAGCCTTAAGATCTAGGTCGAACATGTGGCTACGGAATCCTAGTCTATATCGAACGGAGGAGCCGCTGCAGGCGACAGCTCTCTAAAACAAAGTCATTCAATCAACAGCTAGCATCGAAGGCCTTTCCGAAAGCATCTCTGTCTACTAAGTGGATTTCGTTCCTTCTGGCGCTGAACGTTGCAGCCACAACTCGACGGACCACTGATAAGAGGGAGCTCGTCAGTTTGATTCGCGGTTCCAATGATAGTTGAGACATATAGTCGGTATACCATCATTAACCCTGAGATCTCTCCATTTCATTCTTAAGCTACGAATTGGCCTCACTACTTTCTTCCGCCCTGGACTTGACGAAGCTTTTGTTAGACTTTTCTCCGTCTGCTCTCCTTTGGATGCCGATCGAAGGTTCTGGCATGGAATCCTCTATGGAAAAACGCTCATCGGGAAGCATAATTGCGCGATCGAGCCCATACGGTAGACCTCTGTGACGTCCACGAATCATCATGGCACAAATGACGATCTTACTGAATGGGGTGAACTGCCCAGAGAGCGATGTCATGACCATTGGGTGGCCTAAGCTGAGGCCCACGTTGCCACTATCGTGAGCCAAATGTTAAAATCTTTATCCTTTTGCAAGCAGAGGAACAACTAAAATGGAGTGAGAACGTACTATGCCGATGTAACCTCGAAAAATATCGGGAAAACCGCAAAGGCCTGTTTATGAGATTAAGAGTATGAGTTTGTGTTCCGAGTTGAGTGCGATAGAATGAGACTTACTGGATTGGCGATATCGACAATTTTGTTTGACTCGGCGATGCATATACAAAAGATGCCCAGAAAGATATACCAAAGGTCAAAGCTAAGTTGATTCTGAAAATGGGTCAGAAGATACGAGGCTCCATGATTCTCATCCATCTCCCCTGCAACTTCGTATTTGCCCAGAGCTTTATCTTCGTAGACGTTGGACGAACGGATGCTGAATGCAATAGGGAATATCGAGATGTACATCATAACGAGCAAGCTGAACTGTACTGCCGGGTTAACCTCAGCAAGGTTAAAAGTTGAGGTACCAGTGTGTCGGGATGACGCGGCTTGGAAGATTGCAGCAAGAATTCGAGGGCCTGGAGAGAGATTCGTGACGGCTTCGTTATCAAGGTCGAGCAGGATGATGAGGAGGACATCAATGAAGTTGAGTGCAAAAATAATTCCAAAAAGAATCCAAGTAGGCTTGCTGGGGAACAACAGTGTATAGCAGCGTCGCGGGTGCTGAAGAAGGAAGCCAAGCGGTTCCTGGAGTGACGATTGTTTGGGAACTAGCTTCGACATACACCAGATGACGAGGCGCAGAACGACAGGGTATAGAGTATTGCCAGCAAATGCCAAGAAACTCATAAGTAGCATCGGCCAGGTTGCATCTTGAAAGGCGACCATTGAGTCAGGAGTAAGTGTGAACCCTAGATTGTTAACCATCGTCTGTGCTGAGTAAATGGCCCTGAAGAAACACCCGGTTACTATCTTCACTTGCTTTGTTCGAGAAATGGAGGGAAGAAGTACCACCAAATCTTGTTTTGTCCACATTCCTCCAGCCAGGCTCGGTACTTCGGATTGGCATATTGAATCCAGGGTATAAGGCCAATGACACCTAACAAATGTAAACCCAAAAAGTAGGCTAAGTTAATTAGCAGGAGGTGTGTATATACCATTCACTGGGACGCACCGACAACAATCTTAAGTAGCAACTTGAGGCTCCGGTACTCAATACCACCAAGTTCTTCTCGATCCTGCGGTGTTAAGTTCTGGAATCTTGAGTTTCGACCAATGGTCACTTGTGATGAGAGCCTGGGAAGCTCCGAGAGTTGGGCTGCGGATTGTGTTGATACTCGATGATGACTGGAAGTCCGAACCTGCGAGGAACCAAGAACAAAAAGGGATGAGGTCGCTTGCACAATTTCCGCAGAGGTGGCCTTGACTAATGCAGGCCCATCGAATTCTCGTTTCCTATTTGGCCGGCTCGCGCTTGTTCCCGCAGGTTCGACTGGTTTAATCTCATCATTATCTGTGCCAGTCAGGAAGCAGTTCTCAATCCCAAAGAGGCGAGAGAAAACCCTAGACTTACTATTGTCATTTGAGCCATCGTTGTAGAGTTCAACAAGCGGGTGCCCTGCCAATACGGTTAGCACGGATGGCGAAGTAGGGAGTGTTGTCCAGCTCACCGTTGTCGCGCTCCCGAGGCGGCGGTATATACAATGTCTTTGGTTGATCTCGAGGGGGGTTTGGGGTTTCAAAAGTAATGAGAGATTTTGATGCTCCATTTCCTGCCGAAGAGGGAGAATGTTTCGAGACAGGATCGTGATCCACTGTTCCCTCTGGCATTTTGCAACTATTTTCCCGATTAGAAATGCAGTTGCCGGTGCGTTGGGCGCAATACCTATGTTTCTCGTCGACGACTGAGTCTGCTTCGGGCAGGTCCTTCCTCCTTGGG
>Ga0105239_10006056_pt1 | contig 14080 bp, 13 predicted proteins | sample KBSC44metaG_FD_92761 | JGI IMG/M metagenome (GOLD analysis project Ga0105239, IMG submission 92761) | Corn rhizosphere microbial communities from Kellogg Biological Station, Michigan, USA - KBS C4-4 metaG | ecosystem: Host-associated > Plants > Roots > Rhizosphere > Soil | place: Michigan, USA... | reverse complement strand
TGTCTCAGTTCCAACTTTAGTAAATGCTCACTTAGGCGTGGTCATGGTTCCCGTGATGATTATCATGAGGTCTCAGTTCCAACTTTGTTAAATGCTCACTTAGGCATTATTTGGCGTTTCAACACGGGCCGACATTTGAGTCTCAGTTCCAACTTTGTTAAATGCTCACTTAGGCTGTGCTGTTCACCACCACTTCTATGTTTGCCCTGTCTCAGTTCCAACTTTGTTAAATGCTCACTCAGGCTCATAATGAAAATTGAATCGGTGTCATTAACCAAAGAAGAATGTCTCAGTTCCAACTTCATTAAATGCTCACTGGTAGTATATTGCTCGTCACCTCTGGCACCATATCGGGTCTCAGTTCTAACTTTAATAAATGCTCACATGGGCAAATCAATATTAAAGCAAGTATTATGAATAAATATCTCAGTTCTAACTTTAGTAAATGCTCGCTTAGGCGGTTACATCCAAATTTGCAATCCACCAGCACAGTCTCAGTTCCAACTTTGGTAAATGCTCACGTAGGCCAATGGTTTTGGTGGCGATGGTACCTGGGTTGTGTCTCAGTTCCAACTTTAGTAAATGTTCAATTCTGCTTAATGAAACTGAGGAAGTTAAAATCCGCAAGTAGTCTCAGTTCTAACTTTAGTAAATGCTCACTGGTAGTAAGGTATCACTTATACCCCCGCAAAGCCGTAATTGTCTCAGTTCCAACTTCATTAAATGCTCACTTGGACTTGATAAAACCAGGGAATACCTGATAATGATATACGCCATCACCTGGTGTGTGTGGCTCATGATGTCTCAGTTCTAACTTTAGTAAATGTCCACTTAGTCTACTTTTTTTGAGCTATCAAACTTGTTGAAGTCTCAGTTCAAACTTTTGTAAATGCTTACTTAGGCCTAAACATTTTTTCTACACACATGCAAAAAATGTCTCAGTTCTAACTTTAGTAAATGCTCAATTAGGTCTAATTCACAATGAACTTTTGCGACAAACATTTCTGTCTCAGTTCTAACTTTAGTAAATGCTCAATTAGGCTTGCAGTGGTTGCAGTGATTGCCGTGGTTGCAGTCTCAGTTCCAACTTCATTAAATGCTCACTGGTAGGACTCGATGTTCATGATATGGAAAACCTCGGGCAAAGTCTCAGTTCCAACTTCATTAAATGCTCACTGGTAGATGGCCGCTATGACCAAAAGTGACCTGCTCATGTCTCAGTTCCAACTTCATTAAATGCTCACTGGTACTTCATAAACCCGTGGTAACCATTTCCAAAGATCCGTCTCAATTCCAACTTCATTAAATGCTCACTTAGGCTGGGCAATGAAATATATTGCTTCATAATGTTTAGTCTCAGTTCTAACTTTAGTAAATGCTCGCTTAAGCTTTCATTTCCGCTCTTGCGGGGTAGCAGTTGCGTCTCAGTTCCAACTTTGGTAAATGCTCAATTAGACGGGCTTTTTCCTCTACACGTTAGCAAGCATGTGTCTCAGTTCTAACTTTAGTAAATGCTCACTGGTAGTAATGTATAACGGGCAAGATCCTGAAGATAGGTCTCAGTTCTAACTTTAATGCGCAATTAGACAGATCGGCGTTATAAACCTTCATTCAGAGGGGAAAGAGTCTCAGTTCTAACATTAGTAAATGTTCGCTTAGGCGAATGCAACAGGTTCCGGTGCAGCAACCTCCTCATGTGTCTCAGTTCTAACTTTAGTAAATGCTCACTGATAGTTGACCTTGATGGTGATGAAGTTGATTACGAAAAGTCTCAGTTCAAACTTCATTAAATGCTCACTTAAAATTTTATTCCAATACGTCAATGAACATTTCTTCTCCGTTTTTTACAAACGATAAAGCCAGCCGTAGCCAAAGGCCGTTTTGCGACCAATGCCCAGGCGGTCGGGCAGCAGGGCGTTGCAGTTAAACACCAGGTCGAAAGCCATCATTTGCACCCCCAGTACTTCGGTTTTTTTGATACGGTCGATGTCCTGTATGCTTACTTCCAGTCTTCGGTTTTTCGGGAACGCCCAGTTTACAGCATGCGCAAAGATGACCAAGTGGTTGGCCAGCAACTTTTCAATAAATTCAACCTTTCGTACAAAGCTGGGCAAGGCTTTATATTGATGATAATTGTCGGGGGTAAATGGCAGGTAATTATAGATGCGGTAGGAATGTACTTGTGTTTGCGCCGAAAGCGACAGGGCGAACGACGAGTTTTCCTGGCGTTGGAAAATATTCAGCGGGATGGGGCGCCCGTTCATCTTAAATTCCTTAACAGCTTTTGAGCGCAGCAACTTATCGATGGCTTCGGTGCCTTCATTTATGCCAAACAAGCTTGCGGCGTGGTCTTGTATGCGGTAGTTTATCAGCGGGTAGCGGTAGTGGAATTTGTTGTCCCCCGCTTCTTCGTCGTGGTTATTGTGGTTATGAAAAAGTTCGTTTTCGCGCCCGGCTATCGCAATTACCGCACCGCGAAAGGCTTCGAGCTCGCCCTGCTTTAAGTGGAGGTTAAATATTATGGAAAGGGTGTGGATGGTGGTGGGCATTGGGGCTTATAATATATTAAAAATTATAGGGTTCAAACCAGTTACTTTTATCCGGAGCATCGTCCCTTTATCGTAATTCATTTTTATTTTTTTATCGAGCTCAATATCGTATCCTGCTACCTTTATTTTCAGTTTTCCGTTATCGCATGATATAACCTTTGCTTCGTATGTGTCTCCGGAAGTAAGCGTTTGGCTGGCTGCATTTTTCCGTTTTAGCAGTTCATTTTTTTTCCTTTCTTCCTCTGCCGCCTTAATTTTGGCCTTTTCGGCGGGTAAATAATCAAGCTGCCCGTATCCAACATTAGTTTTGGCGCCTATGCCAATGGTGGTTAATATCTTTTTAAATAATGTTTCCTTCTCGGTGTTTTTTAATTGTGTGCCATCCTTCAGCTCAAAGTTAAAATTGAATGTAACATTGGGCAATACCTTTAAAAACTGCAAGGGATTAGGATCCGTAAACTGGGAGGGATGATGCGTGATATAATCATTTCCCATGAAAAGATTACCGGTATGGTTTGATTCTGAAATATAGGCATCATGAAAAATGTCTCTTTGGTAAATACTGATATCTTTATCGTCGCGCTTACCGTCAAAAATTTCTTCAACAAGTTTTTTTAAATCTATCGAATCGCCTTTCTCTGCCAGTTCGCTCAATATTAATCCGGGATATTTTATAAAAGCGCTACGTAATAATCCTTTGACGCCTGATGCCGGTATATATGGCATCCCGGTTGTATAATCAAACGCAAAGCCAAGTTTAAACTCGCCGAGCTCCCCGGTTTCATGTTCTGAGCCAATGCCTGTTACCAGGCCGGGATAAACTGTAACAAGCCGGGCATTGCTGTTGGCTGAAGAATAAAAATGTTCATTCATTTTGCCCGGGGCATTCTTATACATATCAAAATTAAGGGTAATGAAAAAATCATTATAGCCGTAAACAACTTCATTATCTTTATCGATGTAACGCTGCCAGGTTTTATGAAAAAGTTCTTTCCTGGCGTCATCATCAGCGGTACCCCACGCTTTATCGATAAGCCCGTGGTAGTAATGCCTATAAAACATCCAGCCGATATTGGCATATGCAAATGACGAAAAGGCTGCTATATTAGTCCTCATTTTCTTCAATTTTATAGGTTCGTAATGCGATTTTTAATGCAATAGCAGCTTTCATTATTTTCTGACTGAGGTGGTAAAGTTCCTCGCCGGATCTATTATGCACCAATGCGCTCAATTTATGAACATCTTTAAAGTCGGCGGGACTAGCTAATTGCAGAATAGACAGAATAGCTTTGCTGATATTATTTTTATTCTGTTCGGTATTGGCATCGGCCGCTTCGTAAAAATAGATGGTAGTTTTCGCCCCCATTTGGATTAGCGAAGTGCCAAATGAAGCTGCATAATTATCGTACTGTTTGGGTACCTCAAAATAAATTTCTCTGGCTGCGGTTTTCTTTTCCAAAAGCATCCCCGATTTACCCGAATTAAGGTAATCAATCGCTTTTTCAACATATAAATCCTGTGTTTTCATATCATGCATTTTTATTAGATGAAATCACATCATCAATAGTTTTTATCCCGCACCACCCATAGCCAATTGTCGCATTGCTGCCTATCTGTACGGTTTTATCGGTAAAACATGAGTAGAAATTTTTCCACTGGTTTTCGGCATACACAAAGGTGAAAAAACGGCTTTCCCGCGGCACTACCTGTTCATACCAAAGGTTTTTATTTTCGCCTAAACTATTGCGCGGAATTACCGGCAGAAATAAGTCGCTGGTGATCATTTTGAAAATCTTATCGCTGACAAGAATTAATTTTTCGCCAAGCAAGTTTTTCAATTCAGTCCCCAAATCAAAAGCAGCTACAGCGGCAGGGCTAAATATGTCCTCATCTTCCATCGCAGCCCCTTTATAGGCTGCATCAAATACAAATGAGTCAGCATCGTTTACAACTAGGCCCGATAACGTATCAAGGTCATTCTTTAAAGCTTTATCAATAGCTATTTCAAAGTGCCTGCACATCTCCAGGAACCGGTCGATCAGTAAAGGGCAAGTTGCATTCAAAAAAGGGGTTTTATTACATCTAACCGGGATGCTTAACAAATCGGCGTTAAAAAAGTGATATGCGCCGGTTTGGCTGTCGTCATTTCCTTTTTCCGAACCAAATATTTCTTTAATATTTGCTGCGCCCGGGTTATTATTAGTTAAAAACTCTTTGAAAGCGCCTTTTATACCGCTTGCGTTAACGTTAGGGAATCCGGTTGTTACGTCTCGCTGCACTAATTGGTCAACAATACCAAAGTTGGCCTTCCCGCTACCAACTAACATATTTGTTTTGTTCCTGATAATTAAAATTTTATAGTTACTCATAATTTCCCGTTTTTATTTAGTGATAAAGTGATTGAATCCGGCTCTGATGAGATATTCTTTATCTTCGGTCAGGCACCTGTAAACCTCATCTTTGTTTGATGCATAAAGCACCGAACCTTTTTTTAGCAATTGCCACGATTTACTTCGCACGTTTTTCCCTTCGACTTTTAAATTGAAATTGAATATCCTGCTTTTAATATTAGAGGTGAATACCGTTCGGTAATTCGATACGTCGGTACAGGCATATAGGGTATGATCGAATATCTCTGTATTTGCCAGCGTATCGCTTAGTAAAAGGAATTCGGTGCCATCATTATTATTAAACGTTGGAAAGGCGGCTTCCTTAACGGTCATTTTAAATACCGATTGTTCCTTACCGAATACAACCGGGTTTTTAGCGCCGAAATTAACAGGTTTGGTTTCGTTATTGCCGTTTTCCCAGGCCGTGCTTAATTCAACATAAAATGCGAAAGCATATTCTTTATTCGCAAAACGTTTCCAAACCTGCTTAAAATAGCCCTTTTCAATTGTGTTACCCTTGCCTTGCTTGTCAATCCCTGCATTTTCATCATCAACAAATATTTCGTCTTCTTTAATGCTGCCCCAATAGGTGTCGATATCCGCTTTAGGGTTATAGCCCGAAAGAACAGGAATGACTTCCCGACGGGTGTGATAGTGAGTGGTACCTTTATGTTGCGTCAGCGGAAATTCCTTGTTCCTTGGCCCGATAGTTAATACGGTATCTGCTTTTGCCAAAAAACACGCACTTATCCTTTTTATGGCTCCTAATTCAAATTTGCCATCCTCAATCCGGTAGCTTTTTGTTCCAATTAATCTATCTGCGTTCTCCCAGTCGGTAGTTCCTTCAACTATCAGCCCGTTTTGAATGAGCAATTGATGCCTGATAAACCCTATTAAACCGGTTTGCTGCGGCAGGTTAAGGGATTTACTGTAATACAAGGGGTTTGCAGGGTTTATTTCGCCGCCAAAAAAGAATTTACCTAATGGCTTTAGTTGAATTAGATAGGTTTTAGTCGTCATTTTCCTTACTGTTTAATAAGTGAGTAAACCGGAGGGCCGCATATATTTTCGAAAGGTTGTCGCTGCGTTCATCTGTTTCAATGATTACAGGAGTATGCACATTATTTTGCCCGTACTCATTATAAGTGTTATGGATATGGGCGTTTACCGTTTCTATAAATTGTTTATTGCTGCTTTCGCCGTGTACATTTTCATTAAAATAGTTGTTAAATAATGCGTCCAATCTATGTTTATTGGCACCCAACATGTTGAATGGCACGTGCAAGGCCTCTAGTTTGTAGGTAATACCGTTAAAAAAGGAATCGTCGCCGTTGTTAACTTGCTGCAGTATAGTTTTAAAGCTGTTGTATGATTTCAATTTGTCTTTTTCGAGGCCGAAACCAAATTTTTGACCGCTGTGCTTTCGAAATAAAAATTCAATCGTGTTTTTATTTGCGTGCCCGTTTTTTGCTTTTCGCAATAACCGGTATGCCTCGTCTTTCATTTCGTTTAAAGGAAACTTATAGTAGTTAATGCTCATCCCGTACGATAACGTGGGTGTTACAACTGCGTATTTTTTTGCCAACGGTTGCATTATTTTCGAAAATGCGGCGTCAATATCTGATATCACATCAAAAACGGTTTGCAGGGACTTACCATCGTTATAGGCCACCGGCGAAAAAAATAATAAATCGTCGCCACCGATGTAAACAGGCAAGGCCCTAAACTCCTCATTGATTCGTTGTGTATAAACCGCTGGCTGGCCATAATTTGAAATTATTTCAGAAGCTTGTTTTGCGAACTGAAAAAGGGCTTCTGAAAATTCACGAAGTGCACCGGGAGCTGCCCCTGTTTTTTCAATCAATTTTCCAATACCGTCGCCATCAGCCTGCACTACTGCTACATATCGGTGATAAGTCCTCAGGTACTGTTTAAAAACCGGAGATTGGTTAAGTTTATCAATTAAGTTATCTATGCCGTGATTTTTATACAACTTTTCGTATTCGGCTGAATTAACGTTTTTTAAATCCTTCGTGGCAATTCTGTCCAACTCATCAACGTTTTCGCGCGGGGAGGGAAAAGCATCTTTGTAAAACAATTCGCCATTCAAATCATCTATCAATTTTGATATATCTAACTCCTCGGCAGAATCGTTATTAAATACTTTGGTCATCAATTCCGCAGTATCTAAAAAAGGAGAGCTGTTTAAAATGAAATTGTCGCTTTCAGATAATTCAAGCTTAACAATATAGATTTGAATAAATCCATTTAAGAAGTCGCGGTATTTAATCCTGGAATCGTTAGCGGTGTGAGCCAGCGAATTAATTATTTTCCCGGCAATGTCGTTTTTTATTTTTACGACCTGTAGGAGGTCGTCATCACTGTTATTTGTTTTAATATACAGCCTGTCAGAAAATAATCCCACCCCCAATTTAACAGATTGCTTGTTTTCATCGCTATAGGGCAGAATAATATTGCCTTTTAACAATGGGTCCTGATTGATTGCTTTTATTATTTGCTTCATAATGTACGAAAACAAATAACTGGCGCCCCACAAATGACGTGTTTTTCTCGTCTGCTTCATCAATTGATAAATAGGGCCGATTGTCACTCCGATTATGTTTTGATTAGCCATTTTATTTCAAATTTGTTCGAACTTCATCAAATGCTTCCTGTAAAAATATAGTGATGGTATCTACGGGATATTCTGCCGACTGAATATCGACCTTGTAATCTTCATAACTGTATTCGCGAAACAGAAAATCGAAATATTTTTGCATCGTAAAAACAGTATCGGGAGGCGTAGTTAACTTAATACTTTTTTTATTGCCCGATACCCTAAAAGCCACATTGTGAAACTCCCCCGGGATTTCATTAAAGTCAAAATATATTCTCCACGTTTTGTCTTCAACATCGTAATAAGGTTTAAAGTAAACAGGCGATTTATAACGAGTGATTCCCTCTTTACTTACCGGGTTTGTTTTTATAAATGCCTTTTCGATTTTCGTTTTATATGATCTCCATTCCTGGCTGGTAGCGAGGCCCAGCATGTCCCGTACCAGGTATTCTGCAGGTTTATATGGAGTTACAGCATCAAAACTTTCTTCTTTACCATTCCACTTTTTTTTCTGTGGAGTGATCAACTCCGGCAACAAACCTTGTTTTATTAATCGCTTATCCCATTTCAACCCCTTTGAATGAAAATAGTGGAACAATAAAGATTTGAAGTAATAGGTAGTTTCGCCTTGTTTGTTTACAACCTGGATACCAGACCGAATGGCTTTATAAAATAGCTCTGTTCTGCGCAATACTTCAATCCAACTATCGTTTCGCGCAATAGTGAAGTAGTACTTCGGAAAAACATTATCATATTCACCGTCATTCATCCAAAAGCATCCGTATCCTTTACTTTGCCGGGTTCCAAAATTGGTGGTGCCTAAAAACGCGGGGAAACTATTTTCTATTTTCCCGTTTAACCTTTCGTTAACGTTAAGTATTTCAAGAATTACATCATTTTCAAAAATAGACGTTCCCTTTAAGTTTACTGCATAATCATCACCCATGTTGCCAAAAAACATCGGCATATGCCTGTCTCCTTTCCCAATGGCATTTTTAGTTGGCTCAATGGGTAAAATCCTCATTTTATAATCCAGGGCATCGTGGCTTTCCGAGATAAACCAATCGGGATATTTATTACGACATTTCTCTATCCCGCCCTCCTTTTCAATAATAAACCTGTCCAGCTTCGGCTTTACCTCCGTAACCCGAAGCGTAGCGCCATCCTGCTCATGTTGAAAATGAATAATGGGTGTATGTTGTTTTAAGGTGAAGGTGAGTTTATGCATGCCTAGGTGTTTTTAAAATCGTCATCGGAATATATCAGGTCTCCGTTTTTTATCTGTGATCTTGTCGCATCAAAATCCTCTTGGGAGAAAATTAATGGGGTGAGCGCCAACCTAGCCGATTCTGCTTCGAAGTATTTTATTGCCTCTCCTAAATCAATTTGCTCGTCGTTACCATATCGGGCCTCAATGTTCTTTGCTTTTTTATAAAGGATCGAGTATTCTTCGGCTCTTGCTAAATATAGTAGAGCGTTTTCTTCTTCTAAATTCTTGACTAAATAAACGTTAATAATCAAGGAAAAGACCGACAGCGAGGACGAAACGCCGATATAAATCAACTGATTCGTTTTAAGGGACAAAAGCACCATCAAGCTCGACAATGTTAGCAATGACAACACGATCGAGATCATGTTCAAACGATGAATATCTTTTCTCTGCCGTGAATTTTTACCACTAATTCTTTTATACGCATTATATGCGTTTTGTTTTGAATAAGCTAAGTCGATCCGGTAGTGAGTTATTCTTTCAAAGAGTTTATTTTCCATTTTGCATTTGCTTTATTTGTGAAATCGCTTTATTTATCTCTTCCAGGTTTGATAAATTTACATCGTCAGATACTTTTAGTGGTTTAATAACTGCCGTGGAAGAAATTGGATCCTTAATTTCATTTAGCATTTTTAGTCGTTCATAAAAAATTAATAAAATTTCTTGTTCTGACTTTTTAATCCCCTCGGTCATTACATTATAAAGTAGTGTTTGGATATAAATAGAATGCACTATGATGATTTTATTTTCATATCGCCATTCTTTTAGCACCCTTAAAATCTTGTAAAATCGCCCTTCACTTTTTTCATTAAATTCCCTAAAGTGCTCATTGGTTTTTTGTGGCTGGATGTCATCCCACTCGCCTTTTGGGTTGGCTATTTGATAGGTTGAGTCGTCTTTTTTAAAACAAGGCGTCAGTTCAATGGTAAGCTCGCCAAAGTTTTGAATTATAAAAGATGGCGTGCTTTCTATTAGGTTGTCGCCATACAAAAGTTTTAGTTTGGCAAATACCGATTGGTAAAAAACGGTTGATTTTAATGAATCCAAATTGCCTCTTTCAAAAACAAGTAAAATGTCCAAATCGCTTTTTCCAGCCACTTCAATTTGTGCAGAATAGGAACCAATTGTTACACAGCAATCGAAATGGAGACTTTTATCAAAAAGCAGTTTGCAGTTATTGTTGATATTTTGCCCTATTTGGTCTGCGGATATTTTATGCAATATTTCGTGTTTTCTGATGCTCCAGGCAACAAGAAAATGATCGTGGTTTTTGGTGTATATTTTTGAAATAGTAGAGTAGGAACTATTAAGAATTAAATTATATTCTATTAAACACGCTATTATTTTATTGGTGTTTCCCTCTAAATCGGACAACCTGTTAAATAAAATCACCAGTTGTTTTGATTTGGTATGAAAGCTGAGCGCAATATCAATAAAATTATAGGCGATTAAGCTTGTAATGGCAATCAGTAATATTTGGGGGCCAGATGTCTCTAATGAAGCTAGCGGTATTTCGAATGTGTAAAGTATAAAAAAAACAAATAGAAAGGCGACAATAATAATTCCGGCACCTATCAACCACTTAATATGGTAGTTAAAGTTTTGCTTGAAATTTTGAGCGGTAACATAAATATTTTCAAGAAGATTAAGCCGAAGATTTTCATTTTCGAAATAACCCTCTTTAAACTTCGGATTGAGTGATTTGGAATCTGATTTATACTTATCTGGCATGTCCAAATAGAATCCGGACAAATCCTCAGGGTCCGGTTCTAAATGCAGGTTCACCTGATAGAACTCATATTCTCTTAACTTTTCTGCTTTTTCTTTGTTCTTCGAATAATACCAACCTAAAATATAATCGAGTAGGGATACTGATAAAATAATAAGTACAGTTATCCAACTCGACCATATATTGTCGCCTTTGAGAAAGAATATTACCAAAAAATTAACTATGGTAAGACATAGTTTGGCTATAAGGGTATTTATGAAATATTTCTCAGCCGTAGAAAAAAAGTGGAATTTTAGATCCGATAAATTGAAATTTGCGCCCATGTTAGTCGATTCTTATTTTTATTGGATAAAATGCTATCATTTCCAACTGTGCAACTAAACGGCCCTTTAACTATCCATTTATCCGCCCATAATCATTCCATTTCACACTAAATAGTTTGCCAGCTTTCGGCAACCAACGCGAGCGAAATCAAAGTGGTGTTTTGATGCAAATCTGTAAATACAATATTTATCAAATCATCCCGGCGGAATTATCATACCAGGATATCTAAAATTTCACATTATTTTGAACAGAAAACTTCGGGAGTGGCCATCAGGCAACTAAAAGTGATCGGGTTCTTCGGTTAAAATATCAATCTAAGTTATTGTACTGAAACCGTAATTCCAAATTTATCAATGAGTTAGCTAATTTGATTAAATTGAGCGCCATAAAAAAACCGTAACTCGTAATGTGCGAAGTTCCGCTATTTTCCTTAGTCGGTTACCACTAAAAATGTACCCCTGAATAGCCTTCAATTAACCGCCATTGCAGAGACATTCATCGACGTCTTTATTAAAATAACCTTGTAAATGGCGCTGTCTCCAACTAAAAGTTCTTATTTTAATGGCTTCTGCTATTACAAGGTGTGCTTTCCCATTTTGTTATGTTCATGTATTCGGTATAATCCTGGAAGTCTCAAAACGGGTAACGGTATTTTTTGTAGCGGCAGGCCGGTTAAAATCGTTTCATTCAATTGAAAATTATAGGATTTATATATTTACTACCCTGTTTTGCGCATTGTTCGGCGTAGTTTTTGGATACTGCGATTTCATTGGATTCGTAAGCTGATCCTTCGCACTCCGTTTTGGGCCTTATCGGAATTCATTTTGGTTAGGAAAAAGCTAAAACATTAAATAACGAGCACCTGGCGGACGTCGAAGACTAAAATGATGAAATGAATTTGGCACAAATGGAATTGATTTAAGTTGAGATAGTTTATAATTTCTTTAGCTTTATCGTTTAAATCGACAACTAGCATATCCTCGTATTAGACCAGCAGCAGATCAGCCAGAAGATCGACCGGATCGCCTACCAGCTGCTGGAGGACAATTTTGAAGAAACAGAGATTATCATTGCGCGGCTTATGCCCGGTGGTTTTAAAATTGCAGGCCGCATCAAGGCGATCCTCGACGGCATCGCGCCGTTCAGCAGCTCGCTCATTGCTATTCAGCTCGACAAGCATGACAGCCTGAAGTACCAGACGGAAGTAGATATAAAGGCGTGCAGGGACAAGGTTGTTGTGCTGGTGGATAACGTGTTGAACAGCGGGACGGCACTGGCATGCGGCATGGGCGTTTTCCTGAATATCCCGCTGAAGAAGCTGCAGACGGTCGTTTTGGTCGACAGGAACCACAAAAGTTTCCCGATGAATACCGATTATGCGGGGATCGCTTTATCAACTTTATTACAGGAACATGTCAGTGTTGTACTGGATGAGCCGGCCCAGAAAGATGCCGTTTACCTGGGTTAACTAGTCCAGGCGGCCTTCGATATGCGCGCCGATAATATCGATAGTTTCTGTCGGTAAAATTGTACCAAATGTAACGTACCACCCGCATTCGAAGTCATTTGCGATTTCGACTGTAAAATTCCCGTTGAAATAGATGCCATAGGACTTTGGCCGCATGACCGCTTCGCAAAACAATCCCTTGCCCGCGTACGAAAGCTCAAAACCAATTACCGGCCGGTACAGCACCATAGGCAAACATAATATTTTAATATTTTATTTTGAAATACTAATATTTTTAGCATATTTTGTTTAAAATATTCAGGTTATGGAAAAGTTTGAAATAGAAACCAGGGGAACGGATGAGTTCATCGTATCGTTAACGGATTGTTTTATGCTGAAAGTCATTCCGCCGGAAGCACGAAAAGCACATCAATATACGCCGTGTAAAGAAGTCGGTGTCCTTTTGGAAGAGGACCTGGAGGATAGGCCGGACTATTGGGGTTTTGGCACAGTAGCAGCTTTCGAAAAGGCCGACCGGGCGTTTTGCCTGAATCTTCAGCGAAAGCAATATGACTTTGAAGGTATCGGGGTTTTGTTTGCCGACAATGACCGGGCGGACTGCAATAAGGAGCTCTGGTGGGACGCGATAGCGTTTTATTGCAGCCAGCGGCTGGGCAAGACGCCCGCCGCGCTGACTGCTTATGGCTATGAATACGATTATTCGGTGATCAACGGGACATCAGAGATGATGCGGCGGCTGAACGGCAAGCCGGCTTTGGATGTCAATTGATACCTGGGCCATAAATTCCTTGCGCACGCAAAATACCGCCGTCTCTCTCCCATTCGGATCCCGTTTCGGTGTACAAATTTATATTTTTTGTTCCTCCTTTCCGGGAGTTTTAGCATTATAAATGCTAAAAATATTAGTAACAAACAAATCATTTTCCTAATATTGTCCCCCCAAAGATTAGGAGCTAAAGAAGTATGGAAACCCGCTGCATCGTTCATTTTGACCTTGACACGTTCTTCGTGGCAGTGGAGGTACTCAAAGACCGGGCGCTCTCGGGCAAGCCGGTGGCGGTTGGCGGTGACGGTGACCGGGGTGTTGTCGCCTCCTGCAGCTACGAGGCCCGGCAATTTGGGGTGCACAACGGCATGGCGATGAAGGTGGCCAAACGGCTGTGCCCGCATTTGATCACCAGGCGGGGCGATTTTGACGCCTACAGCCAAAAATCCGAGGAAGTTACGGCGATAATCAAAGACCGGGTGCCGGTCGTAGAAAAGGCGTCCATCGATGAGCATTACCTTGACCTCACCGGCTTCGACCGTTTTTTCGGGACTTATAAATATACGGCTGAGTTGTGTGAACGCATTACCAGGGAAACCTGGCTGCCTGTTTCATTCGGCCTGTCGGTCAACAAGCTGGTGAGTAAGGTGGCGACAACCGTGACCAAGCCATTGGGACGCAAACAGGTTGAACTGGGTACCGAACGGCTGTTCTTTTCACCCCTTCCTGTCAGGAGGATCCCCGGCGTAGGCCAGGAAACAGGGACGCAGCTGGCGATCATGGGTGTTAAGTTCGTGCAGGACGTTTATCATTTAAGCCCGGAATTATTAGAGGCGACATTTGGAAAAAATGGCCTGGTTTTATGGCAAAGGGCAAATGCGATCGACGATTCGCCCGTAGTCCCCTATTCCGAACAGCAATCTATCAGCCGCGAGGCAACATTTGACCAGGATACGACGAACATGGA
>Ga0105239_10006053_pt1 | contig 14082 bp, 16 predicted proteins | sample KBSC44metaG_FD_92761 | JGI IMG/M metagenome (GOLD analysis project Ga0105239, IMG submission 92761) | Corn rhizosphere microbial communities from Kellogg Biological Station, Michigan, USA - KBS C4-4 metaG | ecosystem: Host-associated > Plants > Roots > Rhizosphere > Soil | place: Michigan, USA... | reverse complement strand
AGCTGGAATCCGCGTCGCAAGAGCGATGCGATCGACGACTTTTTGCGCGGACGTCAGCCGGAGGGCGCGCTGGTGGTGAAAGCCAACTGGCGCGACAATCCCTGGTTTCCGCAGGTGCTGGAGGAGGAGCGGCTGCTCGACCAGAAGCTCTATCCGGAGCGCTACGATCACATCTGGGAGGGCGACTATGCGCGCGCCTTCGAGGGCGCCTATTTTGCCTCGCTTCTTTCGGAGGCGCGGAGCCAGGGGCGGATCGGGAAAGTCTCCGCCGATCCGCTGCTGCCGCTGCGCGCCTTCATCGATATCGGCGGCGCGGGCGCAGCGGCCGATGCCTTCACGATGTGGATCGTGCAGTGGGTGGGAGGCGAAATTCGCGTGCTCGATTATTACGAGAGCGTCGGCCAGGTGCTGGCGTTTCACGTCAACTGGCTGCGCTCGCGCGGCTACGACAAGGCGGTGCTGTATCTGCCGCACGATGGCGTCGCTGCCAACAACATCACCGGCAAGCGCTATGAGGATCACTTACGCGAGGCCGGCTTTGCGGTCGAGCCGCCGGTGAAGAACCAGGGGCCGGGCGCGGCGACGATGCGGATCGAGGCGCTGCGGCGGCTTGGCCCGCAGCTCTGGTTCAACGCCGAGACGACCGAGCCCGGGCGCGAAGCGCTCGGCTTCTATCACGAGCGCAAGGACGAGACGCGCAATATCGGCCTCGGCCCCGAGCACGACTGGTCGAGCCACGCTGCGGACGCGCTTGGGCTGATGGCGATCTGCTACGAGCAGCCGGGACGGGTCGCCGCATTCAACCGTCCGATCCGCTACGCGGAGCTGGGGTGGGTGTGAGCCGTGCCGCGCGCATTTGCAATCTGTCTCACCAAGCAAGAGAGTCTGTCATGCCAAAGATGTCGATCTCCGAAGTGAAGGCGATGCTCGCCTCCGAAAAGGCCAACGCGCTCGCCGCGATGTCTGCGGCGCGGCTCGCCGAGGAGCGGGCCGATGCCATGGACTATTACCTCGGCGACATGAGCAAGGAAATGCCGGCGCAGGACGGCCGTTCGCGCGCCGTGTCGACCGACGTCGCCGATGCGATCGAAGGCCTGATGCCGCAGCTGATGGATATCTTTGCGGGGTCCGACGAGGTCGTGCGTTTCGAGCCGGTCGGCCCGGAAGACGTCGTCGCTGCGCAGCAGGAGACCGATTATGTGAACCACGTCTTCATGCAGCAGAACCCCGGCTTCATGGTGCTCTATTCCTTCATCAAGGATGCGCTGCTGTCGAAGGTCGGCGTCGTCAAGGTCTGGTGGGAGGAGCGGGAGGAAGAGAGCCGCGAAACCTATTACGATCTCACCGACGACCAGTTCGCATTGCTCGCCCAGGACGTCGCGGAATCGAACGGCGCGATGAAGATCGTCGCGCATACGGTGCACGATGCGAACGCTGATCCTGTGACGAGCGAAACGATGGGATGAGCGGCGAGCTTCCTGGATGCCTTGCGCGACGTTCAAGGCCGCGGCGAACCTGGAGGCCACCTCCGCAATTGCCATTTTCCGCCAACGCGAACGACTTCAGCGGGCCAATCGACGAGGTCGGAATCAGGCTTGGGGCGCCAACTCACTTTGACCGATAGACGATCGTCACCGTCCCAGCCGACATACTCCCAAAGCTCATATCCCTCAGACCTGTAGTGAAAGGCAGGCTCGGTGGAATCGCCGTTCGCCGGCACGATGTCGATGCCATTGTTCCCATCGGACGGGCCTTCGGTCCAGAAGACCGATGCGAGCCACTTCTTGCCGGGCGAGTAGCGCGGGGGAGCGACGATGTTTTCTTTCTTTCCGTCCTGCTGCCGGATCAGGAGCCATTCGTCGCCTTCGTAGAACATCACGTGGACGAGAAGTAACCGATCTTCGGGGAAATAATCATAAAGCATATATTTTTTGCAGCTTCCGTAGGGCCCTTTTTCGCATGCTTTCTGATTGTCTTTGTAGAGTTTCACGGCGCCATTGCCTAACGTCAGGCGTAGTTCCCCGCCCCGACGTGCCGCCAGCGCGCCGGTCTTTGCGATGCAGGCTTTTTCAAATGCACGCGAGAAGGGGTCATCCTCGTAGCCTCCCGTTTTCGTCTTTTCGGCGAGAACGATCGCGGGATGCTGACAAGCACCATCTCGCGGCAGGGGAGGAACACAAGCGAAATCCGCAGGGCACGGAGTGTCTAACGAAGTTTCCGCGAATGCGCTGCTTGCCCCCATTGAGGCGGACAGCGCGCCAAGAAGAAACACCCGCATCGCCATTTTTGGGATCGACCTGCGAACGGCTGAAATGAACTTCAACGTACTGTCTCCATGGAAGCCGGAAGAAGAGCGCGGCGCATATCGATGATGGCCTCCGGCCGCTGCAGCCGAAAGCTAACCTTTTGGGCTGGATAACCTAGAGTAGTACCTGACCGCTCGAGATATCAAGTCTCACTTCTTCACCGCATGCGCTGGGCGATCATTGCCGGCTCAACAATTGAGGGAATCAAGAGATGCCCGAATACAGATATCCCGGCTATGGGCCGACCACGGAGAATTGGCTGACGCCTCGCGCAAAGACCAAAGGTGGTTATCACGGCGGGAGTGACAATCCGGCCAAGCCGGGAACGCCGGTCTACGCCCAGCACGACGGTGAAATTTTCAGAACCGGCAAAATCGATGGCTACGGCATGTCCGTTGTTGTCAAATCGAAAGCCCCGGACGGCACGGTCTTCTATCAGCTCTATGGCCATCTCGGACCGGATCCGCTGCCGGCACCGGGTACACCAGTTGTTGCGGATCAGCCTATACCGGGCGCGGTCATCGGTACCACGAAATATGTACAGGATCAGGGAGGTCTTACGTCCGGTCCGCATTTGCATCGCGAGATCATTTCCGGCAAGGCGCCTTTGAATGCCGATCCGAACAAGGGACTCGGAATTTATTCGAGCGACATCACACACAAGTCTGATCCGGACACGTTCGATATCGATCGTCCGGTCTTTCCATACCAGAACGGGGAGCCGAAGCCGGCGCTTCCATCTGGCGTGACAACTGCGTCGCCACGATCTCCGCAGGTTCGACCGTCTCTTCCGGGCGATACACCGCCGACGGATAATGCTCGGAGGGGAGCTGCGTCCCCATCATCGTCCAACATCGGCATTCCTGGTGCAGAAGGTCCGACCTCGCTTGGTGGGCCGAACGGTCCGGCATTACTGCGGGCTCCAGCGTTTTTGCGCCCGCAATCGCCTGGGAGTTCGGCACCAGTTGCGGACCCGGCGCTGCCACCGCTGGACTTCGCGCCGGAGGTACCTCGGAATTTTGGTCCGTTCACGATGCCGGGGTCGTTCGGTGGGCCGGGTGTCGCATCGGCTGCATCGGGGACAGCGGCCGTTCTCGGGCCCGGCTCTCCTAAGCCCGGGGATACGCGGTCCGGTTCAAACGCGCCGTCGCCGGCTCCGACACTCTTCCCGCTCGAGGCGCTGCTGGCACCCGATCATACTCGCGCATTGGATCAATGGGCTTCGTCCCCGCGGCGGAGAGGCGCGTCACCGCTCACGCCGAGTGTTTCCGCCGAACCGTCGGCCTCGCTGGATTCGTCCAATTTCGATCGGGCGTCCGCCGGCGGACTACTCGGCTTGATCCAGGATTACATGCGCAACAACGGCTATGAGTCGCCGAGCCATATGTCGGATCAAATAGGAAAATCAGAAATCAACTTGACGCGTCGGGCAAAACACCGCTAAAGTGTCATCATCGAAACAGTTGACATCGACCCGCGCGGAGCATCGCTGCGGGTTTTTTCATTCCTATGGCCGAAATCGGACGATGGCGGCGCTTCGCCGCCTTGCCCCTGCTCTGCATGATCCGGGACGATCTGCGCAACAACGGGGATTAGTCCGCTGCTGCTCTTCTGCCGCCTGCTCGCGCGCGGCAAAAACCCAAGAGTTCAATCACACATGCCCATTCCCTTGCTCGCCCCGGCGCCGCCAGCGCCGATGGGCTCTCTCGTCACGCACGACGTCACCATCGTCACCACGCGCAAGCGCGCGCAGGCGAGGGTGATGGGGGTGCCGCCGGAGGAATTCGGCATCGAGCGCGGCGCCCGCAGCATCCGCGATTGCAACTATTGCTTCCACGAGGTCGTCACCAAGACGGAAGCAGAGCTGATCGCGGAAGGTTTCGATGCCGGCCAGATCAGGGCGTTGCGGCCACATACCGGAACGACCGAGATCGAGACCCTGGCGCGCGATACCGTGGAAGAGCATCTCTCCGCGACGGCAGGCGGTGCAAGCGCCAATACGGCCGCGCGGCTCGTGCGCATCACCGAGCACTATGTGCGGATGGATTACGAGGGCTCTGATCGCCCTTGTCTCTATCAGGTCATCACTGGCGGCGACCAGGCCGAGATCCTACGCAAGGACGGCAAGGACTGCATCACACCATTCGACCAGATTCCGTTCGCCGCCACCACGCCGGTGCCGGTAACGCACCGCTTCTTTGGTCGCTCGATCGCCGACCTCGTGATGCCGCTGCAGCGGGAGAAGACCGCGCTGAAGCGCGGCGCGCTCGATAATCTCTATCTGCACAACAACCCGCGTGTCGAAGTCGCCGAGCAGAATGCCGGCCCGAACACATTGGACGATTTGCTGGTGTCGCGGCCAGGCGGCGTCGTTCGCACCAAGACGGCGGGGGGGCTCAACTGGCAGGTGGTGCCTGACATCACCACGTCGATCTATCCGATGCTGCAATATGTCGACGCCGAGGTTGAGACACGCACCGGCCTTGGCAAGCAGGCGCAGGGCATCGATGCCAACGCGTTGCAGAACCAGTCGGCGACCGCGGTCGCACAGGTGTTCTCGGCCTCGCAGATGCGGATCAAGCTGATCGCGCGCATCATGGCCGAAGGCGTGCGCGACATCTTTGCGTTGCTGCACGGGACGATTCACAAGCATGGTCAGCGCCAGGAGGTCGTGCGGCTGCGCAACGCCTGGGTCGACGTCAATCCGCGCAACTGGAAGACGCGCGACGACATGACCATCAATGTCGGCCTCGGCTCCGGCGGCAAGGCGCAGCAATTCGCGCAGACCATGGCGATTGCCAACGTCCAGAAAGAGCTGCTTGCGGGCGGCAAGATGAATCTCGTCGGCGACCAGCAGCTCTACAACACCGCCGCCGAGCTGACCCGGATCATGGGGCACAGGAATCCCGACCAGTTCTTCAACGATCCGACAGCGGTCAATCCGCAGACAGGACAGCTGCTGCACCCGCCGCCGGCACCGGCGCAGCCGCCGCCCGATCCAAAGCTGTTGGCCGTGCAGGCGCGGGCACAGGTCGACGCCGCGCTCGCCGCGCATCAGGCGCAACTCCTGCAACAAAAGGCGCAGAACGACGCGATCCATCTCCAGGTGAAGACGCAAGGAGAGATCGAGCTCGCCAAGATCAAGGCCGCGCTCGACGCCAAGATGACGGTGCTGGAGACGCATCTGAAGGCGGCGATCGAAGCGGGGAAAGCGCAGCGTTCATATCCGCCGGGCGCACGCAAGGCCAGGGACGGCCACCATTACATGCCTGATGCCAACCGTCCCGGCAAATATCTGCTGGTCGTTCACCATGGCTGATTATTCCCTGATGCCGGTCGAGCATCAGCCGGACTTCGAGAATGCCTCTCTCGTTCCAGTCGACCACGATCCGTTCAGCGCCGACGGCGTTGCGCAACACGTGCCTTATCAACAAGCACAGGGGCAGCTCGCGCAGCCTCCGCAGCAGCAGCCAGCGACAGGAGTTGGCCGACTTTATGTCGGCCCGGCCACGAAGATCCCGCTGACGTCAGACGAAGGCGAATCCTGGGATCCGGACACCGAAAATAACGATATCTCAGAGCGAGGCCAACCAGCCGCATCGCCAATTGCTCAAGTCAAGCCCGCTCCCGATTGGTCGCAATCTTTTCAGCCGCTCGGTGAGGTGAAGCCCGCGACGTTTCCGCCCACGCAGCAGATCGGGCATTACGCGATCGACGCGCTGACAGCTCTCGGTGTGCCGCTGCACAATGCTCAGGAGCTGTCGACGCGTATCGGTAACTTGTTGAGCCTGACCCCGCTTGGAGTTGCCGGGTCGGCGCTTGACCTCATCGATGCGAAGCGCCGCGACGACCTTCCTGCAGGAATTGAGGCTGCGGCCGGACTGATACCCGGTGCGAAGGGCGTCGGGCGCATCGTCGGCCGAGAAGCGCGCGCACTAACGAGTAAGGTTCGGCTCACGCCAGCGTCCTGGGCAGCCAAAAAAGGATACGCCGGTGTCGGAACGACTGCGAACGGCGGGCCGACTTTTGCAGGAACCGAGCATCTCTATCCTGCCACACAGGGGCAGCGAAACGTTGTGAACATACCACTTAATGGCAGCTATAGAAAAGACTTCGCTCTTGCGAACAAGGAGGGGAAATTCACTGAAACACCGGGTGGATACGTGTGGCACCACGTCGACGACTTCAATCCGCAGACTGGAAGGGCCACTCTTGAGCTGATAGATGAAGACGCGCACAATGCTACGCGACCTCATACGGGCTCGGTTGCGCGGTACTCAAAGCACCACGGAGTGCGGTACAAGCGTTGATAAGGAAACGGGCAATGGTTGTTTTTGAGCGAACTGCTCCACCGCTTTCTGAGCTGGACATCAAGCGTGTCGAGAACCAACTGGGTATTCGCTTGCCGCATGATCTCAGGGAACATTACCTTCTGCACAACGGCGGAACGCCTCGTCCTCAATTTTTTCCCAAGGACGGAGACGCGTATGATGTTAAGTGTTTCCATTCCATGAACACTGGCGCGAGGGGATCAAGCTTCGAGCGGACCTATGTCATGATGGTGGATCAGACACCAGAATTTCCTCGAGGATATATACCCTTCGCGCACGATTCTGCAGGCGACATGTTTCTTTACAGTGTGAGGCCAGAGTCTTACGGAAATATCTTGTTCGAGTCACATGAAGATTACGAGGACCCTGATCGATACGTTGTGTTTCTCGCCCCGACACTGAAGGAATTTATCGATTCTCTGACCGAGCTACCTGAAGGGTTGTAGTGGCAGTGGAGCCGCGCGGATTACGGATCTGCGGGCAAGGTCGTGATTGTGTGTCTGGACATCTACGTTGGGCGCGCGGACCGGCCGCTCGCTGAAACAACCCTCGGCCCCAGAGCCGCCGCCCGATCCGAAGCTGCTCGCCGTCCAGGCGCGGGCGCAGGTCGACGCCGCGCTCGCCGCGCATCAGGCGCAGAACGACGCGATCCATCTCCAGGTCAAGACGCAAGGCGAGATCGAGCTCGCGAAGATCAAGGCCGCGCTCGACGCCAAGATGTCGGTGCTGGAGACGCACCTGAAGGCGGCGATCGAAACAGAGAAAGTGCCGCGTTCATATCCGCCAGCCGCGCGATGGTCGCGAGACGATTACCACTATGTGCCGGGGTCCAACGGGCTCGGTAAATTCCTTGGTGATTCATCATGGCTGATTATTCCCTGGTGCCGGTCGAGCATCAGCCGGACTTCGAGAATGCTTCGCTCGTTCCGGTCGACCACGATCCGTTCAGCGACAGCGGCACGGTTCAGCAGGTGCAGGCTCAACCTCAGCCGGCGCAGGCCCAACCGCAACGGCCTCAATCGCCGGAAACCCGAGGGAATCTACCCGACGTCGGTCCGCCGCTCATCGGTGATGGCGGACAATTCTCCGCTGGAACGGCCTTCGGCAACAAAGCGGCCGATATCGCCAGCAAGGTCGCGTACGGCATGATGAGGCAGGCTGCCACGCTCCCGCAGCGCGCGATGGATGCTTCGAGAGAATCATTTGCGCACAGATATGGACCGCCTCCCAGCACGATCAGCGATTCCGACGTATGGGTAGATCCACTCATCCCGATTGCGGCAGAGACAGCCATGATGATGGCGGGACCTGGTTCGCTGATGGCAGAACGCGGCGCCGCGGGCGCTCTTGGCGGCAAGCTGCCGCTGCGGCCGAGTCCAGAAATACTTCCCGAAGAGCTCGCAGGGCAGACTCGATCGCAAATCCGCGACTTGGCACTCGACAAGGGCCTAGTGCCAAAAGGTGACCCATTGCATCCTGACTATCCACGGAAATGGAGTGATCCGGTTACAAATCAACGACGCCTTCGGTTGGATCGGGGGCATACCGATACGGAAACGGGGCAGCCATTTGACAACGCGAACGCCGCCGTCGATCACGTGCATGGATATGACGTCGATGGAAATTCGATTAAGATAAATAGCGACCGACACATTCCAACAAAGGGCGAGTAGCAATGGGTGATAGAGCAAGCCACGATCGATCTGTCTTCAAATTGCTTGACGGCGACGTCCGCGTCTGGGTTGAGCCGGAAGAAGGGATCTACTTGAAAGCCGCTGAAGGAAACGATCCGGTCGAGCTCACGAAAGAGATGGCAAAGCAATTGGCAGCTGCGCTGTTGGAGATGGCCGCTCAATTGGATGATTAGCCCCGGAGTAGCACTGCAGTCGAGTTGACGCGGATCTTGGGCTCCACGAACGCCGATCCGTTCTTCAAGGATCCGGCCACCGTCAATCCGCAAAGCGGGCAGCTTATGAATTCGCTGCCACCCGATCCGAAGCTATTGGCCATACAGACGCGCGCAAGGAACGCTGTTCAATCAAACCATCAACATCACTGGTGCTAATGGTCGCACGATTCCGGTCGTCACAGGTTGGATAGTGAGGTCAGATGGCGTGCCAAGGCTCGTCACAGCCTTGCCCAGGAGCGAGTAGTCAAATGTTTGACCTATATGACGTGGTTGTACTGAAGCATGCGATTGGCGCAGATGCCGTTTCAATCTCCGCAGACCCAGCTACACGGTCAACAGCCGCAGACCCAGCCGCAACAGCCCGTTGCGGGAGCCAACGAGCCCGGTGTCGCTGCGCCAGCGACTGGCAATGACCCCGGTGGATCGGGCGGGGTCGCCGGCGTCAAGCGCTAAGGCGGCGCTGAAGGTGGCGACTTTCCGAGCCGCAACGCAGGGATCGGATTTGAGAGCTCGGAGCGCGCATGGGATGCTGCCGCCAAAGAAATGAGAGACCCTGGCGTCCCCTCAAGACCGTTTGCGACCGCAACCCGGAAAAGAAAGTGGTTGGGGTGACCTCGGAACGGTCGATGCGCATTGAACACAATGGGCAATGGACCGACGTGCCGAAGGAGTGTCTATCCGGTATGTCTTTTGGCGTAGATGGGCTGGCGCTAGAGGGTGACGATACCGGTCTAGGTATATTTCTTACCGGAAAATCGACGGATAAGGGCGAGAGTCTGAGACGTACGATATTTAGATCGCGTGACGACATCCAATGCTCCCAGATAGAGCGCTACCTGAATGTCGACACTCAGGATCACGAAATGAGAGAGCATAGTCGGGACTTACGCTGAGTGCGCCGGGAGACCGGCAAGGGGTGCCGCGCCTAGACGCGGCCAGGAGCAGAGACTTCTGCACACGCTACAGCATACTGGCTGAACGTTGCGACGGCGGAGTGCGATCTTGGGGCATCCGCCGCGCGCTATATGAAGACACGACAGCCGAACAACGAGGAGGAAGCCAATGGCTGACGAGAACACGCTTGAGAGGGCGGCCGTGCGGGCGGCTCGCGCCGAGGCGCTACTCGACGACGAATTGCTCAGCGAGTCCTTCGATGCGCTCGAGAAAGACTATGTCGCGGCCTGGCGCGCCACCACGGTCGACGATGCTGCCGGACGCGAGAAGCTGTTTCTGGCGATCAACATTGTAGGCAAGGTGCGCGATCATCTCGCAGGCATTGTCGCCAACGGCAAGCTGGCACGTGCCGAACTGAAGGAGCTTGCGGAAACGGCAGAGCGGCGGAAGCGGTTCGGGATCATTTAGTCTGCACGATTCCTGCACAACTAAAGGGTGAGTAGACATTGTTCTTGATTTGTTCAATGGATAGTCGATGCCATCCTTCGCTCAACGTGCTGGCAGATAGCGAATGTCTCATGGTGCACCCGAGCTCTGCAGTGGCCGCCGATGGAAAGTTCTCCGAGGGGTCTTCGTTGAGTTCTGATTGCGATCAAATCTCTTCGCCCGAACGCCGTGCGCCGAGATCTCACGACGCTTCCATGCGTCGATGCCGCCCCTGCGTGGATAGCGCAGGCTCCCGGCGTGCAAGTCTCGTCACGTCGAACCGGAGTTCGCCTCCGCGCCATCAGGCCAGCGAGATCGTAACGTTGTAACTGGAAACACTTGTGCCTCTCGCGCGCGACCGCAGGCAGCGCCTGCGCCTCACGCGACGCTGTTGGCCCTTATCGGAAATCGAAGATGACTCTACCGACTTCAACTTTCGTCACCTATTCCGCGGTCGGTAACCGCGAAGACCTCAGCGATATGATCTATCGCATCGACCCGGTCGATACGCCGTTCATGAGTGGCGTCGACAAGGAAAAGGCGGCCGCCGTTAATCACGAATGGCAGACGCAGGCGCTTGCGCCCGCCGACAACACCAACGCTCAGCTCGAAGGCGACGATCCCAACACCAATACGACCACGCCGACCGTTCGCCTCGGCAATCTCTGCCAGATCTCCTACAAGGTCGCGCGGGTGTCGGGCACGCAGCAGGCGGTGGATCACGCCGGCCGCGACAACGAGCTCGCGTACCAGGAAATGCTGAAGGGTCTCGAACTCAAGCGCGACCTCGAGACCATCCTGTGCGGTACCAACCAGTCCAAGGTCGCGGGCAACACCACGACACCGCGCAAGAGCGCGTCCGTCCTCTCCTGGATCTTCTCGAACACTTCGAAAGGGACGGCCGGCGGCGCGGCGGACCCGGCGGCCGCCGACGGCACCGGCACGCGAACGGACGGCACCCAACTCGCCTTCACCGAGGTACGTCTGAAGACCGTGCTGTCCGCGATCTGGGGCAACGGTGGCAAGCCCGGCACCATCATGACCGGCGCCTTCAACAAGCAGGTGTTCTCGACCTTCACTGGCCGCTCCACCGCGATCGAGGAGGCGAAATCGAAGAAGATCGTGGCGTCGGTCGATGCTTATGAATCCGACTTCGGCAAGCTCAAGGTGGTCGCCAATCGCTTCCAGCGTCCGCGTGACGTCCTGGTGCTCGAGCTGGACAAATGGGCGGTGGCCTATCTCAACGGCCGCAACATGATCTCGATTCCGCTTGCCAAGACGGGCGACTCCGATCGCCGCCAGATCCTGGCGGAATATGCGCTGGTTGCTCGTAACGAAAAGGCCTCCGGCGGCGTGTTCGACAACACCACCTCCTGAGCGATCGCGATCATCTACTTCACCTCGGGGCGGCCTTTGGGTCGCCCCTTATTTTTGGAGATCCAAGATGCCGATTCCCGGCAATCGCACCATCAATACCGCCGACCTCACGGCCTATACACCATCCTGCGGTGCCAGCCCCGTCGCCGCCTATGTCCGCTCTCCCTTTCGCTGCCGATTGCTGAAGGTCGCCGGCATTCTCGGCGGCGCCCTCACGACCACCGACGGAACGATCACCGTATCGGTCAACGCGGTGACGCTCGCGACATTCGCCGTTCCGCAGGCGGGATCTGCCGCCGGCCTGTTGTTCTCGGTCGTCCCGCCGTCGCCGACTTATCTCAACGAGGACGACGTGATCGTGCTGACGCCGTCCGGTGCCGCCGGTGCGGCCGTTCCGATGCATTTCTCTGTTACCGTGAGGACCGCCTGATATGCCGTTCTTCTCCAAGCAAAACTCCTCGCGCGTCGGGCCGACCCAGACGATCGCCTATGACGGCAGCGTCGCTGCCACCAACCCTTTCGGGACAGAGACCTACCAGGTGCGCCTGGTTGCCAATTCCGGCTGCAGCTACCGCATCGGTGATGGCGCGCAGACCGCGACCACTTCGGATCCATATCTTCCGGCCAATGTCGTGGAATTCGTCACGGTCAGTCCCGGTCAGCGCATTGCCGCGTTGAAGGCGGCGACCAATGGTCTCGTCACGGCGACGGCGGGTACGCTCTGGATCACGGAGATGTCCTGATGGAAGGCGTCCTGATCCGTCCGCATCTCGACAGCAACGGTCGCGACCTCGCGATCGAGCATGTCCAGGACGTCGCGCCGATTCTGGAGTGGAACAGCAAGGCGCGCAGCGATGAGCAACGCAGCGAGTGGGGGCGACACGTCGCCCGCATTCCCAATGTCATCTACGTCAAATGGCTCAACGAGGAGCATGCCAGGGGCAATACCTCGTTGCGGCTGTTCACGCCTGAATTCGACGCGATCGTGCAGACCAAGCTCGACGATCCCGAATGGGCCTATTTGCGAACCGACAGGCCGAAATTGCAGGCTGGCTGGTCAGCGGAGCTCTCGTGACCCAGATCACCGATTACACGTCGCTGCAATCAGCAGTGACCGAATATCTCGCGCGCGATCAGGACACGACGTTGATCGCACGGATCCCGACCTTTGTTCAGCTGGCGGAAGCCAAGTTCAATCGTCAGCTGTTCGTGCGGCAGATGGAGCAGAGGGCGACAGCGCTCGTCGACCTTGGATCGGACGAGCCCGAGTTCATCTCGTTGCCGTCGGATTTTCAGTCCATGCGTCGGGTTCGGCTGTCGAGCGTAACGGAAAAGCCGTGCCTCGAATTCAAGTCCGGAACGCAGATGGACGAGTATCGTTTCGCGACGTCTGATGTTGCCGCGCAGCCGCGATACTTCACCGTCTTCGGCAACGAGCTCGAACTCGCACCGTCTCCTGATGCCGCCTACACCATCGAGATGGTCTACCGGCAGAACGTGCCGGCGCTTGCGTCCAACGGGGACAACTGGCTGCTGGCCATGGCGCCCGACCTCTATCTCTACGGGGCGCTGCTGGAGTCCGCTCCGTATATCAAGGAAGACGCTCGCATCCAGACCTGGGGACTCGGGTTCACTTCGGCGCTCACGGATCTGAACAATCTCGGACTGACATCGACCTTCAATGCGGGGCCGATGACGATGCGCGTGTCCGGACAGGTCATCTAGGAGACGACAATGGCAAGCTTCAACAAGTTCTATTGCTTCGTGCAGGATGTCGCGAACGCGCTACACGACATGAAGACTGGAACGGCGCAGGTCTACAAGGTCTATCTGACCAACACGGCGCCCGTCGTCACTAACACGGTCTACAACACGCCTGCGGATCTTGCGGCCGGCAACGGCTACACCGCAGGCGGTAACAGCATCGGCACTATCACGGGCGCGCAGACGACCGGCACATTCAAGTTCGTTGGTGGTACCGACCCGGCGTGGACGGCCTCGGGTGGCTCGATCGGGCCGTTTCAATATGCCGTGCTCTACAATTCGACGTCGTCGACCAAGCCGTTGATCGGCTGGTGGGACTACGGCGTGCCGATCACGCTGACGAATGGCAATACGTTCACCGTCGATCTGGACCAGGTCAACGGTCTGCTGACGATCACGTAAGTGAGGGCGCGTGATCATCGATCATATCGGAACCGAATATCGTGCACGCCGCATTGTCCTTCCGAAAGACCAGGCCATTCACCCGAGCAGGCCGATGTGGTGGACGCCGCAAGGCGACATCACCCGTTACAAGATCGCCGCGCGCGGCATCGGCGGCGTAGTTCTCTGGCAGGGCGTTTTCGACGATCTGGCAACAGCGCTGAGGTTCTGGTCGGAGCTATTCGACATCGGGCCGGTCCCCGCAATCTGGGACCTGCCGACGCCGTCCTGGTTTCCAGGGCTGCTGATCCCCGGCGTCGTCTATGAATTCGCGACGGTTCAAACTTTCTCGACGGTCGGGACCACGAATTGGAACGTGCCGGGCTTCGTCTATTCGACGTCGTATTTGTCGGTGGGCGGCGGCGGTGGTGGCGGCGGCGGTCCTGGCAACTCGGACGGTGCCGGTGGTGGTGGCGCGGGTGATGTCATTCCAGGCAGCACCGCGCTCGCGCAAGGCACCAAGCAGGTTTCCGTTACGGTTGGCGCGGGTGGCGTGGGTGGCTCAACTCGAACGTCACCCGGCAGCACCGGCGGCAATTCGCTGTTCGGCGCGTTCGTGACGGCGAGAGGTGGT